>Ga0101944_10005849_pt1 | contig 13547 bp, 9 predicted proteins | sample DewCreD2012metaG_FD_75245 | JGI IMG/M metagenome (GOLD analysis project Ga0101944, IMG submission 75245) | Hot spring sediment bacterial and archeal communities from British Columbia, Canada, to study Microbial Dark Matter (Phase II) - Dewar... ... | reverse complement strand
TGGAATGTCCATTTTGCCAATGCACGGCATCAGGTGCCGCATATTGCCGAAAAGGGCGAACCCGGTAAAGAGCGGTATCTGCGCTTAGAATTGAAGTTAATTGCAGATGTTGGCATAGTGGGTGTACCCAATGCAGGTAAATCCAGCTTATTGGCTGCGGTGACCAATGCAAATCCGAAAATTGCCGATTATCCGTTCACCACCCTGGAACCCAATTTAGGCGTTGCTGAATTGGACATTGATACGACATTAGTCTTAGCAGACATTCCCGGATTAATCGAAGGCGCACACAAAGGGGTTGGATTAGGAGATGCCTTTCTCCGCCATATTCAACGGACAAGGGTCCTGATCCATGTCTTGGATGGACTATCTCCGGATGTTCTGGCAGATTTTTCTCAGATTAATAATGAATTGGCATTATACGATCCCGAATTGGCTCAAAAACCTCAGGTTGTTGCTTACAACAAGATGGATTTGCCGGAAGCGCAAGAAAAGTGGGAAGCCGTACAGTCGGTGATCCAATCCAAAGGGTTTGAGATTCTACCCATCTCTACGGTGACCAAAGAGAATCTGACGGCGTTATTGTGGAGAATTGCCCAAATAATGAAAGAAGCTCCACCTCCCAAAGCGGTTGAGGTACTGCCGGTGTACCGGGCACAAGCCGACCCGAACGAATTCACCATCCATCGAGATGCAGAAGGCTGGCATGTTCGCGGGGTGGCAATAGAACGTTCAGCCGCCATGACCTATTGGGAACATTATGAATCGGTGCGCCGTTTCCAACGTTTATTGGAAATGTTGGGTGTTGAAGAAGCTCTGCGCAAGGCTGGGATAAAAGAAGGCGAGTCGGTTTTTATCGGTAATTATGAATTGGAGTGGAAAGAGTAAAGTCTGGGATAAGTATTTCGGATAAAGGATAATGAAAATCGGCGTATTTGGCGGAACATTTGATCCTCCCCACCTGGGGCATCTCATCTTGGCTGGAGAAGCGATGGATCAACTGGGGTTGGATCGTCTTTTGTGGATCGTTACTTCTACACCACCGCATAAACCAAGACAGCCGTTTGCCTCCGGTCAAGACCGCCTCGATATGACCTGCTTGATGGCAGAGCAAGACCCGAATTTCGCAGTCTCCCGTGTGGATTTTGACCGCCCGGGTCCGCATTACACCTTCGATATGCTTCGCCTGTTACAGTCCGAGTTTCCGGGGGATGAACTATGCTTTTTGATGGGCGGGGATTCCCTGCATGATTTACCCGGCTGGTATCGGTCGCAGGAGCTGGTACAAATCTGCGGCTCGTTTGGGGTAATGCGGCGTCCGGATGATCGGGTGGATTTAGATGTTTTGGAAGAAATTTTGCCCGGCATAAAACGAAAAGTCCAGTTTATTCATGCGCCTCTGATCGAAATCTCTTCGCATGATATCCGCCGCCGGATCAAGGAAAACCGTATGGTTCGTTTTTATTTACTGCCGGCGGTTTATCAATTGATCAAAGATCGTCATCTTTATATCTCATAAAAGCAGCTTCCAATTGGATCATGTCTTATAATAATCTCAGATAATTTGTAACGAAAATATTACAGCGAGATTGAGGAGTATTCATGCCACAGAAAACGATTACAGATCAGGATTTATATCGCTTACAGCAGGTTGTTGATGTCCGGCTATCACCGGATGGTAAATTCATCATTTATACACAGCGGCGGGTGGATGCCAAAACAGAGAAGAAGTACACCAATCTTTGGTTAGTGCCAACGGCGGGCGGCAAGCCTCGTCAGTTCACCCGTGGAAACCAGGCTGATTCGTCGCCGCGGTGGTCTCCGGATGGAAGGGAAATTGCTTTCTTATCGAATCGTGCCGATAAAGATAAACCTGCTCAAGTGTACATCATTCCAATAGAGGGCGGCGAGGCGTATCAGCTAACCGAGATTGAGGGAAGTATTTTCAGCATCAATTGGTCTCCGGATGGCAAATTTATCTTGTGCGAAGTCATCAAAACCGATCAGGAGGTGTTGGAGCGGGAGAAAGACGAGCGGAAAAAGAAATTGGGCGTTGTCTCTCGCCATGTGAACAGGATGTTCTATAAACTAGATGGGTTTGGTTATCTCGCCAAGGAGAGAAAGCACCTGTGGATTATCAACACAAAAACCGGCAAAGCGAAGCAGATTACCGATCATCCGATATTTGATGAGAGCCAGCCGGCTTGGTCTCCGGATAGCAGGATGATCGTGTTTGTCTCGAATCGTAGCGAAGATCCGGATCGTAATCCCGATTTGGAGGATCTCTACTTGATTCCAGCCGGCGGCGGAGAAATGCAGAAAATAACGACACCGGTCGGTTCGAAGTCGCTGCCCAGTTTTTCACCGGATGGAAAATGGATCGCTTACTTGGGTAAAGAGGGCATATCGGTAGGTTATAAGAATACCAGCCTGTGGATTGTCCCGGCAGACTCTTCTCAACCGGCGAAAAACTTGACCGAAGCCTATGATATTCATATCAGCGCCTGGACGATCAACGATATGGGAACGACCGAAATGATGCCGCCGACCTGGTCTTTGGATGGGAAGAAAATATATTTTCAAGTTGACCGGCATGGCAGCACGGTTGTTTATGAGATTGGGGTGGATGGAAAAGGCTTGCAGCCCCTCATCGGGGAAGGTGGTGCAGTTGGCAGTTTTTGTTTTGACCGGCGGCAAGAAACCATGGCATACTTCTATGCGCGCATGGATAACCCCGGGGATGTTTATGTGATGGATATGAAATCCCGCCAGCCGCGTCGATTAACCGAGGTCAACAGAGCTGTTTTGAAGGATGTGAATTTAGGCGAGATCGAAGAGGTTTGGTATCCTTCTCCGGGCGGGATGAATTTGCAGGGATGGATTTTGAAGCCGCCGGATTTTGATCCGAACAAAAAATATCCTTCTATCTTGGAGATTCATGGCGGTCCCCAATTACAGTATGGGAATTTCTTTATGCATGAATTTTACTATTTAGCCGCCAAGGGATATGTGGTCTATTTTACCAATCCCAGGGGCGGCAGAGGGTATGGAGAAGCCCACACCAAGGCGATTTGGAATGATTGGGGCAGCGCAGATTATGATGATCTGATGGCATGGGTGGATTTGGTAGAACAGAAGCCGTATATTGATAAGGACAGGATGGGGGTAACCGGCGGCAGTTACGGCGGTTATATGACGGTATGGATTATTGGGCATACGCACCGGTTTAAGGCTGCGGTTGCCCAAAGGGTGGTCAGTAACTGGCTGAGTATGTGGGGAAGCAGTGATTTTAACTGGAACTTTCAGGATGAAATTGCCGATAACAAACCGCCTTTTGAGCATTTTGAGAAGTATTGGCAGAAATCTCCGATGAGCACGATTGGAAATGCCAGGACACCGACGCTGGTTATCCATAACGAAAATGATTTAAGGTGTCCTATTGAACAAGGAGAGCAGGTTTTTATTGCGCTTAAATATCTGGGGGTTGAAACCGAAATGGTTCGTTTTCCAGAGGAATTCCATGGTTTATCAAGGACCGGCAGAACCGACCGCCGGATTGCTCGCTTAAATTATATTTCGGGTTGGTTTGATAAACATCTCTAGAAAAATCAAGAATAGGAGGAATGATCATGACCAAATCGTTGAATGTAATTGCAATGGATTTAGGTGCAGAGAGTGGACGTTCGATGCTGGGAAAGTTTGATGGGACAAAGTTAGCCCTTTTTGAGCTGCATCGATTTCCGAACTTATCCGTTCGTTTGCCGGATGGGCTTCATTGGGATATCCTCTATTTGTTTCATGAGATTAAAAAGGGATTGCTATTAGGAAAGAATGAAGCCGGCGATAAGCTCAAGAGTGTTGGCATCGACACATGGGGTGTTGACTTTGGATTGCTGGACAGCCAGGGTAGTATGCTGGGGCTGCCCTATCACTATCGAGACAGCCGTACCGATGGAATGGTGGAAGAGGTTTTCCGGATTGTCCCCCGCAAAACAGTTTTCGAAAATACCGGAATTCAGATCATGCAGATCAACAGCCTTTTCCAGCTATATGCAATGGCAAGGCAAAGCTCACCTACCTTAAAATATGCGGCAACTTTCCTGAATATTCCAGACTTATTGAATTATTGGTTGACCGGGGTCAAAGCAAGCGAATTTACGATTGCCTCTACAACCCAGTGTTACGATCCGAGGAAAAATGCCTGGGCTGTGGAGATGCTCGACACACTGGGAATTCCCTCCATGATCTTTCCGGAAATCATCCAGCCGGGTACGATCTTGGGTAAGTTACATCCGGCAATTGCTGAAGAAACGCAATGTAATGATCTTCAAGTGGTTGCTTCGGCGGGTCATGATACTGCCAGTGCTGTGGCGGCTGTACCGGCACGAGAGAAGGATTTTGTCTATATCAGCTCTGGGACATGGTCGTTGATGGGGGTAGAAAGCCCTCACCCGGTGATCAATGCCAAAAGTGAGGAATTGAACTTTACGAATGAAGGCGGTGTTAATCATACCATTCGGTTGTTGAAGAATATTACCGGTTTATGGGTCGTTCAGGAATGCCGGCGAACTTGGGCAGCTCGCGGCGAGGAATTATCTTATGCGGTTTTGACCGATCAGGCAAAAGCTGCCCCTGCTTTCCAATCCTTCATCGATCCGGATCATCCCGATTTCATGAAACCGGGTAATATGCCCGAGCGGATACAGGAATATTGTAAGAGAACCAATCAGCCTGTTCCGCAAACAAAAGGTGAAATTGTCCGATGCGCATTAGAGGGATTGGCGTTAAAATACCGATGGGTGTTCGAGCGGCTGCAAGATTTGGTCGGTCATCGCCTGGAGACGATACATATTGTGGGCGGCGGCACGCAAAATCAACTCTTGAATCAATTTGCTGCCGATTCAACCGGGAGGACGGTTATCACCGGACCGATCGAGGCAACCGCGGCGGGAAATATGTTGGTGCAGTTAATGGCGTTAGGCGAAATTTCCTCCCTTGCAGAAGCCCGGCAGGTCATTCGAAATTCTTTCGATGTCCAGACTTATGAGCCGGTCAATAAAGAGAGATGGGATGTTTATTACCAAAAATTCGTGAAGACGATAACTGCCTAGATAAATCGGCTGTATTTCGATGGAAAGGATCGGATAGTTCAACCATCGTGATCCTTTCCATTTTTTAACTCGGTATTTTCTAAAGAAAGAAACAGCCTGGCAAAGATGAAGGCGTTCTTTCCGCTGACGCGCAATAAATATCCCTCTTCAGGCAATAGGGTGACCGAATTTATCCCTCCCGGTTGATGTATCTGGCAATTATTTTCCAGATTTGATATAGATTCTAATATCCTTCCTGTATCAGGATCATCACTGACAACCAAAATTCCGTACCCGTTCCCTTCTTGCCAAATATGAATATGTTTCCCGCCTAATTTTTCAAGGGATTTCTTAATCGGTTCACTGCTCAAAGCGCATCCTGTCTGTTCCAATAGCCAATCAAAAATGGTTGAGGCGGGTTTATTCAAGGGATCGGCACAGATTCGCTCCAATAAGCGGGTGAATATAATCTGGGAATTGTTCGGAGGGTCCTTGGTTAGTTGATTGATCATATCTTGAAGAAATAACCCCAATTCATGCTGCAGGACTAAAATTTGGGTAATTTGCTCTTCCAATGCCAGGTAGCGGTTTTCGGCGATATTGATCAACTGATCGTTCTGCAGGTTTCCCTCCTGCCAATTCTTTAATAAAATCTGGATATCGGCTAATGAGAAACCCAGTTGTTGGGCTCTCTTGATAAAACGCAGGGATTTTTCAGCATTGTCATCATATACCCGATACCCCGCATCGGTTCTCTTCGCCGCGGGCAGCAATCCTAGGTTTTCATAGTAGCGTATTGCGGATGGACGCATGTTCATCCGTTTTGCCAGTTGACCAATCCTCCAGAGAGATTTGTTGTTCTTCATCGGGATCGATAGATATCGAGAATATCTAAGAGGACAGCATAGCCGGTCTGAAGTTTCCCGGCACCGGGTCCAATGAGGGTAACCTGTCCCAGTAAATCGGTTGAAAACGTGATGGCGTTGACCGTGCCGCTGACTTGAGCCAACGGGTGGGTTAAAGGCAATCGGCGCGGGGATACTTCTATGATCGATCCTTGTCCGCCTTGTTCAATTGTTGCGATCAATTTCCATACTTCTTTATTCTGCCGGGCATCGGCGATATCCTGGGGAGTAAGGTGAGAAATACCCTGTCTTTTTACATCTGTCAATTGGATGGGACTGCGAAATAATATTTTTGCCAGAATCAACGCTTTGGCTGCGGCGTCATGTCCCTCAATATCGGCAGTTGGATCGGCTTCGGCATAACCGAAAGTTTGTGCTTCTTTGAGGGCAGATTGAAAATCGGCTCCCTGTTCCATGCGGCATAAGATGTAATTGGTCGTTCCGTTGATAATCCCTTCGATTTTCTTAATTCCGGCTGCCATCAGGCAATCGCGCCCTAGATGAATTGAGGGCGTTCCGCACATCACCGTGCCTTCGTACCCGAGTTTGACGCCGTTCCCATCCGCCAATTCCTGGATTTCCTGATAATGAAGGGCTATCGGACCTTTATTGGTCGTGACCACGTGTTTTCTTGCTTTCAGAGCAGTCTGGATGAAACCCAGGGCTGGTTCTCCGCTTTGTAAATCGGTGATGCTCGCTTCCACAATCACGTCAGCGTTGCTTTCCAGAATTGTTTTTTCAACACTCCAGTCATGAAAGGCTGCCGGTACGCTGTGTAGGCTGCCATTTTTCATAAAAGTATCGAGTAGGATTTGCGGATTGAGTCCATCCGGATGGAAAACACTGCCTCGGCTGCGGGTGCAAATTGCGGTGATAATCAATTCGATCCCAAACTGATTTTGATAGAGCTTTTGATTTTGTGCCAGAATTTGGGTCAGTCCTTGACCTACGTTTCCAAATCCAATCAATGCCAGTTTCACCTTTTTTGTCATCTTCTTCCCTCGCTTGTATGGAATGCTGATTGGATTATAGCCGAAATAAAAAAGTGCTGCCGAGATTGGCAGCACTTTTTGAGTTTATTAATGATTTAGTACATACCGTAAATTGGTCCGTAGTTCTTGCAGGCGCGGAAATCGGCGCCCATCAGGTCATCTGTACCGAAGGAATTCCAGGCGGTGGGGCGGTAGATTTTGTCTTCTGGAACGTTGTGCATGAAGACGGGGATGCGCAGGATAGCAGCCAGGGTGATCAAGTCGGCGCCGATATGACCATAGCTGATCGCCCCGTGATTCGCTCCCCAGTTATTCATGACGGAATATACATCCTTAAAGGCTCCGCAGCCCGTTAGCCTTGGGGTGAACCAGGTTGTCGGCCAGGTCGCGTTGGTGCGTTGATTTAGGACCTGGTGTACGTCATCTGGTAGCTCGACGGTGTATCCTTCGGCAATCTGGAGGACCGGACCTAACCCCTTGACGATGTTTAGGCGGGACATGGTAACGGGCATTCCGGCTTTAGAAGTGTAATTGGTCGAGTAGCCGCCTCCGCGGAAATATCCGGCTTCGGCAGGATACCAGGTAGTGGCATCCAGGCATGCCTGGGCTTCGCTTTCGGTGATCTCCCAATAGGGTTTCATGGCTGGTTTGCCATTTTTGGTTTGCTGACCCGTGCCGTCCAGGGATTGGGGACCCGAGTTGATCAGGTGCAAGAACCCGCCGGCGGCTGGACCGGTGAGGGTGTAACCGGTAACCCGCTTCACGGCTTCGGGGCTCCAATAAGTTCTCACATCGGCAAATATCTGGGAGGTATTGGTCAAAAGGTGTCCGAAAAGCATCGAGACGGCATTCAATGAGTCGTTCTCGGTAGCAAAGACAAAGGGCTGGCGGATGCCGTTCCAGTCGAAGGAAGAAGTCAGAATGGCTTCGGTGAAATCGCCGTTGGGGAAGTGGTCGGTCCACTGTCGTTGACCTTGAAAACCTGCGGCAAGGGCATTGTGTCCCAGAGCTTCCTCACCATATCCCAGTTCAGCTAATTTGGGATTGCCGATCATGAGGTCGCGGCAGATGATGGTCATCTTTACCACAAACTCCCAAATTTGGTCTTTCTTGGCGCGGCTCATTTGTTTTTCGGGCGGGTTGGTATCTTGACCTTCTTTGCAATTTTTCTTGACCCAAGCCAAGGCGTGTTTGAATTCGGCTTCATCGTAAATTTTTTCGTCTATTCTGCGGATGATTTCGGACATATCAACCGACATGACGCGCATGCCTAAATAATTTTCGAAGAACGAATTATCCACGATCGAGCCGGCGATCCCCATCGAGACGGCGCCGATCGCCAGATAAGTTTTATTGCGCATTGCTGCGGCTGCTAAACCGGCGCGGGCGAAACGTAAAATCTTCTCTGAAACATCATCCGGTATGGATGTGTCGGCGGCGTCTTGTACATCTTTGCCATATATCCCAAATGCCGGCAGTCCTTTCTGGTTGTGGGCAGCTAAAACGGCTGCCAGATAGACTGCGCCGGGTCTTTCCGTGCCGTTGAATCCCCAGACCGCTTTGGGGGTGAGGGGATCCATATCCATCGTTTCTGATCCATAACACCAACAAGGTGTAACGGTTAAGGAGACGCCAACACCTTCTTTGCGGAATTTCTCAGCTGCCATTGCGGCTTCGGCGGCGCCGCCGATACAAGTGTCGGCGATGACACACTCAACCGGCTCACCACTAGGATGGCGCAAATTGCTGCTGATCAAGTTCGCCGCAGATTTTGCCATGTTCATTGTTTGCTCTTCAAGCGATTCGCGCACACCGCCGCGCCGCCCATCAATGGTCGGTCGGATGCCAATTTTTGGCAGGTCTCCAATTAAGCGATATTTACCTAACTTTTGCTCAGTCATCGTTTACTCCTTGTTAAAATATGGGGTGGATATGAAAATATTTCATATATTTTCGAAAAAACGCACACCTTTGGAATGATTTTCTAGGTGATAACGTTATTATACATCATATCTTTGATAGATTATGCAGGTTAAGGGTATACTCTAGGGCAATCGCATCTAAAGGTTACCGTAGAAAATCCGTCTCTTTGGGTTGTCATTTCGAACCCCGTCTCATGCCTTCAATCCCTTTTATCAAAGCGGAGGGGTGAGAAATCCCCATGAGCTTGGTTGGCAGGTTCAACTCAACAGGATTTCTCACCAAAAAACGGCTCGAAATGACACGACTTTGTGGATTTCATAGAACAAAATTCCATGATGCAATAGCCCTAGGGTATACTCAAAGAAATCGTTATCAATTAAGGTTTTTTTATTGCGATGATCAAAACAAGTTAAAATAGGTTATATCCCGCTTTTCGTGACCGGATAGAACATAAAGCAAAGATAAAGGGACTCAGTTTTGATTTCAATACATATGATAAGGAGAGTAAAATGGTAACTCTATATGGAAAGGAATATGCTATCGATGATTTGAAACAATTGACCAGCACGATGGATCAATTCGCCGGTGTACGATTTTCAGAATATACGGATGGAAGATCCAGGGGAATGCGCACGGCTGAGGTGTGGACCGGCAGCGGCTTTCGATTTTCGGTGTATCTGGATCGGGCGATGGACATCGGTCCGGCTGAATATCAAGGAAAACCACTAGCGTGGCTGCATCCCGGTCTTGGAACACCTGCTAATTTCGAACCTCAGGGGTTTGGTTTTCTCAAAACATTTGGCGGCGGTTTGGTAACTTTATGTGGGATGACCCATTTTGGCAGACCGGAACAGGAAGGCATTGAGGTGTTTGGTTTGCATGGCAGGATATCTCACATCGCCGCTGAAAATGTTCATGTTATAAAAGAATGGGCGGGGGATACCTATATCCTATCGCTTGTGGGTGAAGTACGCCAGGCGACATTATTCGGAGAGAATTTCTTACTGCGCCGTACGATATCCACTTCGCTTGCAGCCAAATCTTTGGTAATTGAAGATTGTGTCCGCAACGAGGGTTACCGGGCGTTTTCTCACATGATGTTATATCATTGCAATTTCGGTTTTCCGGTGGTCAGTCCATCCTCCGTTTTGATGATCGACGATGAAGATGTACAGCCCAGAGCTGAGATAGCCCGTTCGGGTCTGGCAGATTATGCCCGCTTTGGAGAGCCGGTCAAGGGGTACAAAGAACAGGTATTTTTCCATACACCGAAAGTAGCGGCGGATGGATTTGTAACCGTCCGATTGTATAACCGGGATTTGGATTTCGGCATTTATGTTCGTTATCGAGCTGCGGAACTGCCGGCTTTTACCCAATGGAAAAATATCGGTGCCGGTGAATACCTTTGTGGTTTGGAACCCTGCACGAATCATGAAAATTCCCGCGATAACTTGCGTGAGCAGGGGAAGCTTAAAATGCTTGAACCCGGCGAGGAGATCCATTACCGGGTGGAAATTGGGGTGATGGAACCGGCGAAATAATCTTCTTATGAGGGTTTCAGGTAATTTTGGGATTGGGCTGGTTTCGGTAAGCGCGGGTTTAACATCCATTGGGTGAAGACACCGACCAGCCACCCCAAAAAATTGGTGACATTTAAGGACACGGTCAATAGGGCAATTCCCAAAAGAAAACCGATGATTCCTTCTCCCAGGGTATCGATTTTCCAGAACAGGATTCCAGGGCCCCAAAAGTGATTTTGCCAAAAGTGGTAGGTCAGGGGAGATGCCAACAAACTCAACGACGAAACCAGGAGAAAGACGACGATAGAGAAAGTTACGATCCCTATCGGTAATTTTAACATAAGGTAGATCAATCCGGTCCATGCCCGAAAGGAGCGAATATCCCTGAAAAAGTTTTTAGCAATAGATCGTTCCCCTTGAACAAAACGAGAGGTGTCTTGTTGAAAGTCGGGGATTCGCAGCAGCCAAACAGCCAGCTTGCGCTCTACGGTGGTAAAAAAATTCACCAGGATCAGGGTCAACATCAGGATAAGTAACCCAACGATTATTAATGTTAAACCAAAACCAATGGAGAAACCGGTAACCAGGCAGACGAAGTAAATTAACCCAAGCGGAAAAGCCAGCAGATGGTAAATGAGGATCAGATAGGTTTTCGGATCGATATAGACAGAAAAAAGACGCCCAAGTTTTTTCATGTTTTTTCCATGCGATTGTGGTTTATTCAATATACGATTTAATTATCCTCGGGTCGCGTTTCTCCTTTCGTTTTTTGCTGTTCCAACTCATGAATCTCGCGGGATATCTTCTTAATTTCTTCTTTCATAATCTGCGATTGTGCTTCGGAAATGGCATGTCCTGAATATCTGGCATCTACGAATACTTCGGTAATGATATGAATGTCTTGGGAAACGTTTGGCAGGCTGGTTTCGGCAATTTTTTCATATTGATAAGGGGTGTGAAATATTTTGCGCAGGATTCCATGTCTCATTCCCAGCTTGGTGAATTCCATATATAGGAAAATCACTTTTTCTTGAGCGGATAACTGCCGGAAATTTATCCGCCTGCCTTCTCTCGGTGTTGTTCTGCGTTTGGATGTTTTACGGATACTTTCAATACTTTGGCGGACGAAGGTTGTGATGTTGTCATTCATTCCCTTCAACCATTGCCGTATTTTCTCGAAAATAGACCGCAGGAAGGCGAAGAGGGAGAATTTATTGAGGAATTCCAATATTTTTTCATTGTGTTGGAAATATTGCCAAATTGCATAGCCCACTACCAATAGTAAAGTACCCCAGAATAAGAATGATTTGAGCACCTGAAACCATTCTGGCGCAGGAGCTGTCTCCGGCGGGATTGGTGTTTGCATGGGGGGAATGGGTTCCTGGCTGGGTGGAGGTGCCGCCGCCCTTTCGACGCCGAATAGTGAAGCAATCAGATAGAACGGCAGTAAGATGAGATAGAAAATAAACCTGGCAGCGATTAATAAATAATTAACGATCAATCTTAAGGTGTCTAAAAAGCCTATCGAGTAACCGGTCGGCAAGATAAATGCCAAAATCGCAAGGAAAGCGAAAAAGATCACAGCACTGATCAGCCAATTGGATGAGATTCTTGTGCTGATCTTGATTTTATCCAGCCACCAACGCGTTCGTAACGCAGCCAATTGGCTTTGGCTGAGAAGAATCAATGCGAGAAAGAAATATGCCAAAACATTCAGCACAGGTGCCGTTGAAGGAATATAAGTGAGTTGGATTTGATTTTCAAAGGTTATGACGAGGTGGGTAAATATTGCCAGCAGAAGAACGACCAGACCGATCAACATGACTTGAAGTAACAGCGAGCTGTGAGTAGCCTGGAAGTCTTTTTGGAAGATAGACAGGGTATCCCAGGTAATGTTTTCTTCCAGGTTATGCAGTTTATCGAGGTTATTGCCAATCGTGGTACTGAGAAGCCAAATCGTGAAGATGAAGATTAGAGCAAGGAGATACTCAGAGGAGAAGAAGTTGAGGAAATTTTCCTGCCAGGAAGGGATATCTGCCAGGAGTTGAATGATCCCGCCTTTTAATATGTAGAGGATCAATTTGATAATCAAAGCTAAGACGATGATTTCTGATACACGATAGACGATTTCTTCTGTGCCGCCGAGAGATTTGGCGATCCGACGCGAGTATAGTGCTTCTAATGTGATCAGCATCGATATCCACATGAGATGGATCAAATTCCAGGCGTCAAAAGCTGCTTGACCTACCTGAATGACACCATAAGTAACACAAGCCATCATTAAAGTCAGGACAATATCAGAAATGAGAACGGATGACTGAAGGTTTTTTTGAAATACCGATTTGAAGCTTGGTTTCATAGGGCTATCTTTGCCACACCGCCATTTCTAACTCATTTCTAAAGGTATGAAGCGGAATACCGGCTTTCTTTGCGTTATTCTCGGCTTCCTTTTGGTTGTGTGCCGACCCACAAAGAACAATAAACGGGTTTAGTCCGCTTCGCTGGGCTTGGAACAGGGAATCGAAGACAGCCTCGTTCGTTGATCCGGTGATGAGGATCAGCGTGGTTCCCCATCCAAGGTAACGGCGATATTTTGACAGGGTCTCGCTGATCGGGGTAGTTTTTTCAGCCTGTATCCGCGCTAAGGTCTCTAAAATTTGGATCAACTGCGTTCTTCCTTTGTGGGGAGATAATAATTTTGCTGAACCATCCTGACCGATAGGATCCAATCCATTGGTGATCAGACCGACAGATTGCTTTTGTTCGACGACCCAGTTTGCAATCGAAGCCGCCACGACGATGGCAAATTCCGTTGCGGTTAACCATTTTTTCTCTTCGTATTCATCAATGTTTAAGTTGAGAAAAATTGCCGTCTCAAGGGCAATGGAAGGTTCATATATCTTAACCTGCATCTTGCCGGATACTGCAGTCGCTTTCCAATCGATGCGGCGCATCGAATCCCCGCGCACATATTCTCTTTTCCCGCTGGGTCTTGAGGGATCCTCGAATATCGGCAGATGATGCTTGAGGTTTCCCAAGGGTGAATTTGAAGGCAGGCTTAATGAACTCAGCGGGAGAACTTTGGGATATACGGTTAAATAATCGACCGGACCGGTA
>Ga0101944_10005848_pt1 | contig 13549 bp, 11 predicted proteins | sample DewCreD2012metaG_FD_75245 | JGI IMG/M metagenome (GOLD analysis project Ga0101944, IMG submission 75245) | Hot spring sediment bacterial and archeal communities from British Columbia, Canada, to study Microbial Dark Matter (Phase II) - Dewar... ... | reverse complement strand
CGGGGAATATCTGGGCCTCGGTCTGATAATCCCGCGCGATGCCTATCTGGGATGGAATAGGGCGCCAGAAGCAGGCCATGATGTTGTTTCAACCTATTATGCAAAGATCCTGGCAGAAAACTATCGTCCTGTGACCTTTCGTTTCTATGCCTGCTGGGAAGTGTCTGATAAACGTTTTGCCTCGCAGGAAGGATTTCTTGATTATATGAAGGAAGAAGCTGGCAAAATGGCTTTCCCCCTGCAAGCTGAATTAAAATAGCTGTCGTTACTTTTTTTCCGGTTATTTAAAGAAATATGCCCGACTGTTTTCCGGAAAGTGTTTCTATTTTCACAATCAGAATGACCATCTGGTCAAGGTTCTTTTCGTCGTAAACATATGGCTGCGGTGCACCATATTTTGCCATAATCAGGTCAAGGCCTTTTTTCTTCATCTGAAGATCCTGTTCGATTCGTATGGTGCCGGTTCCCATTACTGACCGGTATTTTGTAGTCCATCCACATGCTTTATCAGCAGGAATGATTTCATAAACATCTTCGATTTCAAAGCTGACTTTCGGATTTTTCTCTATTAACTCTATCTTTTTTCCTGATGGGGCAGAGTGGATGTAAAGACAACCTTCGGAATGCGCGAAATTCACTGGAACGATATAGGCGTATTCTCCCTCGACAAATCCGAGCCGGCAGACGGGGGAAGAATTGAGAATGTATTCGATTAATGAATTGTCGGTGATCATTTTATCCCTACGCCGCATGAAGAAAATTTACCTGCAAGATAGAATTTCTCCCGAAAATGCCCGTGCCATCAGAATGAAAATTCCTCGGCCGGAATCATAAGGTTTTCGGGCAGTCTGGAATTGTCATATTCTCTGAACATGGCCGACTTTACTACTTCGGCAATATCCAGTACCGGCCGGTCGGAACTTTGTGCAAAGGTTTTCTTGCAGAGGGGACAGGATGTAACAATGGTATCGGGATTGTTGATGGTAAGGTTTTCCAGGCTGTATTGGGTAATTTCACGGCGTTTTTTCTGTCCGAGGACTGTGTTGCCCAGACTTCCTCCGCAGCAGATGCTTTTTTCCTTTTCTGAAGTACTTGGGATAAGAATACCTGCGTGCTTCAATACCTGGCGGGGTTCTTCATATATTCCGCTTCCTCGGCCCAGTTCGCAGGGATCGTGGTAAGCAAGGGAAATGTTCCGGCTCCGCAGACGGATTCGCCCCTGCATCAGCAGACGGTGCAGGTATTGGGTATGGTGCATAACGGTTAGCGGCAGATGATATTCTTCCCGAAATACTTTATAGCAGATGGGGCAGGAAGTAACAAGGATGCGGGCTCCGGAGGAAAGTATTTTGTCCCTGTTTATTTCCATAAGTTGTTTTGCTTCGGCAATGCGGCCGGCTAATGCAAGAGGTCTGCCACAGCAAATGCTTTCATCTTTATCGAGGAAGAGATAATCCTCTCCGGCCTGCTTCATAATGGCTTCCATTGACTGTGTGACGGCGGGCGTGAGCTGGCCCATACAGCCGGCAAAATAAATCACCTCGTGGTGCGGTGTGGGTTTTGCGGGGATATTTCGCTGCGGGTTTCCGGGAAAATGTTCTTCCACGCGGGCAATGGCACGAAGGTCAGTTGTGATAATTCCTACGGGACAGGCAATGTTGCACCGGCCGCACATAAGGCAGTTATCAAGTACTTCTTCGTCGGGGGTATGATAACGGATATTCCGTATCATATAAACGCTCTGGATGTTTTGTATCCCTGCTGCTGCCGACATAGGACACGGATCGATGCAGATGCCGCAACGGGAGCAGCTATATACTTCGATATCAGAATAGGATGAATAGGAGTTCCGGGTGCGGATTCCGTAATTCCGCAGGAAGATCAGAACAACTTCGGTGGGAATGTGCATGTACCGGCTAAAAGGCAGGGCAACAAAAAACAACCCAAGGGCAAGAGAATAAGCCCACCATGCGGGATATTCGAACGATTGCAGTGGGATCAGTCCGCCCAGGAAATTCCCCAGAGATCCTGTGATAACACCTCCTGTCTGATAAATTCCGGATGTAATGCTTTCGGCCAGTAGCCGGAAAGGGAAAATGCACCAGAGGGAATATAGTGCAAGACGATCGTACCAGAGCAAACGGGTTGTTTTTTTCATGCCAAGGGCGCGGGAACGAATTCTTTTAAACAGGGCGAGTGCTACTCCGCTGAGAATGAACAGCAACAAAAAATCCATGATAAATTCAAAGGCTTTTTCTCCCGGAAATCCGGCTGCCTCAGGCTCGAAAAAGCGGAAAAAAATCGGATAATATGGAGGGTGAAAGGCTGCTGGCCTGAAAATCATTGCCTCCACATTGCCGGCAACGATCAGCAGAAACCACCCGAAGGCAAGGCTCATGTGCATGTACCCGAGCAGGGGATTGGTACGGAAGATCTTTCTGTGGAGCAGGCTTTCCAGGATAACTTCTTTAACAGAACGAAGGGTTTTACCTGAGAAGATACCTCTTTTTAACAGGATTCGGTCAACACGGCTGAGGTTATAAAGCCATACTCCGGTTTTGTAAAAGAACCAGACCAGAAGAAAGGCAAGTCCGGCAGTAAACGGTAAAACAAACAGATCGAAACCCATAATTAGTTGATTAGCATGGTACGCAGAAGAGCAAGGATATGCCGTGTATTAACGCCCCGGGGGCAAACAAGGGTGCATTTACCGCAATACATGCATTTGGTAAGTTCGGAGCGGACCGATTCGGTTTCACCGCGCCGCACCATCAGCAGAATATGGCGGAAGCTGATTGGTTCAAACTGGCCTGCGGTGCAGGTTCCTCCGCAGGAACCGCACGCCATGCATATCCTCGACGTTGGTTCTTTTTCCTCCAGCAATTGTGCCAGGGACCTGTTGTTGTGGTCCAGGTTGATGGTGTGATCGGGATGTAAAGCAAATTGCCAGTTCATTTTACTGCATGTTGGGTTTGATGGTTAAACCAGGCGGCAATTTCAAGGGCTGCTGCCCGTGCATCGCTTATTGATTCAGAGATGCTGCGGGGGCCGGATGAAGCGCCGGTGACGAATACCCCCGGCACCGGGGTAAGGTTACGCCGCAGATGCTCGTCGGATGGCTTTATGAAACGGTCATTCCCCAGAGGCAGGTTCAGCATGGCTGCCATTCGTTTTGTTCCTTCCGAGGGAACAAAACCGGTAAGCAGGACGAGCAGATCAACGGCCATGCGCAGAGGACGTCCGGCCAGGGTGTCTTCCACCTTGACAATAATCCGATGGTCTATATCTTCGGCCGCTTCTGAAAGACGTCCGCGGATAAACTGTACGCCCCACTTTTCCTGGGCCTCGCGGTAGAGATCTTCAAAATACCGGCCGAACATACGGAGATCCATGTAAAAACAAAACACTTCGCAGCCGGGAAGGCTTTCCTTGACACGCATAGCCTGTTTTACTGCCGTTACACAGCAGACCTTGGAGCAATATTCGTTTCCGACTTTTTCATCCCGGGAACCGACACAATGGACAAAACCAACACGCGCAGGTTTTTTTCCGGCAGCTGTGCGGATAGGAATTTTGTTCTGAAAACGTTCTTCCAGTTCTGCGGCCGTAATTACATTATCGTAAATACCGTAGCCGTATTCCTCTTTTTTGTGGGCGTCAAAGAGGTCAAAACCTGTGGCGACCAGAAGGGCATCGGCAGTCAGGATTTCTCCGTCAGACAGGGCAACTTCGAAATGCCCGTTTTGTTTGACAATATTTTTTACTTCTGTCTGAAGTTTTATGTTCGCTTTTTCTTCAACGGACGGACATAGCTCATTGGTTATTTCATAAGCCGGACGATGATCAGGGAACAGAAAGTCCCATTTAAGAACATGACCGCCGAGCTGGTCTTGTTTTTCAACCAGCGTAACTTCGTAGCCCATATCGCACAGATGAATGGCTGATTCCATTCCGGCCACTCCTCCTCCTATTACAACGATGTGTTTTCGGGTATGCATAAGAAGTATGTCAGCATTTAAGTGTTTCCGGCAATTCAGGGCTTCCGATGAACTTTCCGCCCGGACCTGCATATTTCATGGCCGGATCGTAGGGGATACCCATTTTGTCGAGCAATGGCTCCACGGCAACCTGATGAAACTGCAGGCCAAGATCCCACGGGTCATAGCCTAAAACAAGCCCGGCCACTTCTTCAAATGTTAAAACGGGTATTCCGTAGCCATTTTCTCCGTAGGTAATTCCTTCCAGTTCCGCAATGGCATACTGGCCGCGGTCAAGAAACAAAGGACAACCGGGGCAGTTGGTAATGATCATGTCAGGCTTGTAAGGGGCCATGGAATCGAATTTCTTTTTGGTGTTGGAAAACGTGTACCCCCTGTTTGCCTGAATGAGATACTGCCTGAATCCGAATCCACAGCAATGGCGGCGTTCGGGGTAGTCCACCACTTCACCGCCCCAGGATTCTATCATACCCACCAGAACATAGGGGTATTCGGCGCCTCCAACGCCTTTATGCGGGAACATTTTGGCATAGTGGCAGCCAATATGTTCCACAACACGGAGAGGCTTGCCGGTTTCCCGGTTTATCAGCGGATAAACAGCCTGGGCAGCGATCTGATCGCGGAATTTGTAAATAATATCGCTGGCATGAGCCACATTGGCAGGCTTTTTGAATTCCCTGCGCGTGGCTTTCCATAACATTTCTCTCGTTTTTTCTTCGGTTTCCGGAAAATGATGCCAGGTTTCAAGTACTTCGGAATACACTCCAAACGATGTTACGCATGATACTGCCAGATTCTCATACCCGGTTTCTGTCATAAGGGCAAACTGACGGGCCACAACCGTCATGGTGGTTTCCAGGGGAACTATATCGGAATGATAGGCAATGCCCGTGCAGGTAGTGTGAATCGGTTCCTCATAAAGATCTTTTCCCAGCCGATTTTTCATGATTTCAATGAACGCCTTTTCCGCTCCGGGAAAAAAGGTTTGCCGCACACAGGAACGTACATAAAAATAATGGTCGTCGGCAATGGCTTTCTGGTAATCTTTCCACAGGGCTCTTTTCCCTTCAATTTTCATGATCGGTAGTGTTTGTTGTTGTTGGTATTGTATACATGCAGGAAATACTCACTGGTACGGCCTTCTCCAATGTCCATTTTCAATTCTGCCGCTTTCTTTGCCGAGAGTTTTTCCACTTTTTCGAAGCGTTCTGTTGCACCGGTAACGTCGAAGATGCGTTTGATTTCGTTCAGGGTATCTTCAGGGATTTTTCGAAGGGCTCCAGGGCCGTCTCCCTGATAATTGGCTCCTATCCGTTTATAAACCTCATTCCAGTTCTTTTGTATCCAGTCCCAAACCGGCCCTTGTTCGGGATGAAGATCTGTTCCAACTCCTTCAAGATAAAGGCAATAGCCATAGTTTACCGACCAGTCGCCAACGGTTCTCTTAATAGCCAGTTGCTGACGGCCTTTTTCTGATTCAATGAAATACCCCATATCCTGAGATAATCCGCGAAGGGCTGCAATGATTAGTCCGGGGGTGTTGCCGCGCGGACAGCGTGTTTTACACGACATGCATTCACCACAGTACCAGATAGTATCGCTTTTCAGAAGCTCTTCCAGCTCCTGTTCATCCTTGCGCTGAACCATCATGGCTATTTTGCGGGGATCGTAATTGTAAAAAGCTGCAGCAGGACAAATGGCTGTGCAGGTACCGCAATTAATGCATGCTTTGAGTCCTTCGACAAAACGCACATCCTTTTGCAGTCTCTCATATAGATTTTCCATGACCAATATGGAATGTTTCTAAATAATCAAAGTTTCTAATATGACTAATGAAGCCTGTTTGACAAAAAAATGCCTAAATAATTTCCAAACAAATGTAGATTAGGTTGATGTTCCGGTCAATCAAGGGAAAGGCGTAAAATAGGGTGGTAAAAAGACGATACGTATAAATACTTAGTGTTTTTTTTTTACGAGCGATATGAATTCTATGGTAAAAACAAATTTATCATACAAAATTGTCTAATATTCCACCAAAATCTGGCATTATTATACTCCCATAAATTAAGACCACGGGTTAAGTTTAAAATGAAATTACAAAGACGAAAACATTGGAATTGCTGAGCTCGATAAGCAAACTGCATTCATTTTAAGCTCCCTCAAGCGAAAAATTGCAGTTGAAGTATTGCAGGAACGGTGTTGCATAAGTCAGCTTTCCAGGAAGTGTGATATTTACCCAAATATGATATAGCGCTGGAGGTCATACAGTTTAGTATTGATGGCAGATTATTGAAAATAACATTGTTGAAAGGTTATGGTATTCTATGAAATTTGACTGTGTTATATAAAAGTTTCTTCGTATAGTCTGGAACTTTAAAAAGGTTTAAAAGAGGGCATTGATTAGTAGAACCACTAGTTGTAGCAACAGGGTATTGGTCGAAGGCATCAAGCAAGCATATATATGTCCGTGGCAAGATATCAACAGATATTTCAAATGTTAACAAAAGAAAAAGCAGGAGAAAAATTAAATATGCTAATAACCAGAATAATCCGATCGAGTTATTCTGGTTATTGACATACGATTAAATCATCATTATAAAATAATTTATATTTGAAAATCCCAAGGTTTAGGTAGGAGTATATTAAAAATAAAAATAGTTTTTCGATCAGGCTATAAGTTTAAATTTATGTGATCTTAATTAGGAATATAGCAACTGAATAAAAACGGACATTAATTGAAGAGCATGGCTTTTAAAATTCTATAACAGACAGAACCAGTAATAAAAACGCAACATAAAGATGATATGAAAACAGGATTTTATTTACTACCTGCAATACTGATTATAATTCTTTTCGCTTCTTGCAGAAAGATACATTATGAAAAGCTTCTCGAAGCAGAGAGTTTTAAGGAAAAAGGAGGCTGGGTGGTTGATCCACAATTTGTTGAACAAATGGGTTCACCTTATCTTCTTGCCCATGGATTAGGTGTACCGGTTAAAAATGCAAAAACGGAATTTGATCTTCCTGCTTCCGGGAGGTATCATATATGGGTAAGGACAAAAAATTGGTTGCCTGGTAATTGGGAGGCTCCCGGCAGATTTAAGCTTATTGTAAACGGCAAAGAGCTCAGAACGGTTTTAGGTACTGAAGAAGGCTGGCAATGGCAGTATGCCGGGGTGCTGTCGTTCAGGGACGTCAAATGCAGTGTAGAATTAAAAGATCTAACCGGTTTTGAAGGGAGGTGTGATGCTATTTATTTCAGCACCAGTAAGAAAGTTCCCCCGTCGGATCCGCAAGAACTTCTCAGGTGGCGCAGGAAGATACTTAATGAGAGTGACACACCTTCAAGGACTGAAGATTTCGATCTGGTAGTAGTTGGCGGAGGCATAGCAGGTTGTGCGGCTTCCATTGCAGCTGCCGAAAAGGGATTAAAGGTGGCACTTATTCACGACCGCCCGGTGCTTGGCGGAAATGCAAGCAGTGAAATCAGAGTGCACACAGAAGGTATAACATGGAAAGCAGAAAGAATACTGCGGATGCTTAATACAGTCTGGTGGCCCAATGGCTCTCCTGATGCAATTTATGACGATAAAAAACGTCATGACAACATGTCAAAATATCAGAATATCACAATATTTCTTAACTGGAGGGCCTATGCTGCTAATGTTATTTCTGATTCTATAACGTCAATTGATGCAAGGCATACTTCCACCGGGGAAACAATGAGGTTCGCCGCTCCGTTATTTGCCGATTGCACCGGTGACGGCTGGATAGGATACTGGGCAGGGGCAGAGTATATGTATGGCAGGGAGGATTCTTCCAAGTATCATGAAAGCTGGGATCAATATGGTGAGTTATGGAGTCCGGCGAAGGCTGACGGGAGAGTTATGGGTACCTCAGTTTTGTGGAGAACGTTTGATGCCGGCAAGCCAGTTGATTTTCCTGAGGTGCCCTGGGCGATGGATGTGGCAGGAGATTTTTCTGCTACCATGGGCACATGGAATTGGGAATTTTCAAGAGACGACCTGCATCAGGTGGAGAATGCAGAAGAGATACGTGACCACATGTTCAGAGCCATTTATGGAGCATTTGCAAACGCTAAAAAAGATGCGGCAAACAGAAATCTTTCCCTCGAATGGGTCTCATACCTCGCAGGAAAGAGAGAGTCGCGCAGACTTGTCGGGGATTATATCTATACATTTATGGATGAAAAGTTGATGAGGGAATTCCCCGATGCTGTAGTAATGGAAAAAAGGGGGATTGATGTTCATTACCAGCAGAATCTTATTGATCCTTCTAAACCGGATTTTCTTTCCGAGGCTCTTTTCTATAATGTGGATCATTATTACATTCCCTACCGCACTCTTTATTCTAGGAATATCAAGAATCTGTTCATGGCCGGTAGATGTTTCAGCACGTCCCACGTCGGACTTGGAGGCCCGAGGGTAATGAATACAACTGGTCAAATGGGAGTTGCTGTTGGTTACGCAGCTTCGTTGTGCAGAAAATACAGTACAAATCCGCGTGGTGTTTATTTGAACTACATTGAAGAATTAAAAAAGCTGATTGCTGATTGCAGCAAATAACCATTTCAGGACTTCCCTTTGATAGAAACAGGTAACTCCTCCTTGTCGTATGGATTAAAAGAGCTGTCTGTATACAGGGTTTGTATAGGCCTGCAAAGGGCGAGGCACCAGCAGCGCAAAGCAGAAGAAATCACCAGAGAATCAGAATTCCACGAGCTTATGCTTCAGTGCGTAAATAACGAGGTTGGCTGTGTTTTTTGAACCGGTTTTTTCCAGTAGATTGGACCGGTGTTTATCAACGGTTCGCTTGCTGATATTCAACTGGTCAGCTATTTCCTGGTTGGAATATCCCTGACAGATTTTCTGCAGAATTTCAATTTCTCTTTCCGAAAGATGCGTATCAGCAGTTGCCGGAAGTTTTCCGGAACGTATGTTTTTTACAACATTTAAAAGCAGGTCCTGTGAGAAGTATGTGCCTCCCTCATAAACTGCTTTAATGGCGTTGATTACTTCATTGATATCGGAGTTTTTAAGAATGAATCCCCTGGCTCCTGCATCGATCATTTTCACGTAGTATTCTTCTTCGCCGTACATGGAGAGGGTAATGATACGGAGTTCAGGGAAGAGTTTCACGGCCTCTGCAGCGGTTTCGATCCCGTTCATTTCAGGCATTTCAATGTCCATCAGGGTAACGTCTGGTACCGTTTCTTGCAGCAACCGGAGATATTCCTGTCCGTTCCCTGCTTCAGCAATTACCTGTACTTCGGATGATGCATTGAGCAGGAGCCTTAGCCCGTTGCGGAAAAGTGTGTGATCGTCCACAATGCAAACCGAAATGGGAGTCATGGGCTGATGATTTTCTCTACAATAATAAAAATTTTATTAAAACGTATTGGGTGTTTCTGCAGAATGGTTTTGGGTTCACATTTCGATGTTTTAGCCTTTGCGCTCTTTGCCGTGTTGAAATTGTTTTTCTTTTTGCCTCAGGATTAAGAACCGGGATATTTTTTTGATCCCGGAACAAATAATCCATCGGGATTTGATCCGACAAGGGAGGAGGAGAGGAGGGAAGGGGTTGCCGGCGCCAGGAGCCTGATCTGATCTTTTGTGAGTAGGGGGTAATGAGCAACCGAATTAAGGTATTGCCCGATGAGGTCGAGATCTTCTTCCGTTGTTCTCCAGTTCAGATAGTCGAAACGGTGCAGGTTCACAGGGCGCGAATAGGCGCGGAGTGATTTGAATCCGTTGGTATTGAAATAAAAATCAAAATACGACATAACCAGCTCGCGGAGGCTTCGGTAAACGGGTTCGCGGTAACGCAAGGTGGTGAAATTTGACTTACCAACTGCTCCCCAACAGTTGTAAACCTTATACACAGCCACAACATGGTCGTCATCATCTTCCGCAATCATATCAATTACCAGAGGCTGATAACCTGCTTGTTCAAGGCAGGCAGCGGCAAACATGGCGCTTTCAAAGCAATGGGCCTCATTCATCTGGTAGACGAGCCGGGGTGATCGGGTACATTTACCGGCATTGTACTTTGTGGAATCAAGATATTCCTGAATCTTTTCAGGTTTTTTAAGAGCCGGAGGAATGCCGGGATGGAATATCGTTTTCGTCATAAAAGAATGCGTATAATGAATTTTGAACCGCTTTCGGGAGAACTTTCTGCTTCGAGGTTTCCTCTCACCGAGCGCAGACGGGAAATGATATTGGAAATGCCGGTCCCTTTAACAGGCCCGTGGATAACTTCCGGCACATCGAAGCCTTTGCCGTCGTCACTATAAGTGAGGATAAGAACATTTCCCTGCTTTGTAAGTTGCATTTCGACATTTGATGCATGCGCATGTTTCAGGGTATTGTTGATCAGTTCTCCTGTTACGCGGTATAGAACTACCTCAACATCCTCATTGAATCGCACCCCATAAAGATCTGAATCGAAACGGATAACCGGAATTCCCGGGCCGGTTATACGGTTAGTAAGGTCATTAATGGCGCTGGCCAGACCAAAGTTGGCAAGCATGTGCGGACTCAGGTTGTTGGAAATTTCCTTAATGCTGCGAAGGGCTTCCGTGATAAGATGGTCAGTGTTCCGCAGGATTTCCTTCCTCTTGTCGTCCTGTTCCATTGCCGTGAGGCTGGATACGGAAAGTTTAACAGCCGACAGAAGTGGTCCGAGATCGTCATGAAGGTCCTTGGCAAATCGTTTCCTTTCGTTCTCTTCGGTTTGTATTACTGCTTTCAGAACCCGCTTTTCGGCTTCCCTTCGGGTTTCTTCTACCTTGCGTATAAAATTGAATATGCGGCGAATCAGAATAACTCCTATGGTGAAACAAAGGGAGGTAACAAAGCCTATCCACGTGATAGCCGATGCCGTATTAAAGGGCAATCTGTCATAAAAAAAAGGAATCATATCAATAAGCCTGGAAACACCCATCAGAATGAATCCGGCGCTGATAAGAATCCAGGAAAGGTTGTATTTTGTGACCCTTGTGAGTCGTATGGCAAGCACCGCGGCTACCAGTTGCAGTGCCAAGGAAAAGATGAGGGCTATTTGTGTAATCAGCATAAAAGATATATTAAAAACGATTTCAATAGGAAGCAACGGAATTGTCACCACGGCGATCGCCTACTCCTTCGTACGTGCCGTCAGCATGAACCATAATTGCATTGATGCTGCCCAATGCCCTGGCTTCGCTGATGTAATGCCCTTTCTTTTTTAGTTCCTCCATGGTTTTTTGCGGAAATCCTTTTTCCATCAGAATCTGGTCAGGCATCCACTGATGGTGGAACCGGGGAGCAAAAACCGCTTCCTTCAATGGCATGCCGAAATCAATTACGTTGACAATTACCTGCAGTATTGTCGTTGGGATGGTGGTGCCACCCGGAGAGCCAAGGATGAGGAAAGGCTTGTTTTCAGCAAGAACTATGGTTGGCGACATGGAACTCAGCATGCGTTTTCCGGGTTCAATGGCATTGGCCTTGCCTCCCAGTGCTCCGTAGGCATTCGGAAATCCGGGTTTTATGCTGAAATCATCCATCTCGTTATTGAGCAGAAAACCTCTGCCGGGAACAACCAGAAAACATCCGTACGATCCGTTCAGGGTTGTGGTAACCGATACCGCGTTTCCTTCAGCATCAATAACGGAAAAATGGGTTGTTTCGGTTGCTTCATCGGCATGGGAATAACCAACTGCAGAAGATTGTGTTGCCTTTTCAGGCGAGTAATTCTCCATGCGCTTTTTCAGGTATTCCGGGTTAGTGAGTAGGGCTATGGGAACAGGAATAAAGTCTGGATCACCGAGATAACGGGCTCTGTCGGCATAGGAGCGCCGTTCGGCTTCAGCCATAAGATGTATGGCGGCTGATGAGGCAAAACCGTAGTTTCTGACCGGATACCAGGAAAGAATCGAGAGAACCTGCCGGAGGATAATGCTTCCGCTGGAAGGAAGCGGCATGGTAATCACCTTGTAACCACGGTAGGAAAACGTATCGGGTTTTCGTTCCACCGTTCGGTAATTCTTTAAATCCTGCCGCGTAATGATTCCCCCTGCCTGTTTCATTACTTGCTCAATGGCCTGCGCTGTGGAGCCGCAATAAAAACTGTCTCTACCTCCTTCTTTTATCTTTTCAAGTGTCACAGCCAGATCGGGTTGCCGGAGGATGTCTCCTTCTTTCCATGGCGTGTTTTTTACAAACGCAACAGGAAATTGGTTATGCCTCAGGAAATTTTCCCGGTTACGGTTGAGGCTTTCAGCTTCCCTTCGGGTAATGCGAAAGCCTTTTTTTGCCAGGTTAATGGCCGGTTCGACCAATTCCTTCAGGGGAAGTCGGGCATGGGGAAGGGTAGCGAAAATGCCATCAACAGTGCCTGGAGTTCCCGCGGCAAGAGGGCCTTTCAACGACCGCCATGGGACAGGATTCCCTGATGAATCGAGAAACATTTTCGGTGTTGCAGCGGCAGGAGCTGTTTCCCGAAAGTCGAGCGCCAGGAGTCTTCCATCGGAAAAACGCGCTACCAGAAAACCTCCTCCTCCCAGGTTGCCTGCCTGAGGATAAACCACCGCCAGGGCAAACTGAACGGCAATAGCTGCGTCGAAGGCATTTCCTCCTTTTTGCAAAACGGCAATGCCCGCCTCACTGGCAAGGGGATGGGCAGATACCACCATTCCGTTCCTGCTCCTCTGGTTTTTTACGATACGGTAAGAAGCAGGATTCTGGGCCGGCAGGCAGAGCGGGATCAGGTAAAGGACCAGATAAACTGAAAGGAAGTTTTTCATACTTCAAATATAGTATTATATACCAATCGTTCATTTTCGAACACCCATTGTCGCATAATCGTTCACATTCGGCCGGAAAAAAAGAAAAGGAAACTATTATTAATTAACAGTAGATTAATAAATTATGTTTCTTGGCACGTCATATGTAATACCTGTTATGACCATGATAAAAAACCCTAATCAGGAGGAAAAAAAATGAAGACTCTCGCAACGATCATCCGTCCCGCTGCCCTTACCCTGGCCCTTATTGTGGCAGCTTTTCTTTTACCCTCACAGCTTACCGGACAATATGAACTGGTATCGCAGAAGCCGGTTTACCCTGGATATGCAACACGAAATTATATAAGTGTGCCTGAAATCAGACCGTTGCACTTATCTATAGTATTCTCATTGGTGCGCATTTGCCTGCCTTTCAGCAATGATCAGGACGGACTGATTTTTTCTGGAATGCTCAAGCCGGTTGCTCCTGAAGCCGTTTTCTGCTACGGAAATTCTTCATCAGATGGTTTGTATTCAGCCTATTTGCTGAGCTCAACAGCCTATGCGGTAACTGTTTCTTCCACCACCTCTGATGCTGCACATACTGATGCTCTGACTCTATCTGCCGAGTCATCCGAGCCGATTGAAGGCTGGATGCTTTCATCAGCTGACTGGAATGAGACCATGACAGAAATAGAATATAAGGTTGAAAGCTGGATGCTGAATGAGTCAGCCTGGATGGAAATTTCATCAGAACCTGCTG
>Ga0101944_10005847_pt1 | contig 13550 bp, 11 predicted proteins | sample DewCreD2012metaG_FD_75245 | JGI IMG/M metagenome (GOLD analysis project Ga0101944, IMG submission 75245) | Hot spring sediment bacterial and archeal communities from British Columbia, Canada, to study Microbial Dark Matter (Phase II) - Dewar... ... | reverse complement strand
CTTACCCTGAGCGTCAGCTAAAGCCATTTGCTTTTTCAAGTGGCATTTGCCATAGCAATCTAACTCAGGCCGGCTGGCGTTTTCGCAATAGGCCACATAGGCTGCGCGATTCCAGCGATAATGCAGCACCAGTGCTGTCCGGATGAAGGTTTGTCCCAGCAGGCCAAAAATCAGCAAAAACACCCACGTGTGCCGAATCATAGCAAAGGCAAAGGTACGCGGCACAATCCTCGCATGCGAGCGAGAGGTAGGGTTTGCCTTCTTTATGTGGAATTTAGAACCATTAAAAAACTCGCCCAGGGTCTCTTATCGCGGGCTTTTTGCGCAAGTAGCTAACAGCGCTTTTAGCGCCTGTGCCACCACACCCGCGCCCGGTAGCCGGTAAGCGTCCCCAGACCACCCAATAAGCCGCCCAATAGACCGGTAACTCCCAACAGCCCCCAGCGAGGTAAGCCCAGAAATAGCGCTCCTACACGGGCCGAGAGGATGCCTCCATTGGCCACATCGCGCAGCAGCGCAAAAAGCAGCCACAGCAGAAAGCCACCCAAAAAGCCACCCCAAAAACTCTGGCTGTTCCCTTTGGCCCATAGCCAGCCGCCCATAGCACCCACTCCAGCGATGGCCCACCACGGTAGCCAACCCACTTGGCAAAGTATCCCCCCAACCAACAGCCAGCCAATTATCCAAAACGTATGCTTCATTGTGGTAACAGTATTTGATGGGTGAAGGTGCGCGCCGTGGGTAAATCCTCAGGTTTCTTCAAAAAAAGCAGGTCGAAATAGCGCCCCTGAACCCAGGCGTCTAAGAGATTGTCGTAAAAACGGCTGCCCGGATTGCCCGACTGGCCGCCGGGGTAGACGCCTCGCCCGCGCACCTCATCGCCCATTTCCACTATCATCCGCCACGACGGGCCGTGATTGCGCGACAGCGCATTGAGCGCTGTGCTGTGGCCGCCCGCTATTACTTCGCGGCTGAAGGCATCTATTTGGCCTAGGTGCCGCACCACCACAGGCCTAAATTTGCCCCAGGTAGTGCGTTTGTCCGGGTTTTTTTGAAAAAACTGCTGCATTCGAAGGAAAGCGTCCGTGACGATGTCAGCGGCAGTTTCTCGCTGCGGCGTGTCTTTTCGGTCGAAGAAAGGGTGGGTAGGTGCCTTTTCCAGCAACTCGATAAACCGCCAGCGCTCCGGTAATAGAAGAAGTTGTTTTTGGCCGGTACTGTCCAGCATTTCATCCCACGTGCGCACATAACAAGTGTCGAACCACACTTCATAGAGCGGCGCTGCAGTGGCATGGGCGTCGTAGCGATAGTCCCAGGCTTCGAGTTCGGCGAGGCATTTTTTCCCCTCATCATCGGCAGCGGTTCGGTTGAGCAGTCGCAGCAGCACCGGCAGCGCATCGGCGGCGCGTTGGCTGTAATTGTCCAGTTGGATGCTGGTCATGCTGTCAGCAGTGGCTTGCCGTAGGGCTGCCAGGCGGTCGTACAGGTGTCGGCCTCGATAATCGTCGAAGTCGCGGCTGGTGTAATAGTAGGGATAGGAGGGTGGGGTAGAGTGTTGATTGGCCGAAAAGACAAACCCTTGCTGAGGTGAGCGCAGGGCTGGTAGGTGCTCGTTTGGGATAAAGCCCGGCCACGCGAAGGACTGCTGGCTGCCATCGAGCACAAAGCGTCCTTGTTCTTTGCGGCGTGCGGGCAGTTTGCCTTGCACAGTGATGCCTACCTCGCCGCTTCTAGTGGCTAAGACAAAATTTTGCGCCGGTGCGTCGTACGAAGCAATGGCAGCCCGGTAGTCATCGTAGGTTTTGGCTAAATTTAGGAAGAGGAATGACCGCATTTCGCTGGGGTCGGGCTCATCGTGCGTTATCCAACGCAGGGCGCAGTCGTATAGCGGATGGTCGGGCTGGCTATCGTAAGGCATGGGGCCCCACAGGGTGTAGCGCACGCTATCCAGCAAGGGTGGACGCCCTTGGATGCTAATTTTTTCCACGCGCCATTGCACCTGGTGAGTTTTCCCATCCACGAGGTAGCGCGTTCGAGCGGCATCGACCCACCGAATGCGGTACCAGTCAGCCACGTCATGGCCAGCATTGGTTACTCCCCAGGCCACGTGCTCGTTGAAGCCAATGATAATGCCCGGGACGCCTTGGAGCGACACACCGTAGCAGTTCAGTGCGGGTGTCCACAGCTGGAGTTGAAACCAAATGGAGGGCAGCGACAGCGTCAGGTGGGGGTCGTTACATAGGATAGGCGCACCGGAGTGCGTGCGGGTACCTGCTACAGCCCAGTTATTTGAGCCAAGTAAATAGTCGTCTTCGATAGGGCGTGCGGAAAGCCGTCCGAGTCCTTCCGTCGGCGCCGGACGATGCTCCTGGAGCGTGCTGCGGATGTTGCGCCATTGGCCGGTGTCGGGCACGATGGGCCGCTGGCGTGGGTTCCACTCCGGATACAGTTCGTCGAAAGTGTGGCGTCCAAATTGCTCTAACGCCAAAGTCGAGAGCAGGTCGTTTTCTCCGCCACACAGTGTTTCGGCCATGTTTTCTACGATAAGAGCCGTTTTTAGCGGCGACCACGGTTCTGGCGCATAGCCCAACAGCTTGAACTCTATGGGATAATCTGCCGGCTTCAAACCGGCTATCCATGCGTTGATGCCAGCACAATAGGCCTCCAGGAGCCGCATACCTTCGGCAGAGCGTTGCCAGCCGCGTACGGCATTCTCCGCCGCGTACGGCAGTCCGCGCCGCCTTGTCATGCGGTCAAGTTCCACTGTCCGTTCGCCCAACACCTCCGAGAGGCGTCCTGACGCCCGCCGCGCCGCCAAGTCCATTTGCCACAGCCGATGCTGGGCCGTTATATAGCCTTGTGCCTGTAGCGCGTCCTCCAAGTTCTCGGCAAAAATGTGGGGCACCAGCAAATCGTCGTATACCACCTGCACCTTGCCGCGAAGTCCGGTTAAATGGAGCTCCGACGGTAGCCTTGGCCCTTCTCGAGGTTCGGCGTTTCGCCAAAAACCGCTGAACGGATTGAAAAAGCACCCTAATGCTGGAATGCGTTGCTGACCCAATGGTAGGGGCAAGTGCAGCAGCCCGATTATCCCCGTGGTCAGCACTAACGACAGGACAAAGAGTACGCCTCGCATGGCGCGAAGGTAGGCGATGAAAATAAATCCCACAGGGGTGGTGCTTAGTTGTTTTATCCCCATACGAAGACTGCGCTGGGGGCGTTTCTTTGCCTCTTCCTTCTTGAACGAAAGCGCCCGCCTCCTGTTGAAGGGTGCAATGAAGTGGACATGCGTTTCTTTCTGCTGATGGTTTCTCTGACGTTTCGAGGGCTTTATTCGACGGCGCAGGTGGCTCCGTATCCTGGGCAACCAGCCTCGGGGCCGGGTGGAGCCGATTACCAGCACCACAGCGTTGCCTTTTACGACGCTGCGGAGCGACCCGATGGCTTCTGGTTGTTCGAGCCTGCCGACCCTAAGCCTGATTCTGCCAATGTGGTCATCTTTCTGCATGGCTATGGGGCTTACAATCCTATGGTGTATGGTAAATGGATTAAGCACTTGGTGGGGAAAGGCAATGTTGTCATTTACCCGCGCTACCAGCAGAACTTGTTGCTGCCGACTCCCGATCGTTTCCCGGCTTACGCTGCCAAAGGCATCCGCGACGCCTTGGCATTGCTGCAAACGGGCGACCATGTGCGCCCGCGATTAGAAGGCGTAGGCTACTTCGGCCATTCCTATGGCGGTGTCATCGCAGCCTATTTTGGCGTTCATTGGGCGCGGCATCACCTGCCCAAGCCGGCTGCTATGTTGCTGGCCCAACCCGGCAGCGGGCCATTGACGGGCGCACGCCTGGAAACCTACGCTGGTATGCCCGCCGACTTGAACTTACTCGTTATTGTGGGCGAAGACGACTACGTGGTGGGCTATGAATTTGGTAAACTGGTTTTTGAAACGGCCATCCACACGCCCAACCGCAATTTCATCATGCACCGGCGCGACACCGACGGCCAGCGCTGGATTCAGGCCTCACATGCAGAGCCTTATGCCTACGACCTGGATTTCGACACCGGCGTGCGCAACTACACCGCGCTGCGTGTCTTACAGGTCGGCCGCCTGGATGAGGTGGATTTCAACTGTTACTGGAAATTGGGCGACGCATTGCTGGAACACACTCGGCATGGTCGCTGGAGCGAAGTGGCTTTTGGCAATTCTCCCACTCAGCGCTATTTGGGTCAATGGGCCGACGGCAGCCCCATCCGTCCGCTTGAAGTGTTTTTGCCCAAACCCACACAAGCTGCAGCAGCAACAACGCGGCCCTGAAACGGCGCCTTCTTTTGCCCGATAATTTACCAGCGTGCCTACCTTTGCCCGCCCTTTTAGCCGGGCCGGCAGGCAGGGCAGTGCTTTGTTAAAACCAACAAAGGCCGGCGGAACGCACACGACATCATGAAACGAACGAAAGTTGCAGAAATCCTGCGAAAAGAGCCTATTGGACAAGAAGTTACAGTAAAAGGTTGGGTAAGGGCCTTTCGAAATAGTCGCTTTATTGCGCTCAACGATGGCTCTTGTGCGACGCACCTGCAAGTAGTGGTTGACCCCGAACGGCTAGACGAGCAAACGCTGGACCGCATCAAGTTTGGCGCTGCCATCGGGGCCCAAGGGCACGTGGTGGAAAGCCAGGGAAAGGGGCAGCGCGTCGAGGTGGAAGCCCACAGCCTCGTCATTTACGGCGACTGCGACCTGGAAAAGTACCCCCTTCAAGCCAAGCGCTTACCTCTGGAATTCCTGCGTGAAAATGCGCATTTGCGCATGCGCACCAACACGTTTGGCGCGGTGTTTCGCGTTCGCCACGCGCTGGCCTACGCCGTGCATCAGTTTTTCCACGAACGCGGGTTCTACTACCTGCATACGCCTATCATTACAGCCAGTGATGCCGAAGGCGCCGGCGAGATGTTCCGCGTGACAACACTCCCCTTAGAAAACGTGCCCAAAACGCCGGATGGGCAAGTGGACTACAGCGAAGATTTCTTTAAACGCCCGACCAACCTAACCGTTTCCGGCCAGTTGGAAGCGGAACTGGGCGCGTTAGCATTGAGCGAGGTGTACACCTTCGGTCCCACGTTCCGCGCCGAAAATTCGAACACGACGAGGCATTTGGCCGAGTTCTGGATGATAGAACCTGAGGTGGCCTTCGCTGACTTAACAGATAACATGGACTTGGCCGAAGCCATGCTCCAGTACGTGTGCCGTTTCGCCTTGGAGCATTGCCCCGAAGACCTGCTCTTGCTGGAAGAACGCCTCGTCGAGGAAGATAAAGCCAAGCCACAGGAGCAGCGCTCGCCCATGTTGCTGCGGGATAAAATCCGCTTTGTAGTAGAAAACCGCTTTGAGCGACTGACCTACACCGAGGCCATCGAGATTTTGAAAAATTCACCGCCCAACAAGAAGGGCAAGTTCCAATTCCCGATTGAGCACTGGGGCGCCGACTTGCAAAGCGAACACGAGCGCTACTTGGTGGAAAAACACTTTAAAAAGCCCGTCATTCTGACTAATTATCCGGCAGCTATCAAAGCCTTTTACATGCGCCTGGACGACTACAAAGAAGGCGTGCCTGGTCCTACGGTAGCTGCCATGGATATCCTTTTCCCCGGCATCGGCGAGATTGTGGGTGGCTCTCAACGCGAGGAGCGCCTGGACATGCTGCTGCAGAGGATGCGCGAAATGCACATCCCCCAAGAAGAGCTCTATTGGTACCTTGACACGCGTCGCTTTGGGTCATGCCCACACGCTGGTTTTGGGTTGGGCTTCGAACGGTTAGTGCAATTCGTTACAGGCATGAGCAACATCCGCGACGTGATTGCCTTTCCGCGTTATCCAGGGAATGCGGATTTTTGAGGCGCTATGCAAGTCTTTGAGAAAATTGCTGACCTGCAAGCATGGTTGGCCGACCAGCGGCGGGAGGGCAAAACCATTGGCTTTGCGCCTACGATGGGGGCCTTACACGAAGGCCATCTCAGCTTAGTCCGCGCCGCGGAGGCCGCTGGTGATGTACCCGTGGTGAGCATCTTCGTCAACCCCAGACAGTTCAACGACCCGGAGGACCTGCGCAAGTACCCGCGCATGCCGGAACACGACCAAGCCCTTCTGCAACGAGCGAACTGCCAGGCACTGTTTATGCCCGACGTAGACGAGGTGTATCCGCCCGGGCAAGACATTTCGGTAAAGTTGGATTTTGGCCATTTGACCCAGGTGATGGAAGGTGAATTTCGGCCTGGCCATTTTGAAGGTATGGCTACGGTAGTCAAGCGCTTGCTCGACATTGTGGCCCCGCAGCGGCTGTACATGGGGCAGAAAGACTTTCAACAGCTGACCATTGTGCGAGAGATGATACGGCGATTGGCTTTGCCGGTGGAGCTAGTCATGTGCCCTACCGTGCGCGAGGCCGATGGTTTGGCAATGTCGAGCCGCAACCTGCGCTTATCGCTGGAAATGCGCGCCGCAGCTCCGGTCATTTTCCAGGCTTTGGAGGAAGCGCGCGCAGCGTTTGCCAGTGGTATTACCGCAGATAGTCTTCGGCAGCGCGCCTTTGAACGGATGCAGCAGGCAGGGCTTCGCCCTGAGTATTTCGACATTGTGGACGGCTACACGCTGCTGCCCGTGCCTTCAGTGAAAGATGCGCCCTTCGTTGTGGCCTGCACGGCTGCCTGGGCGGGCGACGTCCGCCTCATCGATAACGTGGTGCTTCAAGGGCAGCCAGGCACCTCGCTCTGATGCTGTTGCAGCACAATATAAAAAACCTCTTTTTTGTGCATAAAAAACCCGGCTCTCTTACTCAAGACTTTTTTACCCACTCACCATTGCTGCACCTATGCGACCTGCTTCCATTACGGATGAACACATCCGCAACTTCATTGCTGCCGGCTTGCGCGAAGACATCGGCATTGGGGACCACACCTCATTAGCCACTATTCCTCCTGAACACCGCAGCCGAGCTGTCCTAAAGGTCAAGGACTATGGTGTGTTGGCTGGTGTGGAATTGGCTGAGTATGTCTTCTGTTTTTTAGATCCAGAGGTGCGTTTTACGCCGCATAAATCCGACGGCGATGACATCTTCTACGGCGATACGGCTTTTGAGGTGGAGGGGCTTACCCGCGCGCTGCTTCAGAGTGAACGCCTAGTGCTCAATGCTATGCAGCGCATGAGCGGCATTGCCACGCTGGCCAGCCGCTTCGCTTTCGAAGTGGGAGACTTGCCTGTGAAGGTGCTCGACACACGCAAGACAACGCCGCTCATTCGCTTTCTCGAAAAATGGGCTGTGCGCATTGGCGGCTGTGAGAATTACCGCTGGGGCCTTTACGACCGCATCATGATCAAGGATAACCATGTGGATGCTTGCGGTGGTATTCGCTCCGCCATCGAGCGTGTGCACCGATACCTGCGAGACCACCAACTGAACTTGGAAATTACTGTAGAAGTGCGCAATTTGGTAGAGCTTTACGAAACCCTCGAGGTGGGCGGTGTCCAGCGCATCATGTTCGACAACTTCGAAATACCCATTCTGGCCGAAGCCGTTGCCATCGTAGATCGCCGCGTGGAAACCGAGGCGTCAGGAGGTATCACGCTGTTCAATGTGCGCCGTTTTGCGCTTACGGGGGTAGACTACGTATCCTCGGGAGCGCTGACACATTCGGCTCAGCCGTTGGATATGAGCTTGAAAATTACCCCCATCACATCCTGAAATAGCCAGGGTTATGGACGTCAGCCAATTGTACACCTACGTTTCGGTGCTCATCTTCGTACCTTGGGCGCTGTTGCTCTTTGCGCCGCGCTGGCGCTACACAGCTATGGTAGCTTTTCTGTCGGCGCTGGTTTTGTCGCTGCTTGCGGCGTATTTCACCTACCTTTTTTTGACGGATGGCGCCCGGGAAGGGCATCTGCTTTCTGCCGAGGGCCTAAAGAACTTGTTTCGCCATCCGGCCATGCTTATGACAGGTTGGTTCAATTATTTGTCCTTTTCGCTTCTAATAGGCATCTGGCAGGTGCACGATGCACGCGCCAAGCGGTTGCCGCATTGGCTGGTGGTGCCTACGCTGTTGCTCACGTTGTTGGGTGGCCCGGTGGGGGCGCTGGTCTATTCAGTGTTGCGTTTCTTTCGTACAGGCAAGTGGCAGGTATAGAGGGCATCGAGACGGTTGCGGCCTGAAGAGATATATTTTTTCTTTTAGCCATTAAACCTTAATGGTGTCCCGCGGTCTCTGAAGCCGTTATCTAAACGATGAAAAATATGCAGGTATCACGTTTCTGGCTGTCTTTGACAGCATTAGTGATGCTGTCAGTCGCACAGGCCACAGCACAAACCACCACCCCACAAGCGCGCGATCGCCGCGAGGATGTCCGTGACCGTCGGGAAGATGTACGCGATCGCCGCGAAGACCGTCGCGACCGTCGCGAGGATGTCCGTGACCGTCGGGAAGATGTACGCGATGCTCAGCGTCAGGGCGGCGCTTTAGATCGCTTAGAAGACCGTCGCGATCGCCGCGAGGATGTTCGTGACCGTCGGGAAGATGTACGCGATCGGCGCGAAAATCGGCGCGATCGCCGCGAAGACCGCCGCGATCGGCGGAATTGAATGCTGCGATAGCGGCGGCCTCGGGAGCAGCCCTGCAAGTCAGCATTCAGCCAACCCTACGGTGATGGCCAGCCCACCGTCTGCCGTTTCCTTGTATTTGTGATTCATGTCGAGCGCTGTTTCTTTCATGGTCTTGATGACAGCGTCCAAGGTAACTTTGGCTTTAGTTGGGTCGCTCTGCAGGGCAATCTGGGCCGCGGTGATGGCCTTAATGGCGCCCATGGTGTTGCGCTCGATGCAGGGCACTTGTACTAAGCCACCGATAGGGTCGCAGGTCATGCCCAAATGGTGCTCCATCGCTATTTCAGCAGCCATAAGGGCCTGGTCAGGTGAGCCACCCAGCCGCTCGGTTAGCGCGCCGGCCGCCATGGCAGAAGAGACGCCAATTTCCGCCTGGCACCCTCCCATGGCCGCCGATATGGTGGCGCCTTTTTTAAACAGACTGCCTAATTCGCCAGCAGTCAGTAGGAAACGCACCACGGCATCGTCGGAACGGAACTCAGGGCAAAAGCACACGCCATACATGAGCACTGCTGGAATGACGCCCGCTGCACCATTGGTAGGGGCGGTTACTACTCGACCAAAAGCAGCGTTCTCCTCGTTCACAGCCAAAGCAAAACAACTGACCCAATTGAGGATATCGCGGAACGACCAACGTTCCTGGCGGATGCAAGTCATCCAGCCCCCTATGTCACTGTAGGAACATCGACCACCCAGCAGATGTGCGTTGAGCGTATAAGCGCGGCGCACCACGCCTAAACCACCGGGTAACACGCCGTCGGTGTGGCAGCCTTTGTAGATACAGCGCTGCATGACGTCCCAAATGCGCAGTAAGCCAGTGCGAATGGCTTCGGGCGAGCGCCATGTCTGCTCGTTCTGTAGGACAATGTCGGAAATACGCGTTCCTTCCTGCCGACACCAGCCGGCTAATTCGGCGCCGCGGTCAATGGGAAAGGGCAGGGTGACGGTGCTCTGAGCGTCCTGTTCGCCCTCTTGAACAACAAAACCACCGCCAACGGAATAATACGTCTGGCTGACGCCGGCCCCATTGCGGAAAAAAGCGCGGAAAGTCAGGCCGTTGGCGTGGTAGGGTAGGGTTTCGGAGTAATGAAAAAAGATGTCCCGTTCTGGGTCGAAAGCCAGTGCTTGCTGGCCGCCGAGCAGCAGGCGTCGCTCTCGACGGATGCGTTCGAAGGTGCTGGTTACCGCATCCTCGGGGATGGTTTCAGGGTCATCGCCGTTGAGGCCGAGGACGACGGCCAGGTCAGTACCGTGGCCTTTGCCGGTTTTGGCCAAAGAGCCGTAAAGATCCACCTGCACTGAGGCGATGTGGTCTAATTGGCCGTTGTGGCGAATGTCTCGCACAAAGCGCTGAGCAGCCCGCCAGGGGCCCATGGTGTGCGAGCTGGAAGGGCCAATGCCAATTTTAAAGATATCGAAGACGCTAATTCGTTCCATGATGAGACAAAGGTAGCGCAGCAGGGAGCTGTTAGCACACGCGTTTTACTCTTGCCAGTAGATGCGTTTGACGCGCCCGGCGATGTTTGTAAGCACCTCGTATGGAATGGTTTGCAGGCAATTGGCTAACTCTTGCAAGGAGGGCTGCTCGCCGAAGACGATGACCTCGTCACCTTCGCGGGCTGAGGGTATATCCGTTACGTCCACCATGGTCATGTCCATGCAAATATTGCCTATCGTAGGGGCGCGTTTGCCTCGAATTAACACTGAAAAGCGGCCATTACCAGCCAAGCGCAGCAATCCATCGGCGTACCCAATGCTAATAGTAGCAATGCGACTGGGACGCTCGACGCGTCCTTGGCGGTTGTAGCCAACGGTGCTGCCCGCTGGTACGTTCTTAATCTGGCTGATGGTGGCTTTGAGGGTATGGACAGGGCGTAATTCCGACTGCAGAGGGGCGCTGCTGACGCCGTAAAGGCCGATGCCCAACCGCACCATGTCGAAGTGGTATTCTGGAAAGCGCGCGATGGCGTTCGAGTTGGCGATATGGCGCAAAGGACGGTACCCTATGCTTTGGGCGATATGCTCGTATAAGCCGACAAACTCCCTGACTTGAGCCTGGGTAAAGGCGTCGTGTTTTGGCTCGTCGCTTGCCACTAAATGGGAGAAGACCGACTGCACGCGCAGGTTCGGGTATTGCTTAAGCTGTTCGAGTAGTGCAGGCAAGTCGTTGGCCGTCAGGCCTAATCGATGCATGCCCGTGTCTAACTTGAGGTGAATAGATAAGCTGCGATGCTTGCCCACAGCGCGCACCAACTCGTCGAGTAGCGAAAGACTGTATATTTCCGGTTCCAGTTGATAGCGCAAAAGGGCGTCGAAGCTGGCTGGCTCAGGATTGAGCACCAACACGGGCAGGCGTATGTTGCCCTGGCGCAATTCAATACCTTCGTCAGCGTAAGCCACACCCAGGTAGTCCACCTGATGGAACGCCAATACGCGGGCTAGCTCCACGGCTCCGCTGCCATAACCGGCTGCCTTTACCATAACCATAAGCTTTACCCCTGGAGCGAGACGCCTGGAGAAGACGCTCAGGTTATGCGCCATGGCATTCAGGTTGATTTCCAACACCGTCCGGTGAGCCTTTTGCTCTAAGCGCTGCACTACTCGCTCAAAAGAGAACACCCTCGCCCCCTTGACCACAACGAGCTCGTCTTGAAAGTCGAGGTGAGGGAGGTCTTGTAACAGGGCGTTCGTGTCGGGGTAAAAAACCGGGTTGATACTGGGAGGCAAAAGGGCCTCTAACAGATGCACATCCGTGCCCACTCCAATAAGTCGCCCCACGCGATGATCTTGGAGCATTTGCGCTACTTCAGCATATAGACGCCGCTTGCCTGCACCGATTTGCATGAAATCGGAAAGAATGAGCGTCAGCGGTCCTTCGCGCCATTGCTGGCGGGCCAATTGCAGGGCGATGCGCAACGAGGCGGGGTCGTTGCTGTAGGCATCGTCCAGAATGGCGCAGCGGTTGATGCCGGCTTTCCACGACAGCCGCATGTCCACTGGCTCGAGATGCCTCAGGCGACGTCGAAGGGTCCGCATGGGCTCGCCTAACACCAGGAGGGCCGCTATGCAGTGGCAAGCGTTCTCCAAAGAGGCGTCATCGGAAAAGGGCAGCTCGAGGCGCTGTTGCTCTGTCTTGCCGTCTGATCGCTTCCAGGACAGGCGAAAAGACAGGCCGCGCTGGCCCTGCTGGTGCGGGTGGATATCTGAGCATACAACATCGGCCGGTGCGCCAGCTTTCGTCCAGGAGAACAGGCGCCGCCCTGGCTTTTGAGCAACCCACATGCGTGCAGCAGCGGCAATAAGTGAGTGGTCGGCGCAAAAGATGAGCACTTCTGCCTCGTCGAACAGGCGCATCTTTTCTTGCAATTTGACTTCTTCCGACGGAAAACCCTCGCGGTGCGCCGGCCCGAGGTTGGTGAAGATGCCTATATGTGGGCGGATGATGCGCGCTAAGCGCTCCATTTCGCCCATTTGCGAAATGCCAGCCTCGAAGATGCCCAGGGTGTGCTCAGGGCCGATAGCCCAAACCGAGAGCGGAACGCCCACTTGCGAGTTGTAGCTTTTCGGGCTGCGCACTACCTCGCGCCGATGCCCCAACAGCTGGCTCAACCACTCCTTGACGATGGTCTTGCCGTTGCTGCCTGTGATGCCCATCACGCGCAGGTCAAACTGCCGGCGATGGTGCGCTGCCAGCGTTTGCAGGGCAGTCAAAGTGTCGGGCACCCACAGCACCGTTGCTTCGGGGAGGTTTGATAGCGATACTTCGCGGCTAACTATAAAATGCCGAACTCCAGCGCGGTAGACCTCTTCTAAAAAACGATGCCCATCATGTCGCTGCCCTACCAGGGCAAAGAACAGGGCTCCATGAGGCGAGGCTATACTACGGCTGTCTAATAATAATTGAGAAACCCGCCCAGGCTCCTTGCCTCGCTGGAGCCAGCGAGCGTCCAACCACTGCTGCACCTGTTCTATTGTATATGCCATAAGTCGCCATACGGCTATGAAAAAGCGCCCTCGCGTCGGATGACCGCTGCGAGGGCGCCCCAGGCGAGGTATCGAGCGGATTCGAACCGCTGTAGCAGGTTTTGCAGACCTGTGCCTAACCTCTCGGCCACGATACCGTGCTTCTTAATTGGGGAGCAAATGTACAGGCGTCTGTCAAAATGCGCCAACCAAGGCGGAAAATTATTTTTAGATGACAATTTATTTCATTGATAACCAAATATATAAGAGAGATTTTCATCTCAATTATGGCCCGCAAGTACTATGGCTATCCCCTTCTCCTCCTCGCGATGCTGGGTACAGATCTAAGGAAGAGGTCTTTCAATGAAGTTTCTCCGAACGAAAAAGGTTTATACTCTTTATAAGCCACTTGTTTTTTCCGACAAAAAACTGACCGCCGAAATATAACATTCATCTTTTCTTTTCATATTTGCGTGTTAGAACACTCAAACAATGCCTTTAGAACATCTTTTCACCTTATTCATTCACCTCTAAATCGTTTCATGATGAACACCTTTTTATCTCTCGGTCGCTGGATCTTTCCAATTCCGTTCGTCCTGTTTGGCCTGATGCATTTCACCAATACGCAGGTGATGGTCGACAATGTAGTGCCTGCCTATATGCCGGCCAAAGCGGTATGGGTTTACCTGTCGGGCATAGGGCTGTTGGCTGCGGCGGCAAGCATGTACTTGGGCAAGTACGACAAGCTGGCAACTACGCTGCTGGCCATTATGCTGCTGCTTTTTGTCCTAATGGTGCACCTGCCGGGCGTCATGGAGGGTGGCGACAGGATGGCACAGTCCATGCCTAACTTACTCAAGGATGTTGGCTTGGCTGCCGCCAGCATGATGTATGCACTTAACCAAGCTCGCGATAACTCCATCGTTGGTTAAGCGAGGG
>Ga0101944_10005846_pt1 | contig 13552 bp, 10 predicted proteins | sample DewCreD2012metaG_FD_75245 | JGI IMG/M metagenome (GOLD analysis project Ga0101944, IMG submission 75245) | Hot spring sediment bacterial and archeal communities from British Columbia, Canada, to study Microbial Dark Matter (Phase II) - Dewar... ... | reverse complement strand
GTAGAATTTTTACAGGATTTAGACTCTACCGAAGCGAATCCCAGGATATCGAACCACTTAATAATAGTTTTTATCTCCTCAAAGAGTACCTTATTTCAGATTCTTCTGTATCACCTTTTTATGATCTGGATACAACTTATGTTGACTCCAATTTAACGTGGGGAAAACGTTACTGGTACTCAGTTACCTCCATCGGACTTCCTGATATATCCATAATCCCAGTTCCTCGAACCGACGAATCCATAAGATATGACACAATTTATTCAGATTATAGCGAATCAAGTCTACAAGAAAACATGATAAAAGTTGATGTAGAAACAGAAGCATCTGAGGATGTGGGTAAAGTTCTGGTAGTTCCCAATCCCTACAAAACAGATGAAAAATACACGTACGAATTTGGCGGGTGGGAAGGTTTTGAAGGGGTATGGGACGAAAGCAAACGCTCGATCAAGTTTATACATCTGCCAAAAGGTGAGTGGATTCTACGTATCTTTACACTTGTGGGTGAGAAAGTAATGGTTATAAAAAATACAATTGCAAATGGATATGAACGAGGAGGGATCCGGATAGACAATTATCGAGAAGAAAGAGGTGAAATAACATTCCCGCTGGTAAATGAAAGCGGTCGAACCATGGCAAGTGGAGTATATATTTATATTATTGATTCTGAATTTGGCCAGCAAACGGGAAAATTTGTAATAATAAGATGAATATTAGAGAAGTATAAAAAAGAATTGATTAGATTCTAGGATCCCCATCAATCCTGAAAAAAAAGATTAAGAATTAATATACAATTCCTGTCCCACCAGAATTCGGGACCCTCGGATTTTATTCCAGGAGCGTAATTGTTCAACGGTAACATTAAACTCTGCAGCAATTTTTTCGAGAGTGTCGCCTCTTTTTACGGTATAAATAATACCCTTCTGGTTTTTTCCATTATCATTATTATTACCGGCAATCTGACGAGATATTGTATTTCCGTTTTCCTCAATAAAAATTTCAAGATTCTGACCAACGTAAATGTCAGAAGATTTTAAACCATTCCATTTTTTTATATCGGTCGCTGCAACATTAAACTGCTTTGCAATTTTTCCCAAATAATCTCCCTTTTTTACTTTATACGTCTGCCAGTATGAGCCGGTCTCAGTTGGTTTTGTTTTTTTCTCCACCTCACTATTTCCAGATGCAAATAATTTCCGATGCTCTTCATCTGATATAATATTAATATTTGCCCATCGAGAAACGTCTTCATTGGAGATCCAGATTATCAGATCGCTGCCTGCGTGTATAGACCTGCCATAAGGTATACCATTCCATAATCTGATATCACTGACTCTAACTCCAAATAGTTCGGCTATCTCGCCAAGTGTGTCTCCTTTGCGAATATGATACTTTAATTTTGTTTTTCCTTTCTCGACTTGTGTAAGTAATTTAACGCGATCCGACTGTTTTTTTAATTTCGGTTTTTCCTTTTCTGAAATTGATGCTAAATATTTATTTGAACTTGCAGGTACCGGTATGACTAAATCCTTACCAACGGAAATCAATGTAGAAGAAAGTCGGTTTGTCTCCTGTATTATGCCCACTGTCACCCCATATTTTTTCGCTATGGTACCTAAAGTTTCTTTCCTCTTTACTTTGTGTACTATCCAATCACGTTTCTGATCTTCAGGGACACTTGAAAAATTATCGCTAAATATTGACGATTTTCCATAGGGTATTCTTAAATTATAATCATTTATTCCAGGCGGTGTACACCATCTGAGGAGTTCGGGATTTAAATCTCTTAAAGTTTCCACATCAGTTTCAGCACATTTTGCCAGGATAGAAAGATCAACAGATCCATCAATTGTAACAACGTCATATTTCAGTGGTTCTGCCGGTTCAATATCAAAGCCGTAATTTTTCGGCTCGAGAAACATTGCAGTTACCGCGATGTACTGCGGGACATAATTTCTGGTCTCCCGCGGAAGATTTCTTCTTAATTGCCAAAAATCGGTCGACTTGCTTTTACGAATCGCGCGGTAAACTCTACCCGCCCCCGAATTATATGCAGCAAGGGCGAGGTACCAATCTCCAAATTCAGTATAGAGATCTTTAAGATGGCGGGCTGCGGCTCGGGATGCTTTCTCAAAATCACGTCTCTCGTCGTACCAGAAATTACTATTCAAACCGTACAATCGCCCCGTCCCTTTAATAAATTGCCAGATACCTACCGCCTTTGCCCATGACCGCGCAATGGGATTGAGACCGCTTTCAATAGTTGATAGATAAACCAATTCCTCCGGAATTCCTTCTTCGCTAAAAATCTTTTTCATAAGTGGGAAGTATTTGCCACCAACCGCCAACCATCTTTCAAAGTGTCTTCTTCCCTTTCCGCTGAAAAATTTTATATTTTGCTCTACATGGCCGTTAATTACCAGTGGAACAGTTAATGTAGTAATTACCTTTATTGGCGTGTCTTCATCAGGACTTTCTGAAGCTTCATCGACCTGGTTTAATTTCTCTCGTAATGCGAATATTGAAGAATTGGGTCCAAGACTATCAATATTTGCAATATATCGTTCATAATCACCAATCAAATTCTGCGTCAGGTCATCAAAATCTCTATTATTGTCTATGTTTGGATAATATGCCAATTCATTTAAAATTCCTATTGCGTATTCAAATTCAATGACACATTGCAGCGAATCCCCACGAACCTGGGCATTTAACGCAGAAATATAATGCTGACGGGCAGCTTCAAGGAGCTGGGCTGTTATTTCATCATAAGTGGAGTCTGCAACCAGACTATCCGTTACAGCCGAACTCATTTCTTCACGAGAGAGAGTGTCAAGGTAAATTAATGGAAGAGAGTCGACAGATTTTTTGTTAGAGGTGGATTTTACCGACTTTTCGGTAGAACACCCGAAAAAAATGACCAGGGTAAGAATAATAACTAATTGACGCAATATCAATTTCCAATTTCAGCGTTTTACATCACCCACAATTGTTGAAAATATATAGGATTTCAGGTACAATGTCAAGCATTATTTCAACGAAATGTGATAAATCTCAAAATAAACATAACTAACGGCGATTTTTAATTAAAGATGAATAAAATTTAACAGTATAAAAGACTGAAAGTCATTAATCTATTACAGAATCAATGATACCTCCTCCAATTAACATATCATCAGAGTACATTACTGCAGACTGACCAGGGGTAATTGCTCTCTTTTTATTATCAAATTTTATTAAAACTTGATCCTTTCCTAATTGTTGCACAATTGCAGGTGAAGGATCGTCTTTATATCTTATTTGTGCGGTTATTCTCATTTCCCCTTCAATATTTTCAACCCCTACAAAATTTACATTTTTAGCAATTAAACCTTTATGGTGCAAATCCTCATTTTTACCTATAAAAATGACATTATTTTTTGTATCTATACCTGTTACATAAACTTTTCCACCATGGGCACCTATTCCACCTCTCTGACCAATTGTATAATATGGTATTCCGCTATGTTTACCCACAATCTTGTTATTAAGTACAATCTCTCCCTCTTCGATTCTGATATCCCGTTTTAAAAATTGTTCTTTTAAAAATCGTCTGTAATCATTATCCGATATAAAGCATATTTCAAAACTTTCTTCCTTTACTGCGGTTTTTAATCCATACCGTGATGCTATCTCTCTTGTTTGGGATTTCGTATAATTACCGAGAGGGAAAATTGTCCTGGAGAGTACTTCCTGGCTCAAACCCCATAACGCATAAGTCTGATCTTTATTTGAATCAACCCCACGGGTAATTAGATAGCGCTTTCTGGCTTCATCATATTTTACACGTGCATAATGACCGGTTGCAACAAATCTGGCACCTACGGCATCTGCTTTTTCAATCAATTCATTCCATTTAATTTTATGATTGCACAGAACGCATGGATTTGGTGTTCTTCCCTTTTGATACTCCTGGATGAAATTTTCTATAATTTCTTTTTTAAATATTTTACTCTGGTCCACGATATAATGAGGTATTCCGAGGGTTAAGGCAACATTTCTGGCATCATTCATGGCTTCGATACCGCAGCAAGGTGAATCACGATGAAAATCCCCTCCAACATCAACGGGGTCGAACATTTTCATTGTAATTCCAATCACTTCGAATCCTTGTTCGAGCAGGAGGGCTGCTGCAACTGACGAATCGACTCCGCCGCTCATTGCAACAACAACTTTTTTATCGTTCATTGACTTCATAATATAAAATACAAAAATAAAATCTATGACTCAAAGAATTTACAAATTAACATCTACCTGAACAGAGATTCTGGAATCCCGGTTCCCCGGAAGTGTGTCCTGACCTGTACCAATTTTCAGAACATCGTCACGTAAAAGGACTGAATATTTACCCGAAAATTTCAACCAATTTTTTAAATTATAAGAAGCAAGCAGGTAAAATTTTACTCCTTCACCGTATAAAATAATCTGAGAACGGACTCCATCAACATCTCTTTCTAATTCATAACTTACTGTTTCATTACAATCATTTTTAAAATATATCCCTCGAAGATTTACAGACAAATATTTTAGAATTTTAAAAATCATGTCATGATAAAACAAAAAACCGGATTTATTACTGGAATTTATTTCATCACGGTAGAGATTAATTTCCATTCGCGCTCTTGTGACTATAGAAGTGGATATTTTATAATCCAGAGTTAGTCTGAATCTCTGCCTGTAGTTCCATCCAATTATCTTTTCTGTTAATCCCGCATTATTTTTAATAAGATAATGACTCTCGTTTACCCTTTTACGATAATTAAAGACAAGGGATAATTTACTTTTTAAATAATATTTCACATCAGCGAGAAAATCATAACCATAAAGTGGGAAATAATTTAAATCTATTTTTTTATATTGATCGTAATAAAACGAAAGATGTAAAGTATTAAAAGGATTATATCTCACTCCACTATAAAGTCCAAATTCTTTCTCTCCCTGCTCACCAAAAGGCATTGCAAATGGTTGTTTAAAGCCTGGATAAAATCTGTAAGAGGAAACAAGTGTAATATTTTTACCAGTATAAATTAAAATAGATCCTGTTCCCGAAATCAGAGAAGATGTCATTACCATTTCACCATAAAATGATATTCCCTTAGCTGACATTTTAAAATCAGCAGATATCATTTTATATGGATGTTGGTAATATTTTGTTGAATTATTGCACGAAAATTTTCTGGAATATGATGTATTAAGGAATAACAATCCCACATAATTATTATTTAAGAATTCATATACAATTCTGCCACCTGTTAAAGTTTGATTGGTATTATTTCTCCTTTTTAATTCATTTCTTGTGCGGAAATATCCGCTCATATCAAAAGAAATAATTTTTCCATTAGTATCAAGATTGGCAGTTCGACCAACAGATGAAATAAATGATGAAATATTCAACGAACGCCACCTGGTTTCAACAGCAATCCCGCGATAAAAATGAGTTTCATCGGCAGAAAGTGTAGAGATTATCCCTCTTGATTTTCGATTAACCGGTGCAACAATGTCAGATCCTTTTTGAAAACTGTTTCCACTCCAGAGAGTTAAGCCCTGACCAAATTCCAGTCTGTAATCACCAAAAATAAATTTTCTTATAAAATGGTTAACATTTATTGATGTAAAATTAAAACTGGTAAATCGGTTTTTATAACTTTCACCAGCATCCTTTTCAATTAAAAAATTACCGGTAGTTTGCTGGTTAATCTTAATATTAAATCTGTTATAAATTTTATCCACTGATCCGCTGTAATAGCCGTTATAATAACCAATTCCTTTTTGTTCGCGATGAATCATTCTCGATCTAATTGATATTTTACATTCGACATTTTCATTATTTTCTTCATATGATTCTTCATTATCTGATTGTTGATCAAGCAAGTCTTCATGAATTAGTAAAAGACTATCGGATATGGTCGGGTCCGGAATCTGGGAATTAGTTTGCATGACTGTAATAATTATTGCAATAAAGGTAAATAATATCCTCACATTAATTCCTCCCATTGTATCTTAGAAAAAGGTTAGAGTAAAAAAATGCGACACTCCGAGTACATGATGGACAGTAATTGCGTAATCACATTGAATAGCGCCTGATTGAAAAGTTAATCCCCCCGCATAGTGTATAGATTCGGTTCTTACGCCGAATCTCATACCAAAATTTTTAAAAATAAAATATTCAATTGCATAAGTGATTTCAGGGGAAAAATTTTGTCTCTTTTCAAAATCTAAATAAAAATAAAAATTGTCGGTTGGTGCAACTGTTAAACCAGATCCAACTATCAACGGTAAAGGCTCCTCACATCTGCCGAGGACCGGATTGTTTATGTTATGGATGTACATACCTACCATAAAATAGGAAGTAATTTTTCCAAGAAGGCCGATATTAATTGAACAGGTTTTATCAGATCCATATCCGGCAATAGAGACATTCTGGTATAATAATTCAGAACCCAGGGCAAGATTACCCAGAGAACAGGCATAAGCGATGCCGAGCGACATTTCAGAATAGAGTGAAAATCCATATTTATTTATCAACGATCCAAACACACCGGCCGAGGTTGGAATACCGAAGGCAATATTACAACTCATAAGTTCATTCAGATTGTACAAACCCGGAGTAGCTGAGAGTCCCAGCTGCGTCCTTTCCAGATATGCGAGTCCGCTCACATTATGAAAAACAGACCAGACATCTCCACTGACGGTTGCGCGTGCATTGGCAAGACCGGCGCGTCGGGCGTCATTTCCTGTTTCTTCAAATCCAGCATATAAATGTTCGATAATCAATAAAAAAAGAAGAATTTTTTGCATATACCCCTCCCAGATTGGTTTACTTGAAGAAGTCTACTCTTTTATCTATATTAAAATTATAAAGGAGTCCATCATGAAACATATAATCTTAGTAATATTTATACTAATGAGTTTCAGCAGAACATCTGCTCAGGAAATTTCATGCGAAGTCACATTAAATCTAGATGCGCTCACAACTGCCGAAGCACGGGAAAACCTATCAGATTTTAAACAACAAATTTCTACGTACATCAATAACCACCGATGGACAAGAGAAGATTTCGGTGATGAAAAAATTTTATGTTCGATGGACATCCTGATACAGGGTGCCACCGGAAGCAATCAGTACATGGCAAAAGTTTTTATCGGGAGCAAAAGACCGATTTACAAATCGGACAAGAGCACGGCTGTATTACGACTTGTTGACGACAAATGGGAATTTGAATACATTCGTAATCAGTCATTAATGCACATTGATAACCGATTTGATCCTTTATTAAGTTTTATTGATTTTTACATTTATTTGATATTGGGTTATGATGCGGATACTTATGCAAGGAATGGTGGAACAAAATATTTTGAAAAAGCAAACGACATAATAAATTTATCTCGCAGCGCCGCAAATGCCGGTAAAGGATGGGAATCTACGACGCAGGGAATATACTCACGAGTAATGCTACTTGATGAACTTCTCAGCCCGAAGTTCGATCCTTTTAGAAGGGCAGTTTACACATATTATTACAGAGGATTGGATTCCCTTTTCAGTAAGAAAAAGGAGAGGGCACTTAAGAGAATGCTCTCAGCACTTGAAAACATACAAAATCTTCAGGAAAAATACAACCAACCGAGCCTGGCAATCAGAACTTTCTTTGATACAAAATATCTAGAAATAGCGGAGGCATTTCTGGATTATTCAGATCGGGATGTGTACAACAAATTAATTGAAATTGACCCTGCTCACCAATCAACATACGAGGAATACGCCAAGAAACCAAGAAGATAACAGTATAAAATACTGTTGCAATATGTATATTTTATTATTCCCACCTGAAACACAATGTGATATGAGTTTATGATGATATCTGACATTTTCACATTAATAGTTATTTTGTGCTGTTTACTTTATTTCATTGAATTAATAGTACTCACAATCGGACTGCAAAGATCCAATAAAACGGGTCCACCTGTTAAAGGTGAACCATTTGTTTCGGTCATAGTTGCAGCGAGGAATGAGGAAGATTCAATCGAACAATGTCTTGCCTCGATAATTGCAGTTGATTATCCGAAGGAAAAACTAGAAATAATTGCGGTAAATGACGGCTCAACTGACCGCACGGAAGAAATAATGCATTCGATGGCAGAGAGGCATCCGAACTTTAAAATCCTTAATACGGCACAAACAGAAGGAAATTTAAGAGGAAAAATTAATGCATTAACTGTCGGTATAGAATCTTCTCAGGGAGAAATACTTATGTTCACTGATGCCGACTGCCGAGTTCCTAAATCGTGGGTTCGCGAAACTGTTTCTTTATTTGACGACGATACGGGTATTGTTGGCGGGTATACTTTATTAGAAACTAAGAACCCATTTGAGGGTATGCAAGCTCTGGATTGGTTCTTTTTATTTTCCCTTGCAGCATCGGGGGCTGGATTGGGTGTACCATTGACAGTAATCGGGAATAATTTAAGTGTAAGAAAGAAAGCTTATGAATTGACGGGCGGTTTTAGAAAAATTAATTTTAGTGTTACAGAGGATTATGCTTTAGTACGGGCAATTTTGAGAAAATCCAATTTTAAAGTAAAATTCCCATTAAATCCCCTGACATTGATACAGAGCAAATCATGTTCAAACTTGAGGGAACTTTATCGGCAAAAAAAACGGTGGGGAATTGGTGGACTTGATATGATATTTTTAGGAATGCTAATAATGGCAATAGGATACATATCAAAACTTATGCTTTTGATTGGATTATTTTTAATTCCATCTCAAATCTCTCTTTTTCTATTTTGTCTGATGTTTATAGGGGAATTATTATATCTATCTTATTCAATCATACGTTTTAGAGCTCATCATCTTTTTAAGTATTTTCCATTCTTTTTCATTTACCTTTTCATATACGTATTATCACTGCCTCTTGTAGTTGCTTTTAGTCATAATGTGGTTTGGAAATCAAGGACATTACCCAGTAAATAAAAAAAATGCCCCCTCAATGAATGAGGGGGCAGTGTTAAAAAAGATAAAAAGGATAAAATTTTATATTCTTGTTCTTGCGCTTGCGATATTGAGGCGTTTCAATTTATATCGTAAGGTTTGTTCTGTCATGCCCAGAAAACTTGCCGCACGGGATTGATTGAAACCGAATTTTTGCAATGCGCGTTCGATAATTCCTTTTTCAATTGCATCCAGTGATTTATCGAGTATAAAATCCTGTCCTGTCGCGATATTATTTATCATTTTCACCACTTCGGTCTTTTCATCAACGAGTTCCGGTGGGAGCATAAAATGTCCGCTGTTTGAGAATAAAACAGATTTATCCACAACAGCTTTAAGTTCACGTATATTTTCACGCCATGTTTGATGTACTAGAACATCGATTGCGTTAATATCGATAACCAGTTCAGCGATACCCAATTCCTTGCATAATTCACTGGCAAAATGTTTTACTATTAATGGAATATCTTCCGGTCTTTCTCTAAGGGGTGGTATTGTTACTTTTTCAAATTCTGTTAATTTACCGTACAGTTCTTCCATCAGTTTCCGTTTTTCCACCAGTTCTTTGGGATCTTCCTTGACTGTCACGATCAGTCTTATATCAACCGGTTCAGATTTTACTGAACCAATTCGTCTGGCGGCTCGTTCGTGCATGAAGGACAAGATTTTCATCTGATTACGAAAACTTGCTTCTTCAATTTCTTCGATTAAAACTGTACCACCGTTTGCTATTTCAAATAAACCCCGTTTTGTTGAATAAGGAAGCCCTTCACCTCCCTTATCATACCCAAATAGAACAGCTTCTAATTCTTTATCATCCAGAACGGAGAGGTTAATGGACATAAACGGCTGATGCTGGCCTTCGATTTTGCCGAGTGAATAGATATTTTTTGCCACAGCACCCTTCCCGACCCCCGCTTCACCAATGATGAGCACGTCTCTTCGATTCTTTGCAAGAGAACTGATCTGTTTTATTAACTGATCGACAGCTTTACTTTTGCCGATTATAGGATATTCCATCCCTGCTGTTTTTCTTTCTTCTGTTGTTTTAACTTTTTTATCTTTTTCCATTATTCCCTCTACCGATGATTAAATATTATTTTTCCAATGGACGTTGAAATAATCGTCCGTTGAATAATTTAAAATTAGAAAATTGTGAAAGTATCAAATTGTCAATCGAATCCCGCCATCTGCTGACCTGATGTGGGTTCGTTGCCAGTTCAGTTTCATAAAATTCACCCTGCACGGATGTAATAAAGTGTAACCGTAGAGCAAAGAACAGGGCCAGCATTATTTCAGCCAGAACGGTTATGTACTGCCCGGCTGAAAATAGTTGATACCAGTTTGCCCATTCAACGCTCATTATAAATCCATAATGATGGAATGCATCCATGGAGGTAATAAGTAAAATCAGGAACATAATTTTTTCAATATATGCACCCTGGGGTGGATCTTTTTTATACTGGTAACCAAAAAATAGAAGTATAAAACCGATAATAAAAACATGAATAAATATACAACTCTGATAAAGCGGTTTCATCAACAGAACCTGGTAATTGGTTCCGTAAAGATATGGGAAGAGATATTCCACACGACGTAAATTTTCGTCCGAAAATAATTCCCCTACTGCATTTCCATTCTTCCAGGTTTTTAAATTAATATTGTTTGCTACTTCTATGGTGCTAAGGTTTGGATTTTGCTGTTCCTCCATATAGGCGCTTAACGTTTTCCACTGATTTATTTCCTCAGTCTTATAAAGGTATTTCGGATCAGTAAAATAGTTTTGGAAATAGTATCCGAAAAATCCGCCTACAACTATAAGAGTGAGTAGATATTTCTTAACGGTTGAGAATTCGCGGAATAAGGAATCAAAAACTGTGTAGGCAACTGCTATCGACATAAAAAACAGGTATGCGATGGTTAGATACTGGAAAAAGTAATGTCGGGAAAACTTTGGAACAAAAAAATTGTGACAGATAAAATCATGGAAAAAAGCACCAAATGCTAAAACGAAGTAAAGAGCAAAATTTAAAAAGATAAATTTATTTTTTTTGTTCGGTTCTTTGAGGACAATAAAGACCAGGATTATAAATAGTAAAATCTGAATCGACTGATTTAGATAAGCAGGTAAAACTTTCTGAACGTGGGGGAATAATAGGAGTGCAGCCCCATATATGCCAAGTATGGTTAACCAGATAATAAAAATTTTCAGGAAAAGACGCATAATTTGTTGAATCCTGCTTTCCTATATTTTATGTCTAAATATATATAATTTTAAGTATTTTGTCAAGAAAATTCGCAAAAATTTTTTTATATACAGTAAAAGGTGACGACCCTCACAAAAAATTTAACATTAAAAATTTTAGCGTTTTTTCATTAATTTTCTGGACTTTTTATTTGTTGTTTTTTAACTTACATGCGTACAAATCTGACCCTGGTATATTTACAATAGAAAATATTTATAAAAATATTAATTTCCTAATTTTTTAAGGAGAACTATCCATGTTTAAAAAAATTCGCTCTGTTATTATTACCCTTTTACTCATTGTTGCAGCTGATATTGCTATATCATATGCATCAAGTGTACCGCTCATCCCGGATTCACCAAGACCCAGGACGAGCAGTGTACCACTGATTCCGGATTCACCAAGGCCACGAACAAGCAGTGTTCCGCTTATTCCTGATTCGCCAAGGCCAAGCAGTGTACCGCTAATTCCGGATTCACCGCGCCCGTAATATTAAAATAAACATACTAAATTTTTTAAAAAAGCTCTACCCTCAGAGTGAGGGAGGGCTTTTTTTTGTTTTTATTATAAAATTTTTTACGTTAATAACATGTAATCTCTATCACATTGGTTATGCAATATCACATCACGGGATGAAAAATAAATGAGTAAAACGGTAACGACCCTCATACAGGTGGGTCTTTTTGTTCTAACTTTCTTCACAACCACCGTAGCGGGTGTTGGCTGGTTAAATAAAGAAATGACCGAACTTTCTAATTTCAAATATGGGCTGCCTTATTCAATTTCAATATTACTTTTTCTATCAGCACACGAATTTGGCCATTATTTTGCTGCTCGTTACCACAAAATCAAGACCACACTCCCCTTCTTTATTCCAGCACCACCTATGTTCGTTAATCCATTCGGAACGCTTGGTGCCGTGATAAGAATTCAAAGCCCGCTTCTTTCGAAAAAATCTATGTTCGATGTGGGTATCGCCGGACCCCTATCCGGACTATTAGTTTCCCTTATTATATTGATCGTCGGATTTATGACTCTTCCCGGTAAAGAATATATATTTACTATACACCCCGAATATAGAGACCTCGATTCATTGCCTGAATCTGGTTTTACTTTCGGGAATTCTATTTTGTTCTGGACTTTATCCAGAATTATTCCAACCAACGGCTTTGTTCCACCCATGAATGAAATATACCACTATCCACTCCTTTGTGTTGGCTGGTTTGGATTCCTTGTTACTGCATTGAATCTTATACCGGTCGGACAATTAGACGGTGGACATATTCTTTATGCCCTCGTTGGTCAAAAATTGCACAGCAAAATAGCAAGATACTTTTTCATATTTCTCATTTTACTCGGTTTAACCTCAATCTTCCCTGTCGTCGGTCAAAAATATTTCCTTTCAACATCCGGCTGGCTTCTATGGGCACTAATCCTTTTTTTTATAGTTAAACTGGATCATCCGCCAATCCCGGACGAAGAACCGCTGGATAAGAACAGGAAAATGCTCGGATGGATAATACTAATTATCTTTATGCTGATATTTACACCAATCCCGTTCACAGATGATACTATCCTGAATTAACTTATTGACTTTCAATGCCATTTTTATTAATTTTAGTAAATGTTATCCACAATAATAAGGTTTATATAACATACTCACTTGTTACGCGTTTCCTACAATTATTGAAATCTTTGTAAAATAAAAGCCCGATGCGTAATACGGGAAAATTTTTTAAAAACTTGAATATTAATTTAAAAACTAATATAAACATCCCTGTAATCGCTCTGATAATGAGCATTACACTTATATTTTCTTCATGTGAGAATATAATCGATAAAAAAATTGATTACAGCACTGAGATTCTATATATATCACAAATAATTATCCCTCAAACCACTCTCGACTTGGATAACGACACAACAGGTTCTGTGACACCTCTGGGTAATTCTAAATATGAAATCTCACTAAATGCATACGGCTCTGCTTATCCTACTAATGATAATGATGTTGAATGTATAGTCCGGATATTCAAACCTTCAACATCTACACCTTTCTTCCGTGTTTCATTACAACTTAACCCGTCATCCGAAGATACATTAAAATTTTCTATACCTCTGCATTTTACAATTAATAGATCAGACGTCGGACTAATGAAATTTGAATTTTCCCTGATTACAGCCAGAGGTGCAATTAGTAACCAGGTTACCAGAACATTACAAATTGTTCGCCAGAATTCTAAGCCGACCGTCCATAACATCATTGCACCAGATACAA
>Ga0101944_10005845_pt1 | contig 13553 bp, 9 predicted proteins | sample DewCreD2012metaG_FD_75245 | JGI IMG/M metagenome (GOLD analysis project Ga0101944, IMG submission 75245) | Hot spring sediment bacterial and archeal communities from British Columbia, Canada, to study Microbial Dark Matter (Phase II) - Dewar... ... | reverse complement strand
AGCGCGCGCAGGACCGACAGGGCCACGCGGCGCGGCGCGACGCCCCGGGGCGTTTTTCCACGAATGCCCTCCCACCGTTGCGCGGCCATCCCGTCCAGCAGGGCGTCATCGGCGCGGAGCGACTCCCCGGCGCGGGCCAGGGCTTCGCGGATCGACGCATTGAAGTCCCGCTCCAGAAACGGGAGCAGCTCGAGCCGGACACGATTGCGCAGGCGGGTGGTGTCGCGATTGGTGGCGTCTTCGCGCCATGTCAGGCCTTGCTCGCGGCAGTAGGCTTCGACTTCGCGCCGGGTGACGTCATACAGGGGGCGGATGACGGGCATCCCCTCGCGCAAGGACTTCGGCCCAAAGGCCGCCAGGCCATGGGCGCCGGCGCCGCGCATCAGGCGCATGAGGACCGTTTCGGCCAGATCGTCGCGCGTGTGGCCCAGAGCGATGGCGTCGGCGCGCCAGCGCCGGGCCTGCTTCAGCAATGCGGCATGGCGGGCATCGCGCCACTCGGATTCGGCCGAAGCGTCACGTTTGGCTGCCGGGGCGCGGCGCGGAACCCGAAGCCGCTCGACGACGCAGGGCAGGTTCATGGAAGCCGCGAGGCGCTCGACAAAACCCGCGTCCGCCGTGGAAGCCCGCCCGCGCAACCCATGATCGACATGGGCAACGCGAAGATGAAATCCCATGGGGGCCGACAGGCGGTTCAGGACGTGAAGCAGGCAGACTGAATCAGCGCCGCCCGAGACGGCGGCAAGAATGCGCTGGCCTTTGCCGAGGAGGCCCGAACGGCGAATCGTGCGCGCCACGGCGGGCGTCACATCGTGTTCCGGGCGCGCAAGGGCGTTCATTCGTGAAGGCGCGGCTTGGGCGGTTTGGGATTGCCAAAGAAATGGGACAAGGCGGCCAGGAGCAGAGCCAAGAGGATGATCAGCGTGATGACAGGATGTCTCCGGGCGCCCGGATGGTCCCGGAGCCACCCTGTGTACCATAAATAGAAGCAAATCCACGAGCCGACATAGACCACATACAGCGGAGAACTGCTGCGATACAGCGACGAGGTCCCGTAGGCGATGCAGGCGCCCCAGACCAACGTCAGTCCGATGGCGACGTAGAGGGGAAGATTGTCTGATGTCACGGCGGTCCACTCCGTTTCGAAATATCGAAGGGCAGTTTCCGCCACCGGGCCGCGATGGTCAAGGCGGAATCGGCCAAATTGCGGCTGACAGTGTGGGGGGGGGGAAGGCTATGCTCCGCGCGCAGATTGGATCGACGCGAACGGAAAAACGCAATCTTCGTCTGGGATTCGGGAGGCGCAGGACCGGCCATGGGATATCTGACGACGCTTTACGGTCATTCGCTGGCGCTCTTGACGGATTTATATGAGTTGACGATGGCTTGCGGCTACTGGAAGTCCGGCCTGGCCGACCGGGAGACCGTGTTCCATCTGGCGTTCCGCCACAATCCGTTTGGCGGCGGCTTTGGCCTGGCCTGTGGATTGGGGCCGGCGGTCGAGTGGCTGTCCGACTTCCGATTCACGGGCGAAGACCTGGAATACATGGGCGGCCTCCGGGGCAACGACGGTCAACCGCTGTTTGATCCGGCGTTCCTGGCCTTTCTGGAGGACCTTCGGTTCACCTGCGACGTCGATGCCATCGAGGAAGGGACCGTCGTCTTTCCCCATGAGCCATTGCTGCGGATTCACGGGCCGGCGTTGCAGTGCCAGATTGCCGAATCGGCCCTGCTCAATCTGATCAACTACCAGTCCCTGGTGGCGACCAAGGCGGCGCGCATCGTCACCGCGGCGTGCGGCCGGCGAGTCATCGACTTCGGCACGCGACGCGCGCACGGCATCGAAGCCGGCGTGCTGGCCGCGCGCGCCGCCTACATCGGCGGGTGTGACGGGACGTCGAATGTCGCGGCCGGCCACCGCTTCGGCATTCCGACCTACGGCACCCAGGCGCATTCCTGGGTCATGGCCTACGACCGGGAAGAAGAAGCCTTCCGCCGCTTCCAGGAAGTGTTCCCGGAACATGCAATCCTGCTGGTGGACACCTACGACGTGCGCGCCGCCGTGGAAAAAATCATCGCCAGCGGACGCAAGCCGCGCGGCATTCGGCTCGACAGCGGCGACCTGGTCGCCGACAGCCAGTGGGCCCGCCAGCGTCTGCGACAGGTTGGCTGGGAGGACGTGCAGATTTTCGCTTCGGGGAATCTGGACGAATACCGCATCGCGGCCCTTCTGGAACGCGGTGCGGAAATTGACGGCTTCGGCGTGGGCACGGCGCTGGTCACTTCCGAGGACGCTCCGTCGCTGGGAGTGGTCTACAAACTGGTGGAAGTGGAAGCGGAAGAGGAACGCCGGCTGGCAGCGAAGTTCAGCGACGCCAAGACGACCTACCCCGGACGCAAGCAGGTGTTCCGCTTCCGCGATGCGCGCGGCGAGTTCTATCAGGACCTGATTGCGCTCGAAGGGGAACAGCCGGCCGGCGGCGAGCCGCTGCTGGTGCCGGTGATGCGGGGCGGCCGGCGACTGCACCCCTCGTCCCCGCTGGTGGAGCTGCGTGAGCGATGCGCAGATGCGCGGCAGCATCTGCCCGCCGCGCTGCGGCAGCTCGAGGCCGCGGGTACCTACCCGGTGCGATACAGCCAGCAGCTGGAGGCGCTGCAGCAAGCCGTGCGGCAGCGGTATCGCGGCGGCGTCGAGGAAAAACAACAGAAAGCGGCTCCGACCCGACGGGGATGACTGGCCGAGGGCGCGAACGGCCTGACACTGCGTGCGCATCGTCGAAAAATAAAATGGGCGCAGCGGCAGCCCGTCGCAAGCCTCTTCCAAATCACGCGGAGTAAAATGGTGAATGGAGATGGTTGTTGCCGGAGGAGAGGGATGAGTCCATCTCGACCGAAGCGTCAAAACAGGCAACCCGGAAGCGAGGATGCGCCATGGCAGTTTCCTCCAAAGTGATTTTCTGGGACGTGGACACCCAGGTGGACTTCATGCTCGCCGGCGGCAAGCTCTACGTGCCCGGCGCCGAGCAAATCATTCCGAATCTGCAGCGGCTGGTGGCGGCGGCCGAGCGCGGGCAGGTGTTTCTGGTGTCTTCGACGGATGCGCACACGATGGAAGACGCAGAATTTCAGCAGTGGCCGCCCCACTGCCTGCGGGGCACCGCGGGACAGTTGAAAATTCCCGAGACCACCGTGCCCGGCTTTTACGTGATCACCAATTGCCCGCAGGCGCCGGTTCCGGAGAACATCACCGAAAAATACCGGCAGGTCGTTCTGGAAAAACAGGCGCTCGACGTGTTCACCAACCCGAATACCGAGCGGTTGCTGGCCGTGCTGGGCCGGCAGCCGGAGTATGTTGTGTTCGGGGTGGTGACCGAGTATTGCGTGTGGCATACGGCGAAGGGCTTGCTGGAACGCGGATGCCGCGTGGCGCTGGTCGAAGACGCCATCCGGACGTTGCGCGACGCCGACGGGCAACGAACCCTGCAAGAACTGCAGGCGCGCGGCGCGCGGTTGATTTCGACCGATGCCGCACTGGCGATGTTGAAGTAGCCGCGCAGCACACCAAAAAGTCACGTTCGGCCGCGGCGTTGCTGCCGAGATGCGCGGAAAACCATGCGCGCCGATCTGTCCACGAGGGTGCGTGGGAGGCGAGAGCGGCGGAAGCTCACAGGGTTTTCAGGTAGGCAAGCAAGTCCGCGAGTTGCTGCGGCTTCAGGATTTTTTCGAATCCCGGCATGTTCTTCCCGCCCTTTTCGATCCAGCGGCGCATGGTCTGGTCGTTGACGGGTGTGCCGTCTTCGAATTTGCCGCGTACATAGATGGCCTTCAGTCCCGGGCCGATTTTCTTGGCCGTGGTGGCGGGATAGTGACAGGCAGCGCAGTAGCGGTCATAGAGCTCCTTGCCGTTTTCGACGCTGGCTGCGGAAGCGGATTTTTCTGAAACCGCTTGCGCGGAGGTGGGCGGAGGCGCGGTGGCCGCGCCGGCCAGTGCGAGGGCAGTGGCGAGCGCAACCGCAAACGCGATCCCGAGCTGCCGTTTCATTCTCTACTCCGACTTGACGCTGTTCGGCACGGCGACGGAGCTGGCCGCCGGCCGCACGAATCGATCGTACAACACCATCAGGGCGGTGGTCAGCAGTCCGACGCCGAAGACGACCCACCACAACTGCTGCGGCGCACCGCGCACTTCCCCGAAATAGTGCACCAGCCGCCCGCCGATCACCCCGGCCAGCGCCGAGCCGATGGCGATGGGCAGAAACGCGTAGCCCATATAGACGCCCTGCTGGCCCGGGGGCGCCAGGCGGGAGACGTACTCGTAGAACCGGGGCGACTGGATCATTTCCCCGACCGCCAGCACGAACAGCGCCACCGCCGCCCAGATGGGCAGACCGACCAGCTCCAACTGCCACGGGCCGAGTGAATACGTCCCGTCGATCTGCCAGCTCAGGTCCGCCACGGCCAGAATCATCCAGGAAAAGCTGGCCACGAGCACGCCCAGCGTCATCGCCGGGAAGGGTGGGATGCGGCGCGTCAGGTAGCTGATGGGAATCTGCAGCAGGATCACGGCAAGCGGGTCAATCGTGAGCAGCAGCTCGACATCGGCGCGCGGGTTGACGTAGTTGCGGATGAACAGGACCAGGGCGATGAACTCCTGCCAGAACATCACCCAGAAGCCGGAGAAAATCACCAGAAACAACACGAAGCGCAGATTGCCCAACACACGGAACAGATTGCCTATCGCCTGGCGCACGGTGGCGACCTGGGGTTCGCCCTGGCTGTGCGGCTCGCGGTAGAACAGCAGGGTGGCCACGGCCATCAGCAGCATGCAGGCCGCGCTGACATAGAAAACATTCTCCAGACCAATCGAGCGGCGCACGGCAAAGGCCATCACCGGCCCGAAGGTGCCTCCGACGTTCACCAGCGTGTAGTAAATCGAATAGCCCAGCGAACGCACATTTTCCGTCGAAGCCCGCGCCGTCGTGCCCACCACGCATGGCTTCACGATCGCCGGGCCGAACGCAGGAATCGCCAGAAACACCAGCACCAGCCAGGAAAGAGGCACCGACCGGCGGATGGGTTCCAGCCAGGCCGCATCCAGCGAGCCCAGCAGGAAATACCCGAGGCCGAGCACCAGATAGGCAAACGCGAGCGAGCGACGAAATCCGAAGCGGTCGGCCAGCGCGCCGCCCAGAATCGGCAAAAACCAGACCAGCGCACTGAAAAAACCGATCTTGTCGCCGGCTTCGGCTTCCGAAAAGCCCAGCGACTCGGTCAGGTAGATGGCCAGGACAGCGAAAACGGCGTAGTAGGCCAGTCGCTCGACCAGTTCGGTCAGGTTTGCCACCCAGAAGGCAGGTTGGAAACCTTCGCGGATTTCCCGCAGGCGTTCTCCGAGGACCACAGGCGCCTCCCGCCGCGCGAGTTGCGCGAACAATCGCGGCGAATTGTACCGGAAGCGCGCGGCCGGTGGCGTGAATTTTCCACTGCCGACGCTGCGGCGCGGGTCGCGCATACCTCGATGTGGGCGCCGGTCCCCCAGCAAAGCCCGAATCGAAACGCGGGCCGGGCCGAGAGCCGGTTCCACCAGCAGAGCTCAAAAGATTCGCAACTTTCCTCGGCACGGGCTCGCATGGCGGCGCTAGAATGACCTTCCTTTTTTGAGTGTTTCCGGGAGGCTGACGTGAAGCGAACTTTTCTTTTGTTGCTGACGGGCATTGTGCTCGCTGTTGCGATGCCGACGGCGGCGCAGGGGCCACCCCTGCTGCCGGAAGAGACCGTGGCAGCGCTAGCCGAAGAACTTTCCGGTGAGCTGGCCAAACGGAATCTGGAGCTGCTGGCGCAGTACCACCGCATGCGCGGGTCGCGGCAGTTTCGGGCTGCTGCTGAATTCATCGCCGCCCGCGCCCGCGAGTACGGCCTGGCCGGAGTGGAAATCCTGCAGTTCCCTGCTGACGGCAAACTCTTCTATGGCACGCAGCGTTCGCGGCCGGCCTGGGACGCAGAATTTGCCGAGCTGTGGGAGGTGCGAGAAGAACGCGGCCGCCGGGTGCGCATCGAGCGACTGGCCAGCTTCGACGCCATGCCCGTTTCGCTGGCGCAGGATAGCGAAAGCGCCGCGGTGACGGCCGAGCTGGTCGACTGCGGCGAAGGCACCCGCGAAACCGACTATGCCGGAAAAGATGTCCGCGGAAAGATTTGTCTGGTGGCGGCGCAGCCGGGCGCCGCGATGCCGCTGGCGGTCGAGCGATTCGGCGCCGCGGGCCTGATCAGCTACGCACAGAACCAGCGACAGGCCTGGTGGGGAGAAAACCGCAACCTGGTCCGCTGGGGACATCTGGACAGCTTCACGCCGACGAAGACGTTTGCCTTCATGGTGTCGCCGGGCCGTGCCGCGACGCTGCGGGAGCGGCTGGCACGCGGTGAACAGATTGTCCTGGAAGCAAATGTGAACGCAGGACGGCGGCCCGGTTTCTACGATGTGGTGACTGCGACGATTCCCGGTGCAGATGTCCGGCGCGAAGAGGAGATCGTCTTCAGTTGCCATCTGGACCACCAGCGCCCCGGCGCCAACGACAATGCCAGCGGCTGCGCAACGATTCTGGAAGTGGGGCGCACGCTGGCGAAACTGATCCGCGAAGGACGCCTTCCGCGGCCGGCGCGCACGCTGCGCTTCATCTGGCCGCCGGAGATCGAAGGCACGATGGCGCTGCTGAACGCTCGGCCGGAGCTGGCCGCGCGCTTTGTGGCTGTCGTCCACATGGACATGGTCGGGGGCGGACCGGAGACGAAAGCGGTCTTTCACGTCACACGCAGCCCGATGAGTCTGCCGACGTTCGTCAACGACGTCGCCGAAGCTTTCGCTGAGTTCGTCAACGAACAGTCCTATCAGTTCGCGACGACTGGCCGGGCAGCGTACCCGCTGGTGGCACGCGAAGGCGGCAAGGAACCGCTCGCGGCGCGCCTGGCACCGTTTTCCATGGGCAGCGACCACCAGGTGTACGCCGACAGCTCCTGGGCCATCCCGGCGATTTACCTGAACGACTGGCCCGACCGCTACATCCACACCAACTTCGATTCCCCCGCGAACATCGACCCGACCAAGCTGCTCCGCGCCGGATTCATCGGCGCCGCGAGCGGTTATTTTCTGGCACGCTTCGCCCCGGAAGACGAAGCGGCCGTGCTGGCCGTGCTCGAACGCGGACGCCTGCGCCGGCTCGCCGCCGCCTTGCAAATGAGCGCAGCTGTTCCGCCGCCGGAAGCAGAAATTCTGAAGCGGGAGGCGGTCCGGTACGAAGCGAGCCTGGTTATGTCGCTCGAACGGTTTCTGCCGCTGACTCCGCAGCGCGCGAAAGCCCTGGAACAGATTCCGCAATTGGCCTCCCTGCTCGGCATCGCGGGCGAAGGGGCTGGCGCAGCGGGGCCGGGCGCGTTCGTCTTCCGGCGCAGCGGCGAGAAGAAAGGGCCGATGTCGGTGTTCGGCTACGACTATTTTGCGGACCACTGCGCAGCGCGCAACGTCTGCGACCCGCGGCTGCTGCGCTTTCAGGGTTTGTGGGGTGCGGGCAGCGAGTACGCCTACGAGGTGCTGAACTTCGCCGATGGCATCCGCACCGCGCAACAGATTCGCGACGCCGTTTCCGCCGCATACGGTCCCGTTCCGCTCGAGCTCGTGGTGGAATATCTGCAGGCGCTGGAAGCCATCGGAGTCGTGGAGCGGGTGCAATAGAGAAACAGAGTGCCGGGTGTGTGTTCGGTGAGCGGCGGGCCCCGGCGCAGATGGAGTCGGCAGGAGGGTGCGCGCTTCCGGCTGCGGTTTTCACTGCAGCGTGTGGCGCGCCAGGGAAAGACTGGATGGGCCACGGGGCCTAGACGCAGCGAGCTGTGTTACCATCGCCGCTTGCCGCGCCCGGGGGAGTCGGTGGCCGTGAGCAGGTCTACGGGAGTGCCCGCGAGGATGAAAGCGTTGCGCAAAACGCGCCCCGCACGGGGCGCAGAGCTGGAAACCATTCCAGTTCCGGAAATTGGCCCGCAAGAGGTGCTGGTGGAGGTCACCGCGGCCTCCATCTGCGGCACCGATCTGCACATTTACGCTTGGGACCGCTGGGCGGCGTCCCGAATCCGGCCCCCGCTGACGTTCGGGCACGAGTTCTGCGGTCGCATTGCACGCGTTGGCTCGGAAGTAGAGGGGTTGGCCGAAGGTGAATTCGTCAGTGCCGAGATGCACGTCAACTGCGGGCACTGCCACCAGTGTCGGGTGGGCCAGCCGCACATCTGCCAGAACCTGAAAATCATCGGGATCGATCAAGACGGCTGCTTCGCACAGTACGTGCGCATCCCGGCCCGCAATATCTGGAAGATCGATCCCGCCATTCCCGAGCGGTACGCAGCCATTCTGGATCCGCTGGGCAACGCCGTGCACACCGTGCTTTCCGGAGAAATTGTCGGGCAGACGGTGGCCGTGACCGGTTGTGGCCCGATTGGCTTGATGGCCATTGCGGTGGCGAAGGCCTGCGGCAGCGGGCCGGTGTTCGCCACGGAGATCAACCCGCACCGGCTGGCCATGGCCCGGCGGATGGGAGCGGACCTGGCACTGAATCCGGCTGAAGCAGACCCGGTCGGTGCCGTGCTCGAGGCCACCAAAGGAGTCGGAGTGGATGTGTTGCTGGAAATGAGCGGTAGCCCCCGGGCAGTCGAACAGGGGCTGGCGATGTTGCGTGCCGGCGGACGCGCAGCTCTGCTGGGCGTGCCCACAGAAAAGGTCACACTGGACCTGGTGCGCGACATTATCTTCAAAGGAGTGACGCTGCAGGGAATCTACGGCCGGAGAATGTTCCAGACGTGGGTGCAGATGACCGAACTGCTCAAAACCGGGCGACTGAATCTCGATCCTTTATTCACTACCGAGGTGGCACTGGAAGAGTTTTCGACCGCATTTGAGCTGCTCCAGGCCGGCAAAGCCGATAAAATCATTGTCTACCCCAACGGAAAACCGAAGTAGCGCCGTCTGTCAATCAAGAGAATTTAAAGAAAAGTGGAAAACAGATGCACTTCCTTGCAGGTTAATTCCATTGCCTTGCACTGAAAAGCTAGCCAAAAACATTTCCCTCCACTGAAAACAAAGGGGTTAGCTCAGTTTCAATCTGGTAAGGGAATTGCTCAGAAATGAAACGGCAAAAGACGCTCTGAGGGGGCGTCAAAGGTGGGAGGACTTTTCTGATGAGGACGACTTTGTGGGTTTTGGTGCTGGGCCTGTTGTTGCTGGCGCCGGGGGTGGTCGAGGCAGACACGCTGACCTTCCGCTTCCAGGGCGGCACTGTCGCCGGTACAACTGCGCTCAGCAACTCGGATGACCCCTCGGAACTGACCGAAGTGTCTACGACAGGCGTTACCATTCAAGGCGCCCTCGGGACGGTAGAATTTACTACCGGCGCGTGGAACGACAGCACGTGGAGTTTCGATCCCGGTGGCTCGATCACGATCACCTCGAACGGCACCGGTGGTCTGCCGGCGGGGGTTCTGTTCAGCGGGTCGTTCACGAGCGCAGGCACGTGGACACTGATCAGCTATGCCGACGGCACCAGCGAGTGGGTGTTCGAGAGCCAAGTGAGCGGCTCGGCCAGCCCTGAGTTGCTGGCGGCGCTGGGCCTCTCCTCGGACATTTCTCAGTTTACGGCGACAATCACCATCAAGATCAACGCCGCGACGGGCATCGGGACCGTGGAATTCGGCAGCATTGTCAGCCATACCCCGGAACCCGGGACTCTGGCCCTGCTCGGGGTCGGTCTGGGCGGAGTTGCACTGGCGCGGATGCGCCGGTTGAAGAACGGCAAGAACAAGTAACAGAATCCGAAAACCCAACCAAGTCGCCTCAAAAAGCGCCCGTTTCACACGGGCGCTTTTTTGTTTTGGACAACGAAGATGCCGGGGCCTGGGTTCACGCAGCGAGCCTGTGTCCGGTGATAGCACGTGACAGCACCGCCGGCTGAGACGGAATGCTGCCGGCGCGTGGGCAGCTCCGCGACGATTCGTTATAATGACGCCTCGCCGCAGACAAACGCCGCGCGAACCGGGGGACCGTCATGACCACGACGACACGACCGCAACTGCAATATTTGGCAGAGGAAATCGAGCAACTAAAGGCCAAGCATCTCTACTTCCGCCTGCGCGTGCTCGAGGGCGAGCAGAAGCCGATTGCCAGATTCGACGGGCGCGAAGTCATCAACCTGAGCTCGAACAACTATCTCGGGCTGACCACGCACCGCGCACTGCGCCGCGCCGCAATCGAGGCCACGCGGCGCTACGGAGTGGGCTCGGGTGCGGTGCGCACCATCGCCGGCACGATGAAGATTCACATGGAGCTGGAAGAGCAGATTGCGCGCTTCAAGGGCACGGAGGCCTGCGTCGTGTTTCAGTCCGGCTTTGCGGCGAATGCCGGCACGGTGGCGGCGATTCTGGGCAAGGATGATCTGATCATCTCCGACCGGCTGAACCACGCTTCGATCATCGACGGGGCACGGCTCTCGAAGGCCACCATCCGCATCTACGAGCACAAGGACCTGGCCGACTGCGAACGAATCTGCCAGGAGACGCGCGACTGGCCGGGACGAAAACTGCTGATCACCGATGGCGTGTTCTCGATGGATGGCGACATTGCGCCGTTGCCCCAGCTCTGCGAGCTGGCCGAGCGCTACCACTGCATCATGATGGTGGACGATGCGCATGCCTCGGGCGTGCTGGGCCGCGGCGGTCGCGGCACGGTGGACCACTTCGGCTGCCACGGCCGGGTGGACATTCAGGTCGGCACGCTGAGCAAGGCGATCGGGGCGCTGGGCGGTTATGTGTGCGGGTCGCGGGAGCTGATCGAGTATCTCTATCACCGCGCGCGTCCGTTTCTGTTTTCCACTTCCCATCCACCGTCGGTCACCGCCACCTGCCAGGCGGCATTCGCTCTGCTCGATTCGGCCGAAGGCGATCGGCTGATCCGGAAGCTCTGGTCGAACACGAAGTTTTTCAAGCGGGGCCTGAAAAAACTCGGCTTCAACACGGGCATGAGCGAAACGCCGATCACGCCGGTGATCGTCGGCGACGCCGCCCGGGCATTCGAGTTTTCGCGGCGGCTGTTCGAGGCCGGAGTCTTTGCGCAGGCCGTCGGCTACCCGACCGTGCCGGAAGGACAGGCGCGCATTCGCACGATCGTCACGGCGGCGCACAAACGGGCCGACCTGGAACGTGCGCTGGAGATTCTGGGGCGCGTCGGACGCGAGATGGAGCTGATTCACTGAGCGCGGCAGCGGGCGACGGCACGTCCGGCTGTGGAAACCGGCGGAAAGAGGAACACGTCTGGGAAGTCTGGGCGGGGCGGAAAAAACCGCAGGCGCAATTCTGTGCTGTTCTCAGAAGGAGAGGTGTCATGAAGGGACGAATGGGGCGCACATTTGTCTACGGGCTGAGCGTGGCGGCCATTCTGTTGGCCGGACTGTGCAGTGGCAGCGCCGCCTGGCCGCAGGGGGACGCGGCTGCATCCGGCGCGGCGGTGAGTGCGTCGGCGGCGCGCAATCCGGCGCAGCCGATTGACGAGGAGTACACAGCGAAAATTCGCGAGTACACCACCGAGCCATTTTTCCTGACCGAGCTGGTGGATCATCTGCCGGTCCAGCGCGGCGTGCCGACACCGAAAGACGTGCTCGGCTACGTGATCGGCACACCGGAGCGGCTCACCTACACGAAAGACATCTACCGCTATTTCCGCGCACTGGCTGCAGCCACGCCGCGCGTGCGCGTCTGGAGCAACGGCCGCTCCGAGGAAGGCCGCGAAATGGTGCTGGTGGCGGTCAGCGACGCGGCGAACCTGGCCCGGCTGGATCGCCTCAAGCAGATCACCGCGCGGCTGGCCGATCCGCGAAAGCTTACCGATGCTGAGGCCGAAGCGTTGATCGCCGAAGGCTTGCCCATCTACTGGGCTTCGGGCGCAATCCATTCTCCGGAGACCGGCTCGCCGGAGATGCTCATGGAGCTCGCCTACCGGCTGGCCGTGAGTGAGGCACCGTTTTTCGAGAACATCCGCAAGAACGTAGTCCTGCTCATCACGCCGGTGGTGGAAGTGGACGGGCGCGATCGCATGGTGGATCTCTACAACTACCGGGTGGCGAACCGGGATAAGCCGGCGCCCGGGTTGATCTACTGGGGCAAGTACGTGGCCCACGACAACAACCGCGACGGGATCGGCCTGGCGCTGGCGCTTTCCAAGGTCATGCTGCGGACGTTCTTCGAGTACCACCCGCAGGTGCTCCACGACCTGCACGAATCGGTGCCGTATCTGTACACCTCGACGGGCACCGGACCGTACAACGCCTGGCTCGACCCCATCGTGGTGAACGAATGGCATGCGCTGGCCTACTACGAAATCGAGCAAATGACCAAACGCGGGGTGCCCGGCGTGTGGACGCACGGCTTCTACGATGGCTGGGCGCCGAACTACATGTTCTACGTCGCCAACGGGCATAACGCCATCGGGCGTTTCTACGAGACGTTCGGCAACGGCGGGGCGGATACGCGTGTGCGCCGGCTCGGGCCGAATCAAACGAACCGCACCTGGTTCCGTCCGAATCCCCCGCTGGCCAAGGTGACCTGGTCGCTGCGCAACAACACGAATCTGATGCAGAGCGGTTTGCTGTTTGCCCTGGAGTATGTGGCCAACCACCGGAACGAATTTCTCCGCAACTTCTACCAGAAGAGTAAACGCTCGGTGGCCAAGGCGACCACGGAAGGCCCGGCGGCGTGGGTGATTCCGGCAGGACAGAAGCGGCCGGCACTGGCCGCGGGGCTGGCACGGCTGATGCAGGAACAGGGAGCAGAAGTGCACCGGCTGGACCAGGACATCGAGGTGAACGAGGCACCGCGCGGGGCTCGGCGTGGCTCCGGGGAAGAGCCCGGAGGTGCCGCGCAGGCCGCGCGCGGGCCGGCGACGTCGAAGCGGAAGATCCCGGCGGGCAGTTACGTGATTCGCATGGATCAGCCCTACAGCCGCATCGTGGACATGCTGCTCGACACGCAGTATTACTCGACCGCGGATCCGCGTCCGTACGATGACACCGGCTGGACGATGGGCGCACTGCGCAACGTCGAAACCATCCGGGTGACCGATACCGCCATCCTGCGCGCTCCGATGACGCTGATCGCCGGCACCATCGCCGCCGAAGGCCGCCTGGTCGGCACAGCCACGAAATTTTTCATCGTCGGGGCGAACGGCGAGCCCGGGCTGGCCACGCTGCGCTTTCAGCTGCGGGACATCCGGATGTTTGCCGCCGAGCAGGCCTTCGAAGCCGACGGCAAGCAGTTCCCGGCCGGCTCGTTTTTGATTCCAATGGAGGGCAATCCGGCCAATCTGCGGCAGCGGCTGGAGGCCGCGGTGCGGCCATTGGGTCTGGTGGCTCATGCCACCGATGCGGATCTGCGTGTGGCCCGGCATCCCGTAGCGGTGCCGCGGATTGCACTGGTGCACACGTGGGTGAACACACAGAACGAGGGCTGGTTCCGGCTGGCGCTGGAAGAGG
>Ga0101944_10005843_pt1 | contig 13556 bp, 13 predicted proteins | sample DewCreD2012metaG_FD_75245 | JGI IMG/M metagenome (GOLD analysis project Ga0101944, IMG submission 75245) | Hot spring sediment bacterial and archeal communities from British Columbia, Canada, to study Microbial Dark Matter (Phase II) - Dewar... ... | reverse complement strand
AGGGGCTGTTCCACAGGGTCGAGCGGGCGAAATAGGCCACCGGCGCATAGTGCATGATCCCCGCCAGGGGCGGATCAGAGAAGCTGCGATGGTTGCAGGCGATGACATAGGCCCTGCCGCGCGGCAGGTTGCAGGCGGCCAGCGCCAGAGCCAAAAGGGCCAGGGCGTAATGGCCGGGGCGCAGGGAGGGCAGGGGGAAACGCATGGCTGACTCCTGTCAAAACGCGTTGATCACGGGGGTTACACTGAGCGAGTATACCAACGGGCTTTTACCCCGTCCGCCGGGGGAGATGACAGGCCGGTAATGCGCGATTACCAGCCGGTAATGGATCGCCGCGCGCCCGCGGCCGTCAGGGGAGGGCCCAGACGCGGAAATCGTCGAACAGGGCCGTGAAGCCGGCGGCCGGGCTGGACCCCACGTAAAGGCCGAAGCTGCCCTCGGCGAAGCTCGCGTCCGCGGCCTCGAACACGCGCGCGCCGTTCACGAACACGGCCAGCCGGTCGCCCTCGGCGCGCACGGCCAGAGCGTTGACGGCGCCGGGTCCGGCGGCCACGGCCGGGTCCGGCGTCCAGTCCTTCAGCGCCGTCAGCGTCCCGTCCACCACCTTCGCCAGCCGGTAGCGGCCGTCGCAATCGACCTCGAACTGGTAATAGTTGGCGCTGTCCTGCACGCGGAAGATCAGGCCGTAACGGTCGCGGAACCGGCAGGCCTGGCCCCGGCCGGTGAGCGCGGCATGGAAGTTGCGCGCCCGGCGCGTGACGTCGTAGATGAACCGGAACTGGTCGGGCTCCTTGAGGGTGAAGGCGAACTGACCGTCGGCCAACTCCGTGCGCTGGACGGCGTCCTCGCCCAGGCTCCACGCGCCGGGTTGGGAGAAGTCGTCGGCGAAGGCGGGCAGGCCGGTGGGCGCCGCGGCGTCGGCCGGCGCGGGCGTGGTCGGCGCGGCTGTCGGCTCGGGCGCCGCCGTTTCGGTCGGCGGCGGCGGGGTGGCGGTGGGGACGCCGTCCGGCCGGCGCACCACCGTGACCACGACCACGATCGGCGTGGGGGTGGGCATAGCCGCCAGCGTGGCCTGGACGGCCCGGGAGACTACGGCCGGGTCGGCGGAGACGCAGGCCGTGAGCAGCAGGGCGGCGGCGAGGACGGCGAGGCGGCGCATGGGAGCCAGCGGCGGATGGCGAAGAACGAAGGGCGGGTCGCTAGACGCTGCCCCCCGTCGGCCAGCCGTCAATCACGCCGGGGCGCGCCCGTAGCGCTGGCGCACGGCCGGGATCAGGTAGGTCTCGAAGGCGGCGCGCAGGTCGTAGCGCGCCGCCCAGCCCCAGTCGGCGCGGGCGGCCGAGTCGTCCACGGCCTCCGGCCACGAGTCGACGATGGCCTGCCGGCGCGCGTCGGGGAGGAAGTCCACCTGCATGTCCGGGAACGACTCGCGGAGGAGGGCCTCCAGCTCGGCGGCGGACGGGCTGAAGGCGCCGATGTTGTAGACGTAGCGCGAGAGCCGTTCGCGCGGCGCGGCCGCCAGGCGCAGCAGCGCCTGGATGGCGTCCGGCATGGCCATGAACGGGATGCGCGTGTCGCGGCGCACAAAGCAGTGGTAACGCAGGCCCTGGGCGGCCTGGTGCAGCATCTCGGGCGCGTAGTCGCTGGTGCCGCCGGTGGGCAGGGTGGCGGCGCTGATCAGGCCCGGGAAGCGCAGGCCGCGGAAGTCCACGCGGCCGGCCGGAGGCTGCTGGTCCAGCTGCCGGTAGTAGTTGGCGTAGTAGCGGCCGAGCTGCTCGCAGTAGAGCTTGTTGACGCCGTACATGGTGCGCGGCTCGCACCAGTCGGTCTCCTTCACGGCGCCGGCCGCGCGCTTGCGCTCGAGGTCCGGCAGGCCGTAGACGGCGATGGAGCTGGGGAAGAGGAAGGTGATGTCGCGGCCGTCGCGGCGGGCCTGCTCGGCCGCCATCTCCAGCAGGTTGAGCGTGCCGTCCACGTTGACGCGATGGCCGAGGCCGGGCTGGCGTTCGGCCTTGGTGGAGAGCACGGCGGCCAGGTGGTAGACGGCGGAGAAGTCGTGCTCGGCCGAGAGCCGGTTGAGCAGATCGGGCTCCAGGATGTCGCCGGTGACGCTCCGATAACAACGCGCCTGCAGGTCGGGGTCCAGCGGGCGCACGTCCAGGGCGATCAGGCGCACGCCGCCGCTCGCGGACAGGTGCTCGATGAGACCGTGGCCGATCTCGCCGTTGGCGCCGGTGATGAGGATAGTGGGGGGCGCGGGCATGGGGGGCTCCTGAACACGGCGAGTATAACACGCCGGCCCGCGGCCCGGCGCGGCGATGACGGCGCTTACTTCCCCAGCAGTTTCAGGGCGATGCCGCGTCCCAGGCCGCGCCGGAACGCCAGCGTCACCCAGAGCGCGCCGAGCGCGTCCACCACCGGCAACACCTCGGGGCCGCCCACCCAGATTGGCCGCAGGCCGACGTCCGCAATCAGACGCTCCATCACGGCGCGCGGCTGGCCGTCCGGGCCGCAATAGAAAAGATCGACCTGAAGGCCGTCCCGCTGCGGCTGAGCGAAGTGTTCCCAGCCCAGCGAGTTGAAGGCGCGGAAGACGGCGGCCGTGGGCGCGGCGTCCTGCAGGGTCTGGACGTTGCTGACGACGGGCGCGCCGAAGGCGTTGGTGGCGTCGACGACGAGCTTGCCGGCCAGCGCCGGCGCGTGCTGGCGCGCGATCTCGGCCACGGCCGCGTGCGGTGTGGCGACCAGCACGGCTTCCGCGTCGGCCAGCGCCCCGGCCACGGTCCGCAGCGCCGCCGCCGGGTCCTGCTCGCGCAGCGCCTGCGCCTTGGGGCTGGCCGGGTCGCGCACGCCGTAGACCACGCGATGGCCGGCCGCCGTCCACTGGCGGCCGAGCGTGCCGCCGAGGTTGCCGGCGCCCAGGATGGCGATGTTCACGTTTGTCCTCCTGACTCTTGCGGCTGGGTGTACAGGCCGACCAGGCGCGCCATCAGGATCGCGATGTACAGCACGCCGATGACCTGCTCGAGGTTGGCGGCGGCGCGCGCCCAGCCGGAGACCGGCAGGATATCGCCGTAGCCGCTGGTGGTGAGCGTGACCAGGCTGAAGTAGACGAACTGCTGCCAGAACACGGGCTGGCCGGTGCCGTTGTCGAGGAACGAGCCGGGCGCCAGCAGCTCCAGCGTGCCGTAGACGGGCACGAACAGCGCGCCGAGCAGGATGTAGACCGTGACCGCTGCGTAGAGCACGTCGCGGGTGACGGCGCGGGCGGCGAAGATATAGCGCAGCAGCAGCCAGACCAGCGTGGCCTGGAAGGCGTTGAGCGTCAGGTAGGTGGCGAGGATCTTCCCGGTATCGGCCGGGTCCAACGCGTACAGCACCGCCATCGCCAGCCAGGCCAGGGCCATCACCACGGCCGCGATCAGGTGCGGGCGGCTGTCGCTGGCGATGAAGATGCCGGCCAGGAACATTCCGGCGTAGAGCGCGTTGTAGATGATCAGGCTGGCCGTGTCGCCGCCGAGCGTCACCGGGTAGATGACATGCAGGAGCGCGGTGAGGATCAGCAGGATCAGCACCCGCCCCTGGACCGTGTCCTTTTGCCTGTCCCGTTGCTGGGCCAACATCAGATCGTACCGCGGCGAACGCGGGGCGCGCTGAGAATACCGTCTGATGGCGCCGTGTTCTCGGCGCGCTTGATGGTTAATCGTATTCGACTCACTGGCGGTGATTGTCGATCCGGTCGCGCACGCCGCCGAAGACGATATTCTGGATCTCGTCCGAGGCCAGGAAGTCGTGCGGGAAGCCCAGGTTGATCCGGCTGGCGGCGTCCAGGCGGGCCAGGTGCTCGGCGCCGAGGGTCACCTTCAGACAGTCCAGGTTGTCCTGCAACTGCGCCGGCTTCGTCGCGCCCAACAGCGGGATGACGGGCGCATGGCGTCCGTCGGATTGCTGCCGCACCCAGCTCAAGGCCACCTGCGCCGGCGAGCAACCGATCTCGCGCGCCACGGCGGTCACGACCTCGGCGACCTGAAGGTGCGCCGCCGGGATCTCGCGCCAGCGGGCGGCGCGGCCCTGGGCCGTCTCGGTCTGGTTGTACTTGCCGGTGAGCACGCCCGCGCCCAGCACGTTCCAGGCCATCACGCCCAGGTCGAGCGCGCGCGCCATGGGCAGCAGGTCGCGCTCGGCGGCGCGATCCGCCAGGCTGTAGCGGAGCTGCAAGCCGACGAAACGCGACCAGCCGCGCAGGTCGGCCAGGGTGTTGGCCTGGGCCACGACCCAGGCCGGCGTGTCCGAGACGCCCACATACAGCACTTTGCCGGCCCGCACCAGGTCGTCCAGCGCGCGCATGACTTCCTCGACCGGGGTCATGAAGTCCCAGGCGTGGACCCAGTAGACGTCGATGTAGTCCGTATTCAGGCGCTTCAGGCTGGCCTCCAGCGCCTGGACCATGTTCTTGCGGTGGTTGCCGCCGCCGTTGGGGTCGCCGGGGCGCGTGTTGAGCGAATACTTGGTGGCGACCACGAAGTGCGCGCGGTCGGCGGCCACGAACTCGCCCACGAACTTCTCCGCCGTGCCGTTGGTGTAACGGTTGGCGGTGTCCACGAAGTTGCCGCCCGCTTCGGCGTACCGGTCGAACATCTGGCGGCAGGTCTCGCGATCCGCGCCCCACCCCCACTCGGTTCCGAACGTCATCGTGCCCAGCGCCAGCTCGCTGACGCGCAGGCCGCTCCGGCCAAATAATTTGTAGCGCATGAGGTCCCTTGTATTATGGGCGCGGCGGCCGGCGCGCGTCACGGGTTTTGATCTGCTCGGCCAGCGCGGCGAGGGTGATGCCGGCGAACGACTGCGCCAGCGCCTCGCGGGCTTTGTCGTAAACGGCCGTCATCACCGGGCCGATGTGGCGGGCCGTAATACAGTCCGGGTTCCGACTGCACGACCCGATGGCGAACAGCGGTTCTTCGCCGGCGGCGCGGTAGATGTCCAGCAGCGTGATCTCGTCCGGTCGGCGGGCCAGTTGCGCGCCGCCGCGCGCGCCGGGCCGGGTCGTGACCAGACCGGCCTTGTGTAACCGGCCGAGCACGCGGCGCACGACCACTGCATTGGTGCTGGCCGAGCGCGCGTAGTAGGCGGACGACATCGGTTCCGGCTTCTGTTCAATCGCCATCAACGTCAGGATGTGGACGGCCAGAGTGAAACGATTGCGGTTCACGAAGATTGTAACAATTATAGATACAAATATCGTGCCCGTCAAAGGCGCGGCCGCTTTGGGTGTCTTCGCCGCTGGTGGTCAATCTCCCGGCCGCCGCGCCTGGGCGCAACCATTGCCACCGTCGCCCCGGCGAAGGCCGGGGCCCGGAAGCTCCCGCTCGTCGGCGCGCGTCTGCGCCTGGAGGCCGGCTTTCGCCGGCATGACGTGGGTGATGGCTGTCTGACAGGCGGACGGGTCAGCCCAAAAGCCCGAACGCACCCGTCGCTTTTCGCGTTGGGGCTCACGGCCGTGTGCGCCAACGCGTTGGCACCGAGATCGGGATACGGCCCAGGGCGCCGTGTGGCGGCGTGTACGGCGAAGGGGAGCAGGGCCGCCTTCGCGGTTACGTGTGATAGGCCCAGATAAGCAGGAGGCTGAAGAGGGCGGTGACGATGGTCTGCCGCACGCCGATGACCACCGGCTTCACGCCCACGGCCGGGCGGAGCAGGCTGCCGTACACGACTTCGGCCAGCATGAAGACGACCGCGACCGGGGCGAGCGGCGGGACCCACCCCGCCAGCGCCAGTCCGGCCGTGCCCAGCAGTTGGGCGGCCTGCCAGGCCAGCGCTCCGCGCGCCAGGCGCCAGCGTTCGGAGGCCGGCGGCGCCGACTTCATGCGGCGATAGTTCAGCGCCAGGTAGATGTACTCAATCGCGCCGGCCGCCTGCCAGGCGCACAGGAGCCACAGCATCAGGCTGAGGCGCGAGAGGCCGCCGGCGGCCACGGCCTGCGCCGCCGGCGCGCTCAACGCCAGGACGCCCGCGCCGAGAATCTCCGCCCACTTCTGGCCGCGCTCCGCCCGCCGCGCCACCAGCCAGAGCTGCCAGGCCAGCACCGGCCCGGCCGGGAGCGCCAGCCAGAAAACGTGCCCGGCGCCGGCCAGGGCTAACCCCAGCGCGCCCGCCGCGGCCAACGCGCTGTAAATCGCCGTCCAGACCAGGGCCGGCGTGCGTTCCTCGGCCGGACGCCGCCCGGCCAGCACTTTGACCAGGATCGTCAGAGGCTGAAGCAACAGGAAAGCGCCCGTCATGGCCAGGGTCAGCCACAACAGCGCCCAACCCGGGCGTCCGCCGACGGCCACCCCGACGGCAAACGGCCCGAGCCACATGGCCCAGGCGCCGTGCTGTGCCGGCAGGGCGATGTGTTTGCGCCCCAGCGTCGTCCTGATGGTCTCCCGTTGTTCAACTCTCGTCATGGACATGCCCGTGAAGCTCAGGCCCGCCCGGCGGTGAGCAGCCCGATGGCGGCGGTCCAGACCAGGGCCATCACCAGCAGCGTCGCGCCGAACAGCAGGTAGGCCATCGCCCGGTCCTGCTCGCGGCGGTGCAAGCCTATACCGGCCAGCGTGTTCAGGGTCCAGGCGACAGCCCCGATGTAAGCCAGCGTGAACAACCCCCGGGGCGGGCCGAAACGGATCGGCTCGCCCTGCGCGTTAAAGCGCAGCGCCATCTGCGGAGGCAGCTGGGGGAAGATGAACGTGAAATATCCGATCAGCGCCAGCAGCGCCAGGCCGCCGGCCGCGATCAGGCCCAGCGCCAGCCGATCGCGCCACAACGGCCACTGCGGCAACGCCGGATAGACTGAAACCGCCCGGACCGGCGCCGCGACGCCCTCGGCCCGCCTCTCGGCCAGCGCCGCCAGGAAGGCGTCCGGGGCCGGCGGCGAGAGCGCCAGCCAGCCGCCGGGATAACCGATGAGCACGAGCCCTTGTTTCTCAGTCGTCGTCGCCAGGAATTCCACGACGCCCAGCTCCGGCTGCGTGACGAGGCCCACGATGCAACCCGGCCAGCGCAGGGCCGGTGGGCGCAGCTCGCCCGCAAACTCGGCGGCTGGATGGGCCTCCTCGATCTCGTCCAGGGGGATCACCTCGCGCCGGCTGCCCCACGCCACCGTCAGCGCGTCCCGCGTCAGGTGATAGTGCGCGCCGGCCAGCCCGGCCGTGCGGTAGACGACCCAGACGGTGGCCGGCAGGCTGAGGAGCGCGAGGCAGAGCAACAGAAAGGCGGCCGGCGACGGCGGCAGCGCGGCGACGCCCGCCAGCGCCGCGGCCGAGAGGGCCAGGAGCAGCGCCGACGCGCCCAGGCCGACGGCCAGCCCGGTGGTTTTCGGCGGAACGAAGGCGTTCATCGCATCGCCCGGGCCCGCAGCCGCTGGGGCGCTCAGTCCGAGCCGGGCCTGGCGACGGGCTCGGCCGGGGCCGGCGCCGTCTCGTAGACAGGCTGGACCCAATGCCGATACTTGGCGACGCGGCCGCGCACGACGTCGAAATACAGGTCGCGCAGCTCGCCTACCAGCGGCCCGAGTTTCCCGGTCCCCACCGGGCGGTGATCGATGTGCGTGATGGCCGCGATCTGCACGCCGGTGCCCGTGAACCACAGCTCGTCGGCCAGATAGAGCTCGGTGCGGTCGATGGAGCGTTCCACCACCTCCAACCCCATCTCATCGCGCAGGAGCGCCATCACCGTGCGGCGCGTGATGCCTTCCAGGATATTGTCCTGCACGGGCGGTGTGTAGACCAGGCCGTTGCGCAGCAGGAAAAGGTTCTCGGCGGAGCCTTCGGACACGTGGCCGTCTTCGGTCAGCACCACGGCCTCGTCATAGCCGGCCAGCATGGCGTCGGTCTTGATCAGGGCCGAGTTGACGTAGGCGCCTGAGACCTTGCCGCGCGCTGGGATGGCGTTATCGTCCACGCGCCGCCAGCCGGAAACGGTGACGTGCGCGCCCTCCTCGTTATCCACGTAACGCCCGAACGGCACGGCGAAGACGGTCAGATCGTCTTTGAGGTTGTGCAGGCGGACGCCGATGACCTCCTCGGCTTTGTAGGCCAGCGGGCGGATGTAGCAGTCGCTCCGGTAGCCCTCCGCCCGCAGCACGTCGAGCACGATCCGCACCAGGTCATCCTCGCTGAGGCCGAGGTCCATCCACAGCAGCCGGGCCGACTGCAGGAAGCGTCGGGCATGGTCGTGGGGCCGGAAGACGAAGAGCTGGGCCTCGTCGTCGTTCCAGTAGCCCCGCAGGCCGCCGAAACAGGCGGTGCCGTAGTTCAGGGCATGCGTCATCACGCCGACCTTGGCCTCGCTGTAGGGGACAAGGCGGCCCTGAAAATAAGCGAAGTGGGGCAAGGTGGTCATCGTGGCCATCTCCTGATCCATGGGCGGTTTCAGCGGCCCGATTGTAGCCGACTTTCGCGCGGCGCGGCGGGCCGGTTGGCAAGGCCGGCCGAGTTGAGCTAGAGTCGGCTCATCTTTTCTTCAGGAGGCCCCATGCCGTTATCGCCCTCCGCCCAACGCGTGCAGGACGCGCTGACCGAGGCCGGTTTCGCGCTGACGGTGCTCGAGCTGGAGCAGAGCACGCGCACCTCAGCCGACGCCGCGGCCGCCGTCGGCTGCACCGTCGGCCAGATCGTCAAGTCGATTGTGTTCCGCGCCGTGAACAGCGGACGCGTGGTGCTGGTGCTCACTTCCGGCGCCAACCGGGTGAGCGAGCGCGCCCTCGCCGAGCGGCTGGGCGAGCCGCTGGCCAAGGCCGACGCCGACTTCGTGCGCGCCCGCACCGGCTTCGTCATCGGCGGGGTGGCGCCGGTGGGACACCGCGAGCCGCCGGTGACGTACATTGACGAGGACCTGTTGCAATACGACGAGATCTGGGCGGCGGCCGGCACCCCCAGCGCCGTGTTCCGCCTGACGCCGGACGAGCTCGTGCGGCTGTCCGGCGGCGAGGTCATGCGGGTCAAGGCCGGGGCCTGACCTGGCCGGGCCGGCCGCCGCCGCCGGCAGGCGCTGCAAACAAGCCCGCCGCGCTGCGGGAGGCAGACGCGGCGGGCGGGGAAAGGGAGGGGGCCCGGCCCCAGCGGAGCCGGGGGGAGGGGGTTCGGTTTAGCGGGCCTTGACCTTGATGGCCTTGGGCCGCGCCGCCTCAGCCTTGGGCAGGCGCAGGACCAGCAGGCCGTTCTCCAGGTTGGCTTCCACCTTGGAGGCGTCCAGCTCGGCCGGCAGGGTGATGGAGCGGCTGAACTTGCCGTAGGCGCGCTCCTGCAGCAGCCAGCTCGCCTTCTCATCGGCGGCCGGGGCGAAGATCTCGCCGCGCAGGGTCAGCGTGTTGCCGAGGACCTCCACATCCAGGTCGTCGGCCTTCAGGCCCGGCAGGCTGGCATAGACGATGTATTCGTCGTCCTTGGCCTGCACGTCCATCGGGATGCCCAGCATCTCGCCGGTGGTGGGCGCGAAGGCGCTGCGGGAGAAGGTTTCATCGAACAGCCGGTCCATGAGCTCGGTCAGGCGCATCGGGCGATACAGGGGGCGAATTGAGAGTGCCATGGTCGTACCTCCTTTTGAACACACTGGTCGCTGTTGCCTTGACTGCGCCTAAAATACGTCCGGCGTGTTAGAGGAATGCTAGCGCGATATTTGAGTTTTATTAGCGGCCCGCCGCCGGCCGGAGACCGGTCTCATCCCGGTCTCATCCGGCGCCGACATATCTCAGATACACTTTTCATAGAGTCAATGCGGTTGTCGTTGGGGCAACAGAAAGGATCAGTCGGAGATGAAATGGTCAGTGAAACTTGGCCGGTTCGCGGGGATTGACGTCTACCTGCACGTCACCTTCCTGCTCCTGGTCGGCTTTATCGCCCTGAGCGCCTATTGGGACAGCGGCACGCTGGCCGGCGCCCTGAGCGGCGCGGTGTTCATCCTGGCGCTGTTCGCGTCCGTGCTGCTGCACGAGTTCGGGCACGCGCTGGCCGCGCGCCGTTTTCACATTCAGACGCGCGACATCACGCTCTACCCGATCGGCGGCGTGGCGCGCCTGGAGCGCATGCCCGACCATCCCCTGGAGGAGCTCTGGGTGGCGCTGGCCGGCCCGGCCGTCAACGTGGTGATCGCCGGCGTCCTGTTCGTGTGGCTGTTCGTCGGCGGGGCGCTCTCGCCGCTCAGCCAGCTCGGCATGGTCGACGGGCCGCTCCTGGAGCGCCTGATGTACGCCAACGTCTCGCTGGTGCTCTTCAACCTGCTGCCGGCGTTTCCTATGGACGGCGGGCGCGTGCTGCGCGCCCTGCTGGCGCTGCGCCTGGACTACACGCGCGCCACCCAGATCGCGGCGACGCTCGGCCAGGGCATGGCTGTGCTGTTCGGGTTCCTGGGTCTGTTCGGCAACCCGTTGCTGGTGTTCGTGGCCTTCTTCGTGTGGATGGCGGCCTCGCAGGAGGCCAGCCTGGTGCAGATGAAGAGCGCGCTGGGCAACATCCCGGTCAACCGCGCTATGCTCACCGACTTTCGCACGGTCAGCCAGTACGACCCCTTGCTGCGGGTGACCGACCTGATCCTGGCCGGCTCGCAGGAGGATTTCCCGGTGGTGGATGACGGCCGGGTGGTGGGCGTCCTCACCCGCCACGATGTGTTGACGGCGCTCTCACAGCGCGGCATGGGCGCGCGCGTGGCCGAGGTGATGCACCGCCAGTTTCAGGTGGCCGACCCGCAGGAGATGCTCGAGCCGCTCTTCATCCGTATGCAGTCCACGCCGTGCCGGACGGTGCCGGTGCTCAACCAGGGCCAGCTGGTGGGCCTGCTCACGCTGGACAACATCGGCGAGTTCCTGATGATCCAGGCCTCCCTGGGCGCCCGGCGCGCGGCGGCGCGCAGCGCCTGAGCTTCGCGCCCAGCGCCCGTCTGAATCGACAGCGCCCCGTCATCGCGACGGGGCGCTGTCCGTTGTTGGCTCCGGCCCGGCCCTGCCGCGCGGCCGGCGCGGTTCACCCCCGCCCGCATGGCGGCCGATTCGGCCGGCCCGCCGCCGACAAGAATCTAACGCTTTGTCGGTAATCTCTGGGGATAGTAAAGGTAAGATGGTCATTGTTTGGAGATAACGACATGAACCTCGACAAGTTCACCCAAAAGGCCCAGGAGGCGATCTTAGACGCCCAGCGCCTGGCCGAGGAATATCACCACCAGCAGCTCGAGCCGGAGCACTTGCTGGCGGCTTTACTGCGCCAGGCCGACGGCGTCGCGCCGCAGGTGATCCAGCGGATCGGCGCCGACCCGCGCGCCCTGCTGGCCGAGGTCGAGCAGAAGCTGGCCGCGCGCCCCAAGGTCTACGGCGCTAACGCTCAGGTCGGGCTGGCGCGCGCGGCGGCCGACGCGCTCAACGCCGCGCAGCGCGAGGCGCAGGCCATGCGCGACGACTACACCTCCACCGAGCACATCCTGATCGCCCTGGAGGGCGTGGCCCGCGCGTTCCACGCCGGGCGCGCCATCACCAAGGACGCCATCCTCAAGGCGCTGGCCGGCCTGCGCGGTTCGCAGCGCGTCACCTCGCCGAACCCGGAGGCCACCTACGCCGCCCTGGAGAAATACGGGCGCGACCTGACGCAGCTCGCCCGGCAGGGCAAGCTGGACCCCGTCATCGGCCGCGACGAGGAGATCCGGCGCGTCATCCAGATCCTCTCGCGCCGCACCAAGAACAACCCGGCGCTGGTGGGCGACCCCGGCGTGGGCAAGACGGCCATCGCCGAAGGCCTGGCCCAGCGCATCGTCAACGGCGACGTGCCGGAGGGCCTGAAGCACAAGCGCATCGTGGCCCTGGACATGGGCGCGCTGGTGGCCGGCGCCAAGTACCGGGGCGAGTTCGAGGAGCGCCTGAAGGCGGTGCTCAAAGAAGTGACCGACGCCGCCGGGAACGTCATCCTGTTTGTGGACGAGTTGCACACCGTGGTCGGGGCCGGCGCGGCCGAGGGCGCCATGGACGCCGGCAACATGCTCAAGCCGATGCTGGCGCGCGGCGAGCTGCACCTGATCGGCGCGACCACGCTGGACGAGTACCGCAAGCACGTGGAGAAGGACGCCGCGCTCGAGCGCCGCTTCCAGCCGGTGCTGGTGGACGAGCCGAGCGTCGCAGACACCATCTCCATCCTGCGCGGCCTGAAGGAGCGCTACGAGGTCCACCACGGCGTGCGCATCACCGACGGCGCGATCGTCGCGGCGGCCACGCTGTCGAACCGCTACATCACCGACCGCTTCCTGCCGGACAAGGCGATCGACCTCGTGGACGAGGCCGCGAGCCGGCTGCGCATCGAGATCGACTCGATGCCGGTCGAGATCGACGAGGTGGAGCGCCGGATCAAGCAGCTCGAGATCGAGCGGGCGGCGCTGCGAAAGGAGACCGACCCCGTCTCGAAGGAGCGCCTGGAGAAGCTCGAGCGCGAGCTCGCCGACCTGCAGGAGCGGTCGGCCGCGATGAAGGCGCACTGGCAGCAGGAGAAGGAGCGGATCGACCTGGGGATGGTGGGGGAAGTGGAGGCGGTCCACCCCGAGGTGCTCCGGGCCTCCATGGCCCACCGGTGGATCCCGGTGGTCGCCCCGGTGGGGGTGGGCCCGGAGGGCGAAGTGTACAACATCAACGCCGACCTGGTGGCGGGAAAGGTGGCCTCGGCGCTGGGAGCGGAGAAGTTTATCCTTCTGACCGACGTGGAAGGGGTGCTGGACGGGCAGAAGCGGTTGATCTCCACCATGGACGCCAAGATGGCCGAGCGGTACACCCAGGAGGGAACCATCAGCGGCGGGATGATCCCCAAGGTGCGCTGCTGCCTGGAGGCGCTGCGGGATGGGGTCCGAAAAACCCACATCATCGACGGGCGGGTGAAACACGCCATCCTGCTCGAGATCTTCACGGACGAAGGAATCGGGACGCAAATCTACTAGCCGGCGCGAGGGGCGGGGTCCGGGACGCCGGGGAACCTCGGCCCCCGGGCCTCCCCTTGTTGAGCCGAACGGAGAGAAGATGAAGAATCGGAAGAAGAGAGACCTGCTGCGGCTCACCGACCTTACCGCCCGGGAATTGGAAGCCCTGCTGCAACGAAGCCTGGATTTGAAGAAGAGATGGGAGAGGGGATCGATCGACGCTTCTTTGGCGGGCAAATGTATCGGCCTGGTGTTCGACAAGGCCTCGACCCGCACCCGGGTTTCCTTTGAAGTGGCCGCTCGCCAGCTGGGGGGCTCGGCCGTCTACCTCGACCCGGGGACGACCCAGATCAAGAGGGGGGAGACCATCGCCGATACGGGCCGGGTCCTTTCCCGTTATCTCGACGCCATCGTGGTCCGCACGTTCGAGCATGCCATCGTGGAAGAATGGGCCCGCTGGTCCTCGGTGCCGATCATCAACGGGCTGACGGATCTTCTCCATCCCTGCCAGATCTTCTGCGATCTCCTGACCATCGTGGAAAAGAAAAAGACCTACCGCGGGTTGAAGGTGGCCTACGTGGGCGACGGGAACAACGTGGCCAACAGCTGGGTGGAAGCCGCCTCCCTGCTGGATTTT
>Ga0101944_10005842_pt1 | contig 13556 bp, 9 predicted proteins | sample DewCreD2012metaG_FD_75245 | JGI IMG/M metagenome (GOLD analysis project Ga0101944, IMG submission 75245) | Hot spring sediment bacterial and archeal communities from British Columbia, Canada, to study Microbial Dark Matter (Phase II) - Dewar... ... | reverse complement strand
CTAACCGCGGCCGACCCGACCGCGGCTGTCACCACGCTGGCCCGGCCACCGTTCTTCGTCCCGGAAGTGAAAAGACTGACCGGCCTGCTGGACGAGCTCCGGCGCAAGGGCTCCCACGTCGCCATCGTCGTAGACGAATTCGGCCAGACCGCCGGCTTGGTCACGCTCGAAGACCTGCTCGAAGCCATCTTCGGCGAAATCTCCGACGAGTCCGACCTCGCCGAAGAACTCCCCTACTGTAAGCTCGACGACTCCTCGTTCCTCGTTGACGGCGAGATTGACCTCGCCACCGTCAACCGGCTCTTCGACAACGCCCTGCGCCACGTCCAACACGAGCGCCTCTCCGCCCTGATTCAGGACCGGCTCTCACGGGTGCCGGTCGAAGGCGACACGGTCCGGCTCGGCGAACTGGAGATTATTGTCCGCGAAACCGACGGCAACCGGCTGGAGAAAGTCCTCATCCGTCGGCGCGAGGCCGACTGATGGAACTGCTCGTCGCCGCCCTGCTTATTGTCCTGCTCGGACTCTTCGCCGGGTCGGAAACCGCCATCTACCGCGCCAACTGGATTCGCCTCACCAACTGGGTCAACCGCCGGATTCCCGGCGCGGCCGTAGCCCTGCGCCTGCTCGACAACCGCGAACCCGCCATCATCGCCACGCTCGTCGGCACAAACCTATGCGCCGTCTTCTCGGCCCAGATTGCCGCCCGGTTCTTCGCCGTGGCGTTCGGCCCGGCGTTCACGCCACTCGCGGTCGTCTTTGTCGTCATCCTCACGCTCTTTGTCGGCGAATACCTGCCCAAAGCGCTGGCGCAGGCCGCGCCCGACCGCTGGCTCAGAACCTTTGCGCTGCCGCTGGAAACAAGCCGCATCCTCTTCGCACCCTTCGTCTACCTGCTCGCCGGCCTGGTCCGGCTCTTCGGCCCCCGCGCCGGCGCCGGCCGCCGGCCGTTCGCTCTCACCCGGCAGGACTTCGTTACCGCGCTCGCCACCCCGGCCACGGCCGCGCTCGCCCGGCGGCTCTTTCGCTTCTCCGGCTCGATCGTCGCCGACGTCGCCATCCCGCTCGAACAGGTCAAATCGGTGCGGCACGACGCCGGCCTCAACGAAATCACCGCCCTCGTCGCCGAAACCGGCTTCTCCCGCATACCGGTCTGGGAAGGAACGCCGGACAACATCACCGGCGTAATCGTCGTCAAAGACCTGCTGGCGGCGCCGGCGTGGCGCGTCCGCCGGGCCCTGCGCGTCAAAGAGACGACCCGCGCCCTCGAAGTCCTCCGGATGATGCAGGCCCGCGGCGACCACATGGCCGCGCTCCACGACGAAACCGGCCGCACCACCGGCATCGTCACCCTCGAAGACCTGCTCGAAGAACTCGTCGGCGAAATCCGCTCCGAAGCATGAACGCCGGCAACTTCCAATTCACAATCTCCAATCTTCAATCGCCAATCGGAAATCGGCAACTGGAGACTCCCTAGTGCGCCGGATACTGCGCGACGAAGCCGTCTGCCTCCGCGTCCGCGACTACAAAGAATCGAGCAAACTCGTCGTCCTCTTCACCCGCAGCCGCGGCCGGATAACCGGCGTGGCCAAAGGCGCGCGCCGACCCAGAAGCAGATTCGGCGCTGCCCTCGACATCTTCGCCCGCTCCCGCGTCATCTACTACTGGCGCGAAAACCGTGACCTCTTCACCCTCTCCGACGTCGAACTCATCTCCGCTCACTCCAGCCTTGCGGCCAGCCCGGCCGGATTCCTTGCCGCCGAACGCATGGCCGAATTCGTCCTCAGAACCGCCCCGGTCCTCGACCCCAACCCCAGCCTCTACAACCTCCTCGTCGCCAACCTCGACGCCCTTGCGGCGGCGCCGGAATCAGGCCCGACGCTCGTCGCCTCCTTCCTGCTCAAAGCTGCCAGTTTCCTCGGATTCCGGCCCGAACTCAGACGCTGCCTCGTCTGCCGCAAGCCGGTCGCCGACTCAGCCGCAGTCTTCGACCACGGCCGCGGCGGACTCATCTGCCCCGGCTGCGCCGGCGACGCGGCCGGCACCGAACAACTCAGCGCCGACGACATCGCCAGCCTCAGCCGCCTCCTCCTCACTCCGGCCCCGGCGGTGGCAAACGGCAACGGCGCTCATCTCCTCGACCTCGTTGTCCGCTTCGTCACCCGCCACTTCGAGCCGATTACCCTCAACTCACTGCGCTGAACCGGCTCCGGCCCGCCGGCAGCCGGTTGGAGCCGCCCTGTCCGGAGCGGACCACCCGCACGCTGAAACCGAGGGAACTCGGACTAGCCGATTGTCTGTGCGCTTGGCCGTGAAACCTAATACCACACCGTTCACAACTCACTGCCGTCCACCTTGTTCGTCCAGCCACCGCTTACGTTCCAAATAATCGGGCATAATACGTTCAACAGCTCGCCAGAATGCTACAGTGTGCAATGGTTCAAGCAGGTGCACCAGCTCGTGGGCAACGATGTACTCGATTGTGCGGGCTGGTAGTTGTGCGGCCCGCCAGTTGAAGTAGAGGACGCCGGTCCGGCTACAAGACCCCCAGCGGTTGTGCAATTCCCGCACGGCAGCGCCGGTCGGACTTACGCCCGCCCGCGGCGCATACTTGGCAATGGCAGCTTCAACCAAAGGCAGAAGTTGCTCCTTATACCAATTCTTGAACAGCTCGAAACCCTGTGCCGCGCATCTCCGCCTCATCAAGAAGTGCGTGCCCGATTTCTGCAGAACCGGCCCGCCGTCATTGCCTACCAGGCGCAGTCGATATCGTCTCCCCAGATACCAGAAGCCCTCTCCGCTGACGTACTCCTTGCGTGATTCTGGCGCCCTGAGCCTCTCCTTCTCCGCGAGCTTGCTGTAGATCCAGAGGCTCCGGGAACTTACCACCCTCTTCACGGCCTCAATCGGCAGCCATTCCGGCGCGGCAACCACAAGGGCGCCGTCGCGCTCCACCGAGATGCCCACGGTCTTGCGCCGGCGGCTGCGCAGTAGCTCCAGCTCCAGTCCGTCCAGCCGCACTATGCTCATCATCCCACAAGCCGGGTGTGCAACGCTTTGGCCAGCTCCATAATCTGGTCCGCGGTCGGCTGCAGGCGCTCGAACGGCACCAGGTCGTGGTCGTCCAGGAATTGGACGATCCAGCTGCGAAGCCGCTCTTGGGCATCGGCTCGCCGCCAGAAGTCAACTAGCGCAACCTCGCGCCGGATGTGTCCCACCATCTCGACGGTAAGTTCGGCAATCTCAGCCTGGCCGACCCCTCCTACGGTCTGCCGCTCGGGCAAAGCGTCTTCGAAAACGCGGTAGAACGGCGCCTGAGTGCGACCATCCAAACCGGCGAATTGGCTGGCGCTGCTAGTCCGCACTTCGGTCACAATTCCGCGCAGTTCGATGACCAACTGCTCCCAGTTGTCCTTGAAGGCCTTCAAAATCTCCTCGAGCTTCTCGCTCAGCTTGCGGTAATAGACCGGGTCCTCGTTCAGATGGATCGTTATATGATACCGCAGGGCATGTTCCATCTCCGACGCCTTGGCCCGAGGCGAAACGTGCCCGTCCACCACTGAATCGAACGCCGGCGCCAGCACGTGCACCGGCGGTATCTTCGGGTCAATGCCCTTTGAGACAATGAAATTGTCGAGCAGCCTTCTTACTTTGTGACCTAGGCCGGCGATGTTCAGCGACTGGTCGCGGTAACGGTTCGCCGCTGCCTTCGCAATGTAGCCCAATTGTCGTGCGTCGGCCACGTAATCGAGCACCTCCGGCCTGGGCATGACCGTGTCAACGCTATCAAGAAACTGCCGCAGCTTGCCCACGAACTCGGCCCGCACCCTTGTATCCTTCAGCAGTTCGATACAGGCGCTGTCGTCGGCAATGCTCGGTATGCCCCTGCTCGTGAATACCGCCAGCACTAGCCTGCGCCGGTCAGCAAGACGCGACAGTTCGTCCTTCAGATTGACCAGCACGCCCTCGACATCCTCGGCGTCGTACACTGCCAGCGCCTCGTTCAAATGCCGGGTAACGCCGACATAGTCCACGACAATGCCCGCTTTCTTACGTGCGTATCGCCGGTTTACCCGCGCAATCGCCTGCAGCAGCTCGTGCCCACGCATCGGCCGGTCAAGATACATAGCCTGCTCGACCGGCGCATCAAACCCCACGAGCAGCATGCTCTTCACCACCAAAAACGCAAGCGGACTTGCCTTGCGTGGGTCTTTGTGCACCAACGGTTTCTTGAAGTTGGCGATTCGGGACTTCTGCTTGGCGCTGTCGGTCCACTCCCGCCACGCCGGGTCGTCATTATGGTCTCCGGAAATCACCGCGGCAAACTCCAGCCGCCGCAGCAGGTCAAGTTGCGCACGGGCGTGCACCAGGAATTGCGTCTTCGCGTTCCTTCGGTCCAAGGCTTCAGGGCTCAGGTTCAGGAGTGCCGGGTCCAGCGCTTCGATTTCCCTTACCAACCGGTCGCGCGCTGCCTCCAGCGCTGTCCGATATCTGATTGCCGCCCGCCGGCTCACCGCGACCACCTGGGCCTTCATCTCGTTCGGCAGGCAGTTACGGACATAATGCCGGAACATATCCTCGGCCTTCTGCTCAATCATCCGCTCAGCTTCCAGCACAGCGCCGGTCGTCGCATAGCGGGCTTGGATTGCGGCCAGCTCTTTCTTGCTGCGGTCCTTGAACATGTCCTCGAACAGCGCATCCAGCGTCCGGCCGTCGCGCACTGCCGCGTCCGCAGTCCTGCCCTCGTACAAGATGGGCACGGTTGAACCGTCCTCTTCAGACTGGCGCAGCTTGTACTGGTCAATGAAGTCACCGAATATCCTGCGGGTATCACGTTTCTGGTCGCGCAGAATCGGCGTGCCGGTAAAGCCAATCTGGGCGCTATTGGGCAAGGCCCGGCACAGATTCGCATGCAGCTCACTCGCGTGTGACCGGTGTGCCTCATCCACCAGCACCAGAATCTCGTCAGACTCATTCAGCACCGGGAGTATCTCCGACCGCTGCCGGCCCCGCGCCAGTTCATCCCGCTGCCGGTACTTCTGTATCAGGCAAAACACCAGGTCAGGCCCGTCCTCGCGCAGGAGTTCCTGAAGTTTCCTGGTGCTTGTCGCCTGTCGGACCGTCTCGTCCGATAGCGTTGCCGTGTCGCTCAACTGCTCCTCAAGGTCAGTACGATCTGTTACCATCACGACCTTGAACCGGCGCAGCTTGGGCAGAGTTCGCATCTTGCGCACCAGAAAGACCATGGTCAGTGACTTGCCCGAACCCTGCGTGTGCCAGATGATGCCGCCGCGTTGGTCAGTATCGCCGTGCTCGCGCCTGGTCTTTCCAGTCTGGAGTCTGGCTATCGCCCGATGCACTGCACGGAACTGCTGGTACCGGGTTACCACCTTCCTGGTCTTGCCTGACACCTGCGTGAACACAGTGAAGTTGCGCAGGATATCCAGAAGATGCGCGGGCCTGAGCATCCCGGCAACCAGCTTCTCCTGGCTGGAGAGCGTATCCTTGCCCAGCTCGGCCCGCACCTTATCCATCGGCACCGGCGCGGTATCCTTCCACTCCAAGAAATCATCAAAACCAGCGCCCACTGTGCCGGCCCGGGCCTGGTAGAAATGAGTCCCGACCATGAACAGGTTGTAGTAGAACAGCCGCTCCGCACCTTCGTCTGTTTCCACGTGCTCGCGCTGGTTCGAATAGCGCAACAGTTGGTCAATCGCCTCTTCCATCGGGTTGGTAATGTCCGGCGCTTTGCATTCAACGACAACCAGCGGAATTCCGTTCACAAACAGGACGATATCCGGCACGATGAAGTCCCGGCCGCCCTGCGCCCCAGGCGGGTCAACCCGGAACTGGTTGACTGCGAGGAAATCGTTGCGCTCCAGATGCTCGAAATCAATGAAACGCGCCGTCACGTCGCGACTGCCGTTCTCTGGCTCGACCGGTATACCCCTGAGCAACAGCTCATGCGCGGCTCTGTTTGCCTCCATCAACTTCACCGAGCCAAGCCGCTCCAACGCGCTGATCATCCGATTCAGCCGCGACTCATCCAGCCACTCCCGGCCCTGCTCGTTCAGATTGATACGCCTCAGCGCAGCCTTCAGCCGGTCCACAAGCAGCACCTCGCGGAAGCTCTGTCGGCCGGTCGGGCTCAAACCCGGTACGTCAATGTCACCCTCCACGTGCTGCCAGCCCATCTTCTTGAGCTGCTCGATGAACGGCAGCTCGACGCGGGTGCACTCGGAAGGGCGGCTAGCCATGGGAAACTTGACAGCGTCCAGCCGGCGTGCTATAAACATTCAATGCGGTTCTCCGCAGGCGGACAGCCCGCAAGGGCTGGCGTGAAACTGACCCCGTAAGGGGTCGTTTCATTTCTAGAGCCATATCTTGCCGTAGCCCCACACCTTACCGGTTGCCTCATTCCGGTTGAACTTGGCTTCTACGACCTCAACTAACCTCCTGCCAAACATGTCGCCGGGGGCGGCGATGCAATCCCGCTCGACCAGCATTGTCTGTTTCACCGGGTATGCGAGCACGTCGGCGAGCTGCAGTCCGGGGATGTTTGACGTCTTTGCGCGGATCTTTATCTCACGGCTGGTCAGGACGCGTTTGTGGAAACCGCGATGGAACATCAGCGTGCCGCTTTCGTAGGTGCGCACGTACGCCTCGGCCAACTGGATGTTCTCTTCTCGACCCCGCGACTCCGCCATCACATCGCCGACGACACTCTTGTAGCTCAGCCAGCCGCAGTAGCGGTCGAGCATGGCAGCAAGGCAGTAGTGATATGGATGGAACGGGCTCGGGTATCTCTGGAGATGCGCCCGCTTGTCGATTACGACACAGGCCAGATGGAACTTGGGCTGACGAACCACCTCGACCAGTCCATCGTCGAACCTGCGCCGCACTTCCGCGTCACAAAGCACCCCGAACGGCCCCTTCCGGTTGATGATGGCCGTCCGGTGAAGGACAACCGGCTTGTCCGGCCGCGGCCCGAAGATGTCGCGCTTGAGGCGCTCCAGAGCATCCGAGAACTCTACGTAGCGGTCCTTCTCCCGGAACCAGACTCCAAGCAGGCCCAAGTAACGATGCGATGGGTCATCGAGTAGGTTGTACGTGTGGTCGCCGGACTCATCGAGGTAAAGTCGGTAGCGTGCCGGGCGCGTCCGCTTCGTCAAGACGATTCCCATCAGGCCACCTTCACCCTCACCTTACCCGTCAGCAGGTCGTGCATCAGGCCCTGCTTGAGCATCTTCAGCTTGTCCCGATACGCCTCTTCAGCCCGAATCCGGGCATCGTGGGCGTCAAGGACGTCGGCGATACGCTCCTGTTCATCGTGCGTGACGAAACGGGTCTCATAGCACTCAAAGAAACCAGCCTGCACGCGTTGCTGCCCAGCCGAACCGATCATGAACGCCTCGGCTCGCTTCCGAAGTCGAGGACTTCTCAGAAGGTGAGCAAGGTATCGCTGACTATTACCCAGCCTGGCTCGCAGCACGTGGAACTCGGTTGAGCCAAACCCGATTCCATTCATCAGGTTCTGCGCGAGAAAGCCCTTGCTATTTTCCATGCACGGGGTTATCTTGGCAAATAGCACGTCGCCTTCCTGGAATGCCGTGAAGCCGCGGCAGACTTCCTTGTAAAGCCGGACCTGATTGGCCTCCCAGCACCCCTGATCGGAAACATCGGCCATCGGCACAAAGGAAACCCAAGCGTCGGGGCTTTCGACGGATACGGTCTGCGGCGGATTGATCTCGGCCATGGCCGAGATAGGCTGAAGTGGTTGAGGCTCGACGACCTCGCGGAGTTTGCCGTTGTCGTCAATGCCGCGGGTGAGGAGGTCGTGCAATAGTCCCTGCTTTATCATTTTCAGCTTGTCAATCACCTGCTCGGTCTTCTGAATGACCTCATCAACCGTGTCCAGAATCTCGGCAATCCGGCGCTGCTCAGCAAGGTCGACTGGGTACTTGACCTTCACTAGATGCACGAAGCGCGAGTTCAGGCCGGGCTGGGCCGAACCCGAAATCGCACGACTAATCTGCACCTGCGCAGAGTCAAACAGGAGGCAATAGAACAAGTATGGTTGTAGGAGTACCGAATGGCGACCACGGAGTATGAACACGTGTTCATTCACTGCCGATTCTGCGTACTCACCCCGGTACATTGCGACTTTGCCAGTCTGAGCGCCATCCTTGTTGATCAGCACGTCAAGGGGCCTGAGGTGCCCTCGCGGCATGTGCATGTAGAAGAACCGAGGAATCAGTTTCAAACCGCTGAGTATCATTCTGCCGGCGGTGTCAATGTTCTCGCCTCCGATGCTCGGCACATCACCTGAGTCGCAGTGCGCACCACCCGGTGGCCGGCTACCTGGTTCAGGCGGCAGTATCAGGTCGGCAAGCAGAGATTCCTTCCAGGTGCTAGTCTTCATAGCCGAGTTGGTGGAGGTGTTCTTCGAGTCTTGCAGTTTCTTGGTCACGGCAAGACAAGAGGCACGTGAGCGGGTCTTTGTATTTCTCGCACCACCTCTCCACCGCGGCGACGATAAGGCGCCGGTGTTCGGCGATGTAGCGGTCAAGCGTGGTGCCAAGGTCTTGTTTGAGGATGTCGAGCGCGAGACGTTGCGCTTGCTCTGAAGTCAGCGCCCTGCGGGCCTCAAGGAGCTTCTTAAGGAACTCGGCCTTGAGTTGTTTCAGGTCTTTCCTGACCCGGCGCAATTCAGCCTTGATTGCCTTCACGTCCTCCTCGCTCAGCGTTTCCTCGTCGTCGGTCTCTGAGTCTTCTTCGCCTTCCTCAGGCTGTCCGGCCTTGAGCCGGGCGTCGAGTTCGGCCTTCCGGCCGTCAAGCTCAGCGAGCTTGTCCAGGTATTCGGGTAGGAGCCTGCGCACGAGCTTGTGTTCGGTCGGGTCAAACCTGCGGGCTTTCTGTTCGTCCTCGTCTTCGACGCCCGAGCGAATCGTCTCGACCCAACTGTCCAGCAACCCGTCGAACCCAAGCGCGGCTAGAGTCTTCAGGTCGTATTCGACATCAGCCCACCAGCTCGCAATGACGCCGGCAACCTTGAACCGGTCGAGCATTCCGACCGGCGAAAGCGCCTTGGCGAACGACTGCATCAGTTCAGCCCGCGTCTTCATCAGGTCACGGGTTTTGGGCAAGCCGGCAATCCGCGCCTCGGCTTTATCCCACCATTTTGCGAATGCGGCGATGACTCTGGCTTCCTGCTGCTTGACGCCCGCGTCATTCTCGACCGCTTCCTTCAACTTCTGCCGGTCAGCAAGACCTTCCCGGAAGTCGTAGTATTTCTCGTCCCGGTCCTTGAAGACGACAAGCGGGTCAAAACCATGGGTATCGAATAAGGGCATCTTGTCCGCGACCTCGGCCTTGGGTACGCCGCCGAATAGATGCGCCCGGACGTCGTGCGGCTCTGGCGCGGGCGCGTTGTCCGCATAGCGCCGGATGTTCAGGTTCCAGTCGTTCTGCTCGATGTCGGCCTTGCTCACGACTGCCGCATAACCGGGCACATCCCGGAACTGCTCAAAGGTGGTGACGATTTTCTCGATGTCTTCAGGCCTAAGGTAGTTCTGCGCCCGGCCGGCCCGGAACTCGGCATCGGCATTGATGAACAGCACCTTGCCCTGCCGTTCTTTCGGCTTTGAGCCTTTGTAGCGCAGGACCAGAATACAGGCCGGGATGCCGGTGCCGTAGAACAGGTTCGGCGGCAGGCCGATGACTGCATCGAGCACATCGGCCTCGATGAAGCCCTTGCGGATTTCCTTTTCTGCTCCCCCGCGGAACAGGACGCCGTGCGGCATTACGGTCGCGGCCATGCCGCCGGGCCGCAGCACCGCAAGGTCGTGTTGGCAGAACATCAGGTCGGCCTTCTTGCTGGTCTCCGGGCAGAACCCGAACTCGAACCGCTCCGGAAAGTCCATCCCGTCGCGGGTGTAGTTCTGGCTGAAGGGCGGGTTGGTGATGACCCGGTCAAAGTGCACGAGTTCGCCGTGCTCGAGGTGCTGGGGATGGAGCAGCGTGTCTTCATTCTGGATGTCGGCGTCCGGGATGCCGTGCAGAATCATGTTCATCTTGCAGATTGCCCAGACCCCGCCGTTGTTGTCCTGGCCGTAAACATGGATGTTGCGCGGATTGCCGCCGTGCTCCTCGACGAACTGCCTGGAGAGAATCAGCATACCGCCTGAGCCGCAGCATGGGTCATAGACCCGCATCTGTTCCTGGGGTTTCAGGATTCGCACCATCAGCCGCACAACGTCGCGAGGGGTATAGAATTCGCCGCCCTTTTTGCCAGCCGAGTCGGCAAACTCGCCAATCAGATATTCGTAGGCTGCGCCCAACAGGTCGGGAAACTCGAAGTCTTCGTTGAGCAGCCGGTGTTTGGAGAAGTGTCTAATCAGGTCGCGCAGTTTCTGGTCCGAGAGTGTGGTCTTACCCACCTTGCGGGTGAAGTCAATGTGCTGGAGCACGCCTTCGAGCGTATGGTTCTCTTCTTCCAGCGCGGCCAGCGCCTTGTTCAAGCCGTCGCCGACGTCGCGCTGCAGCTCATCCCGGATAAAAGGCCATCGTGCCCGCTTCGGCACGAAGAACGAACCCGCATACCGGCTGGGGTCGTCAGCCCGCTTCTTTGCCTCGGCCTCGGTCCGGCCGCGGCGCAGGTTCTCTTCGATGATCTGCTGATACTTCTGCTCGAACTCGTCCGAGCAGCGCTTTAGGAACAGCATCCCGAAGATGTACTCCTTGAACTCCGAGGCATCCATCTTACCGCGCAGGATGTCCGCGGCCGCAAACAGATGCCGCTCAAGCTGCGGCAGCGTCAACTTGGGCAATGCCAGCTCCTCTTCTGCTTCGGCCGGAGCTTGATGACTGCCAGACCGGGAAGCGGTTCTATCCGACAGGGTTCGCTGTTGTCGAGGATCGCCATCGTCTGGTGTGCTGCCAGCGGACGTCCAAAGACCACGGAAGGACGACTGGGCGTCAAGGCGCGGTCAAGCACAAGCCGTAGTGTAGGCGCAGATGCGGGGAAGTCAAGACAGTCGGCAGGACGGGTGTCGGTTCGGTCGAGACGAGAACCAGGCCGCCGTCTGCGCCGGGGGCGGGGTGAGGGGAAGTCGGGGATGACGGGCTGGCTGTGGCGGCGGGAAGTGGTTGCCGGGGCAGGGGTTAGCGGGGTTTTGCCGGGTTGGGGAGCCGGGAGCGGCGGGGTCGAAGCGGCCGGGGTTGGGTGGATGGCGAGGGAGAGGGCTGGAGTAGATGAGGCCGGGGTGGTCGGGCCGGGCGAAGTAAGTTGCGGATTTGCTGGTAGTTGAGCGCGGGGCGGGGCGAATCCGGCCGGAGGAAAGGGCGGGCAGGTTGGGCTGGCGAGGGTTGAAGGGGGAGTGACTCCGGGGGCGGCCTGGGGTCTGATGGGGGGTCGGGCGAGCGGGTGGGGATGGGTTTGATTCCGGCGTTAGTTTTTCGGGCCGGAGATGCTCTAATACAGGAGAAGGTAGGGATAGGCCGGGGTGGGGATGAAGGCGATGGCGAAGGGAGCGCGGCCGGACTTGCCAATGGCGGCGGTCGGCCTAGGATGAAGCGGAAGCGGAGAGTTGGCGGCGATGAGCGATGATTTGAGGAGTCCGGGCGCCGAGGTTGGCGATGAGGAGCTGGTGCGACGGGCGCAGGCAGGCGAGGATGGGGCGATGCGCGAGCTGCACCGGCGTTACTATGACGGGATGTTTGTTTTGGCGTTGCGCTGGTTGCGGGATGAGACGCGGGCGCGGGATGCGGTGCAGGCGGTGTTTGCGGATGCGTTCGGGGCGATTCGGCGGTTCCGGGGCCGGTCGAAGTTTTCGACGTGGTTGTTCAAGCTGGCGCGGAACCGGTTGATCAAGCAGGTGCAGGCGGCAGAGCGGGAGCCGGGCTGGAGCCGGCGGGTTGATGCGGAGGCGGCGGGCGAGGCCGGGCTGCTGGTGTCGGAGTCGGCGGAGCGGGTGTTTGGGGAGCGGCGGGCGTTTCTGGAGTTGCTGGGGTTGATTCAGCAGCTCGAGCCGGAGCAGGCGAGCGCGTTGACGTTGCGGTTTGTGGTCGGTTTGAGTCTGGCGGAGACGGCGCAGGTGTTGGGGGTTTCCGAGGCGGCGGCCGGGATGAGGATTACGCGGGGCCGGGAGCGGCTGCGGGGGCTTTTGTTGCGGAGGCAGGATGGAGAGGCTTGAGGCGATTGTCGTCGGTGCGCTGGGGCGGCAGCGGTTCGAGCCGGGGGCGTTTTTCCGGCTGTGCCGGGACCTGGAGCTGGTGGAGGCGGGGAAGCGGGAGCGGGAGTGGGTGCGGTTGCGGCGGCGGCTGGCCGAGCCGGCAGTGAAGGAGCTGGGGCGCCGGGTGGAGCGGTTTGAGCAGGGCCGGGGCCGGGTAAGGGTGCGGGACAGGAAGGATTTGATTCTTCTGCTTCTGCACGCGCCGGGGCGGCTGGGCCGGCTGGGCGAGGGGATTCGGGGAACGACGCGGGTGCTGAAGCTTTTGTTCGTGATGTTGCAGGAGCTGGGTGCGGGCAGGCTGGTCTGTAATCCGTATGAGTTTCGGGCGTACCGGTTCGGGCCGTTTACGGCCGCGGTTTACGATGACCTGGAGGTGTTGCGCCGGGCCGGGCTGGTGCGGCGGGAGCAGCTTGACGCGGACGGGGTGCCGGTGGTCGAGCGGGAGAGGATTGACGAGGGGTTTGAGTTCAACGGGTTGACAACCGAGTTCCGGTTGACGCGGAGGGGCGAGAGGTTTGCCCGGGCGTTGCTTGCGGATGCGCGGCGGCGCAGGCCGGATTTGGAACCGGGGCTGGCGGTGTTGAAGGCAGGGCTGGGGGCTTTGCCGCTGAAGGCGCTGGTGCGCTATATTTACGAGCGGTATCCGGAGTTTGCGACCGAGTCGGAAATCCTGAAGGCGGTTCTGGGCGAAGAGCAGGATTGAGCCGGCCCGGCTGTGGTCGGCTGCGGGTTCAGAACCCTTTTCCCGGCGCAGCCGTCGAAACAAGTATGAAGAGAGAAGCCATCTGGCTGGGGATATTAGTGCTTTGCGGGATTGGACTGGGTTTTCACGGCGCAATCCAGGGCAGGGTTTTGTCCGAACCGGGGCAGGCGCTGGCCGGCGTCAATGTCTGGCTGGAGGGGTTGCCGGTGGGGACGGCGACGGACAGTGCCGGGAGCTATTTCCTGGAAGTGCCGATGCACGGCGAGTTCAGGGTGGTGTTCGGGTTTGTCGGTTTCCGGCCGGAGACGCTGGTGGTGATGGTGAATCACGGCGAGCGGGTGCGGCGCGATGTCCGGCTGAGGCCGGAGCCGGTTCCGGTCGCCGGCGTGGAGACGAGAGCCCGGCGGGAGACGGTGCATGAGTCGCCGACGCCGGAGCCGACGGTTGTGGTGCCGCGAGCGGCGGCCGAGCAGGCGGGCAAGGCGACAATCGGCGAGGCGGCGACAATCGAGGCCGGGATTCAGTTGCAGAAGCGGTGCAGTGCGTGCGAGGCGAGCGAGCTTTCGATTCAAGGGCTGCCGGGCCGGTTTTCGCTGGTATTGCTCGAGGGGCTGCCGGTG
>Ga0101944_10005840_pt1 | contig 13561 bp, 15 predicted proteins | sample DewCreD2012metaG_FD_75245 | JGI IMG/M metagenome (GOLD analysis project Ga0101944, IMG submission 75245) | Hot spring sediment bacterial and archeal communities from British Columbia, Canada, to study Microbial Dark Matter (Phase II) - Dewar... ... | reverse complement strand
AACCTTCCGCGGGCAGGCAGCCCCCAGCGCCAAAGGATCAAGGTAGCTGGCGTGGTTGCTGGCCAGGATGAATCCGCCCTTCTGCGGGACATTTTCTTTTCCTTCCACCCGAAGGCAGCATAATATATTTATAAGTGGAAAGGCTATAAGCGCCTTTCCGAAAGCATATATCATGTCTTATGAAAAATCAGCCTGCTGCCGAACGCAAGCAATTTCCTGGTTTTTGCCAGGCTTTTTGATTCTGCATAGACGCGCATAATAGGCTCGGTGCCTGAGCCCCTGAACATCAGCCAGCTCCCGTCATCAAGGATAAGTTTCACACCGTCGTAATCCTTGACTTCAACTACCGGCCTCCCCAGTATCGATGGGGTTTTCTTGATCGATTCCAGGTCAACCTTCAGGTCAGGGATCCTCAGATCGTCCCTTAAGTAATAATACCTGCCGTATTTCTTCTCCATCTCCTGGAGTATGCGCATCATGGGTTTTTTACGCGCTGCCATCATCTCCAGGAGCAGTATTCCGGCAAGCGTTCCGTCGCGCTCAGGGATATACCCCTTAAAACCCATGCCTCCGGCCTCTTCCCCTCCGACGAGTATGTCGTCGGTATCCATAAGGCGCGAGATATACTTAAAGCCCACGGGGGTCTCATGAAGCTTAAGCCCCAGGTCATTGGCAAGGTTATCTATCAGGTTTGTGCCGACGATTGTCTTAACGATCCCTCCGGTCATTCCCCTGTCTTCAAAGAGGTGTAGCGCCAGGAGCCCCAGAATTTTTTGCGGCGGAAGAAACTCGCCTTTCCCTGCAAAGCCGGCTATCCTGTCTGCATCCCCATCAAGCACCAGGCACAGGTCAAACGCCCCCTGCCGCATCAATGTGCGGGTCTGCTGGAGATTTTCAAGGACAGGTTCGGGCCTCAGGCCTCCGAAAGACGGGTTAACTTCCCTGCGCGTAAAGGTAAGGCGGATACCGGTGCCTCTGAGCACTTCCTCGATAAAACCGTTGCCGCTTCCGTGCATGGAATCAACAAGCACGCGATACCGGGATTTCTTAAGCATTTTAAGGTTAATGTAGCCGCGCAGGAACTTAACATAGCCCGCGACAAGGTCGGTCTTTTTAATTTTCCCTTCCAGGCCGGTCTTCATCTCCAGCGGGTTTTCAAGCAGCTTCTCTACTTCGGCAGTCACCTCTACGCCGGCTGCGCCTCCCGAAGCGGTTTTGATCTTTATGCCGTTATACTCAGCCGGGTTATGGCTTGCGGTGATCATAACGCCGGCAAAAAGCTTCCGGCTCCGGACAGCGAAACTCAACGCCGGAGTTGGTAAGGCACACTCGGAGAGCACAACCTCGATGCCCCGGGAAGAAAGCACCTCGCTGACGGCCTGAGCATAATCTGCTGACAAAAAACGCGTATCGTAGCCCACCGCCATAACCAGAGAGCCCACGGAGGCCTTTTGTGCCTCCCGTATGTAATAATCGGCTATTGCCGCGGCAACACGCCTGACATTTGCAAACGTAAAGTTATCGCTGATGATGCCACGCCACCCGTCAGTACCGAACTTGATCTCAGTATTCTGCTGCATTGCGTATCCTTTCCATCGCGGCGCGGGCGTCCTTTGCCCCTACCACGTAAGAGCCGGAAGCCAGGATTGTTGCTCCTGCTTTTATTAACGTGCCGGCGACCTCTCCGGTCACGCCTCCGTCAACCGCGATATCTCCTTTAAAGATTGAACGAAGCTCTTTGATTTTAGGCACAACCGTCGGGATGAATTTTTGTCCGCTGAAACCCGGATAAACGCTCATCACCAGGATAAAATCAACCGAATCGAGGATCCCCTTGATACGCCTTAAGGGAGTATCGGGATTAAGTGAGACCCCGAATTTAACGCCGAATTTTTTAAGCTTGCGTGAAAGCGAACGGATGAGCCCCTGAGAAACCGTTTCGATATGCACGGTAATCATATCGCTCCCCGCCTCTATAAAAGGGGCTATAAAATCCCCGGGGTTCTCTATCATCAGATGCACATCCAGAGGAAGGCGTGTTACCTTACGGATACTCTTGACCACCGCTGGCCCGATGGTGATGTTGGGGACAAAGTGCCCGTCCATCACATCCACATGAAGGAGGTCTGCGCCTGCGCGCTCAAGCCTTCTGATCTCACGGTCAAGCTTGCTGAAATCGGCCGACAGTATCGAGGGAGACACTCTTATGGGAGAATGCTTTTTCATCGATAAAGCCTGTGCCTTTCTATGTAACGCATCACCTGGTCTGGCACCAGGTACCTGAACGATTTTTTCTGCTTTACGCACCTGCGTATCTCAAACGCCGAAACATCGACCGCGCGTATGGCAACCGTCGATATATACGAAGGGATCTTTTCCAGGGGATAACCCGGCCTAGTCGCGACGATAAACTTAACCATTGAAATAATCTCGCCCAGATCCCTCCATTCGTCAAGGTATTTCAGCAGATCGGAACCCGTAATAAAATACAGCGAGTCGCGCGCGTACTTCTTTTTGAACTGCCTGATGGTATCAATAGTGTAAGAACGGCCTGCCCTTCTGATCTCAATATCGGAAACGCTGAAGCGGGGATTCGAGCGGATGGCCAGGCACACCATGTTGTAACGGTGGCTGGCCGAGGCAACATCAGAATTCCTTTTGTGGGGTGGAAGATACGCAGGGACAAAGACCACTCTGTCCAGCCTCAGCTTTTCCCTGATCTCTTCCGCCAGTATCAGGTGCCCTATGTGAACGGGGTTAAAAGTCCCTCCCAGGATCCCTATCTTCATTGGCGTACCTGGCCGCTCCCCCAGACCTGATAATTATAGGATGTCAACTCTTCCAGCGCCATCGGCCCGCGCGCGTGCAGCTTGTCGGTTGATATGCCGATCTCTGCACCCATGCCAAACTGGTATCCGTCGGTAAAACGGGTCGAGGCATTGACGTAAACACAGGCGGAGTCAACCCCTTTAAGAAACCGCTGCGCAGCGCTGCGTTCGTCGGTCACAATCGCGTCCGAATGATGCGAACCGTAATGGTTGATATGGTCGATTGCCTCTTGGACATCGGCGACTACCCGCACCGAAAGAATGAGGTCTGAATATTCCGTCCGGTAATCCTCTTCGGTAGCCGGCCGCACTCCTGTCCTGGCGATCCTTTGTGTCAGCGGGCAGCCGCGGATCTGGACTTTCGCCTCTCTAAATTTTTTGAGCATTCCCGGCAGAAAACGGGCTGCTACGTCCCTGTGCACCAGCATGCTCTCCATGGCATTGCATACGCCCGGCCGCTGCACCTTGGCGTTAAAACAGATGTTTTCGGCCATATTCAGGTCGGCGTCTGCATCCACGAATACATGGCATACCCCTTTATAGTGCTTGATCACCGGAATGCGCGAACAGGAAACAACCTTCCTGATCAAACCCTCACCGCCCCTGGGTATAACCACGTCAATATAGGCGTCGAGCTTTAAAAGCTCGTCAACCGCCTGCCTGTCTGCGCTTGCGACCATCTGTATAAGGTTCTGCGAAATACCTTCCTGCTTCAGGACGCCTGCAAGCACCTGGTAGATGCTTGCGTTCGAATGCATGGCATCGCTGCCGCCGCGGAGGATAACGGCATTCCCGGCCTTAAAACACAGCGCAGCGCAATCGGCAGTGACGTTCGGCCGCGCCTCATAGATGATAGCAATCACTCCCAGCGGCACTCTGACCTTACGGATCAGCAAGCCGTTGGGCCTTCGCCAGGATTTTATGGTTTTACCCACCGGATCAGGCAGGGCAGCGACCGCAGATACCGAATCGGAGATCTCCTGTATCCTTCTGTCATCAAGGAGGAGCCGGTCGATAAAAGCGGTAGAAAGTTTGCGGGCCCGAGCCTGTTTAACGTCGAGGCGGTTTGCCTTCAGGATGAATGCCTTGTTCTCAAGCAAAGACTTCGCCATTGAGCGCAGCGCCCTGTTCTTGCTGGCGGTTGAAAGCGCGCAAGAACCCCGGTATGCCTGCTGCGCCCTCTTTGCGATCCTTAAAAGCTCCTCTTTCAGTGTTGTATTTTTACCCATTGCCTTCTTGGTGCGCAGAAATAACAGCGATATTGTCCCGGTGAATAACCTCTTTGGCAGAGCGGCTGCCTTTAACCTGCTGAAGCTCTCTGCTTGAGATCCCTGCTTTGCCTCGCGCCACTTCAATTCCTTCAAAGCCTATGACGCTTACGATATCCCCTGTCTCAAAAACGCCCTCAAACCCCGATACGCCTACTGAAAGCAGGCTTTTGCCTGCAAGAATCGCTTTTTTTGCCCCCTCGTCAATGGTGATCCTTGCTTTTGGCCGAGTGCCAAAAGCAAGCCAGCGCTCACGCTCGCGTAACTGTTTGGAAGGCACAAATAGCGTTCCGTGCCTTCCCGGCTCAGCGACAACCGCGCTGATTATCCCCGGCGTGGAACCGTGGGCGATCACGCAGGGTATACCTGATTCAACCGCTATCCGAGCCGCTTCTATCTTGGTAACCATGCCGCCGACGCAGGACTTTTTGCTCGTCGGGCAGGCAAGCGCCTTGATAGCGGGAGTAATCTTATCAACCAGCCTCACCAGGGTTCTATCCCTGTCAAGCAGCCCCTCCACATCCGAAAGCATAACCAGGAGGTCTGCGGAAACCAGGTTTGCCACTAACGCCGAGAGGCGGTCATTATCCCCGAATTTTATCTCATCGGTCGAAACAGTATCGTTCTCATTGACAATCGGAATACTGTGCCTGGCAAGGAGGGTACAGAGCGTGTTTTTGGCGTTGAGATACCTGCGCCTATCGCTAAAATCATCCCATGTCAACAAGACCTGCGCGCAATTTATGTTACTTTGCCTGAAGGCATTGCGGTAATGCTCCATCAGGATGCCCTGCCCTACGGCCGCAGCAGCCTGCAGAAGAGGCAGGTCTTTTGGCCTGGTCTCAAGGCCAAGCTTCTGCATGCCTAAGGCAATGGCGCCTGAAGAGACAAGCACGATCTCTTTGCCCTGCGCTGAGAGAGAAACGATCTGCCCGACCGTATCCGCAAAGAATGCCTCGCGGTCCTTCTCATGCGGAGCATGAAAAAGGCTCGAGCCTATCTTAACGACGATCCTTTTGAAGCTTTTTTCTGATTGCTTCAAGCACAACCTCCAGACCATCCGCCTTTAAGGCAGAAACTGCGTAAATGGGGCGTTTTACCGTTTTTTTAAACCGCTCTAGATTCACCCAGGCACCATCCAGGTCCATCTTGTTGGCGACCAGTATCTGCGGCTTGGCGGATACCTTTTTTCCGTAAGCCCGCAGTTCCCTGTTAATGGTGCGGTAATCTTCCACAGGGTCCCTTCCCTCAGTTGCCGCCATATCGATAACGTGCACGATCACCTTGCTTCTCTCAATGTGCCTGAGGAATTTATCCCCCAGCCCCTTTCCCCGGGATGACCCTTCGATAAGCCCTGGAATATCGGCAATAATAAAACTTCTTTCTCCGGAATGCGCCACTCCCAGGACGGGAAATTTGGTGGTAAACGGATACGCCGCGATCTTGGGGCGAGCGCGTGAAATCCGCGAAATAAGCGTTGATTTTCCGGCATTCGGAAAACCGACCAGGCCGACGTCGGCAATAAGCTTCAGGTCCAGCAGGAGCTCTTTTTCTTCTCCTGGCTCTCCGGGGGTGGCGTCCATGCGCTTATGCCTATTGCCTAAACCGCCCCGTCCTCCTGAACAGACTATAAGCTCCTGGCCGTCCTCCTCAAGGTCCCTCAAGATACAGCCTGTACGCGCGTCTTTGACGCTGGTGCCGACCGGGACCCTGATAAATAGGGGAGGCGCATCCTTCCCTTTCTTCTTTTTGCTTGAGCCGTGCCCGCCGTGCTGCCCGTAAAAGTGCCTGTTATAGGTAAAATCCAGGAGGGTGCGTAAATTCCTGTCTGCCCTGACGATTATATCAGAGCCTCTGCCTCCGTCTCCGCCGTCAGGAATCCCCTCCCGGGTGTATTTGTCGCGGTAAAAGCTGCGGCACCCCTTTCCGCCGGAACCGGCCTTTGCGTATACTTTTACGCTGTCAATGAACATAAAAATCGGAGCTATTCGGCGCCAAGCTGGGTGATCTTAAGCAGGGTGAGGTCCTGACGATGACCTTTCTTCCAATGGGAGGATTTGCGCCTGCGATACTTGAAGGAAACGGCTTTTTCATCCTTGCTGTATCCAAGAACCACGGCTTTGACCTTGGCGCTCTTTACATAGGGTTGGCCAACCTCCACGTTGTCTTTGCCTGAAACAAGCAGTACCTTTTCCAGGGTGACTTCCCTGCCTTCCTGCCCCATGCGCATACGCGCTTCGATAATATCGTCTTTTTTCACCATGAATTGTTTTGCTCCAACTTCAATTATTGCATACATTTGCATTCCTCCGTGTTATAGCGCTTCCAAAGGGTATAGAGAGCGTTAATTATACCACATAAAACCGCCAGGTCAAGATATCTTTACCGTTTCGATGTGCGAGGAGGGGTCGGAAACCAGGTTGACTCTTGTGCGGAAGGTACGCTCTATGCCGTTGATCGCAGCCCTTTCCTTCAAAAGCTCATCGATCACCGCGGGGTTAAGCGTCAAAGTAACCTGCCGGGCTGATTTGGCCCTCAAGAATTTCTCCAGCTCCTTAAGGGCGGCGATGGAAACGGTGAGCGCTGATTTAATCCTGCCCCTGCCCTGGCAATAAGGGCATGCCTGATAGGAAAGCGTAGCAACGGTATTATGCACGCGCTCCCTGGTCATCTCAACCACCCCGAACTTGGATATCCCCAGGATGTCATATTTGGCCTTATCAAGGCTCAGGGCTTTTTTAAGGACGTTGAGCACCTCGCGGCGGTGCTGCTCTTTGTTCATATCGATAAAATCGATGACGATAATACCTCCCAGGTCGCGCAGTTTCAGCTGGTGCGCCACTTCCTGGGCAGCTTCGCAATTCACCCTGAAAGCTGCCTCTTCCTGGTTGAGGCTCTTTTTGAAACCGCCGCTATTGACGTCAATCACCACCAGCCCCTCGGTAGGCTCGATGACAAGATAAGCTTTGGATTTAAGGTAGACTTTATTCTCAAAGACCTTGCTGATCTGCCGCTCGATGTCCTTCTCCTCGAAAAGGTCATGCCCGCGGTAAAGCTCTACCTTACGGCTCAGGTAACTCAAAAAGGTGTTCATGAAACGCCTGATCCGGTGGAACTCATCCTTGGAATTAACGATAAGCTTAGAAACATCGTCGGTAAAAGAATCGCGTATAGTGCGCAGGGTGAGATCGTATTCTTCGTAGATGAGGCACGGCGCTTTTTTCGATTGCGATACCTTCTCCATCCTTTTCCAGAGTTTTGTCAGGAAGACAGCGTCCCGCGAAAGTTCCTGCGCGGACTTTCCCGAAGCTGCCGTGCGCACGATAAAGCCCACGCCGTGAGTATTTTTCAATTCCAGGAGTATCCCCTTGAGGCGCCTGCGCTCCTCTTCGTCATCGATCCTGCGGGAAACCCCCACCTCCTTATCCTGAGGCATCAGCACAAGGTATCTTCCGGCGATACCGATCTGACAGGTGAGCCTGGGGCCTTTGGTGCCGAAGGATTCCTTGACTACCTGGACGAGGATCTCCTGCCCTTTTTTAATATCCTTGACTGAAACGGGCTTAACATCGCTTGCCTCAAAATATTCCTCGATTTCGGAAAGGTATAAAAAACCTTTCTTGGGCAGGCCGATATCGACAAAGGCCGCGCCGATAGAGGGGAGCACCGCTTCTATGGCGCCTTTGTAGATATTACCCACGATAGTTTTATCCTGCGGCCGCTCTATATAAAATTCCTGCAACCTCCCTGCGTCAACAATAGCCGCCCGCTTCTCGCGCGGGCTTGCATCAATCAAAATCTCTTTTGACATTTCAATTCAACCTTTCTTATTAAAATTCCTTCCGGCAGCTGAGCCTGAAACCTTGTCCTGAACTCTTCCGGTTTTACAAATTCCCTGAGTATGACACTCCCAACCTCTTCTTCGCTCTCTAACCCAAGCTTTAGCGCCCTCTGAAGGCTCACCCTCGGATGGGGGTTAAAGCCTTCGCTGAGCCTGAGCGGCAGATCTGCCCTGCGAAGGGCACGCATCAATAAACGCATCAGGTCAAGATGCGAAATAAACCTCATCGCGCCCTTTTTGGCGAATATAAACTCCAGACGGTAATCCATGCGGTAAAACCGATTGAAAGACGGATAGTGTCTAAGGGCTATTTCTTCTTTTTCTTCTTGTCTTTTTTGAGCCTGTCTGCCCCTTTATCCATCCGCTCTTCCAGGGTGGCGAGCCTTTCGGAGGTAAACTCACCCTCTTTGACGACATGGGCGGTAATGAAAATCAGCAAATCTACCTGTCCCGTATCTACCGTCTCCCTGCTGAAAAAGATACCCAGCAGAGGGATCTTGCTCAAGAATGGAATACCCTGCCTGTTCTTGGTCTTGATATCCTTTAACAGCCCTCCGATGACAATCGTCTCCCCGTCGGCAAGCATAACCCTGGTCTCTGCTTCCCGCGTTTCAATAATGGGGAATTTAGCGATATCCGAGGATCCGCCGAGCGTCTGGGTATAGCTGGTAACCGCCGGATGGACAACCATATTGATATAATTATTCGCCCCTATCTGCGGCACGACGTTAAGCTGTATCCCGATATCCTGGTAGTAGTCCAATGATACGGTGGTAACCGTAGCGCTCGATGAGGATGAGGTTGTATCCTGCTTGAGTATAGGATAGCGCGTCCCTACCAGAATGGTTGCCTCCTGGTTATTCAACGCCATGATAGTAGGCGCCGAGAGCGTATTGGTATGCACGTCTTCTTCGATAGCATGCAGCATCGCCTGGAATTCCGTACCGGTCAGCTTCTGATACAATACCCTCAACCCAGTGTTAAAAGTCGAGGCGGTTGAGCCGATAGAGGTGGCTTTTGGCCCAAAACCCGCCGGCGCCACCTGAGACCCCATGGCAAATCCTGCAATCTGATCAAGTGTTGTGCCCCCTTTTTCATTAAGCGGGAGGTAGGAAGCCGTGGTGCTGGTTGCGCCGGAAGTGCCGGTACCAAAATCAAATCCGATATCCTTGAGCCAGTCGGTGCTTACCTCCATAATCCTGGTTTCGATCATGACCTGCTGAGGCCTGACATCCAGCCGCTTGACAACCTCTTTGATCTTATCCAGCACCGGAGGTATATCGCTGACGATCAGGACCTTTGAGCGGGACATCTTTTCCCCGCTTTCTCTCTTGCGTTTCCCCAGCTCGCTCCCCCCGAATTCCCATCCTGCCTGGCCGGTCATCTCTAAAATAGTGATCTTCCCGCGCGAGGAAAGCTGAGGATCAAGCGCCTTTTTTGCATCCTGCGCATCGATATACTTGAGGTAGAACACCTCGGTTGCCGTCGGCTGCACCTGGGCAAGCTCAACTTCCTGCTTTTTCTGGGCGGTAAGTTTCTCGATGGGCGCAACCAGGATTATATTGGCCTGCTTCTCATACCCGAACCCGTATGTCTTAAGTATCACGTCAAGCGCCTTCTCCCAGGGGACATCAACCAGCCTGACCGTTACGTTACCGATGACTTCCGGCGTCGTAACGATATTGACGCCTGCTTTATAAGAGATTATTTTGAGGACGTTGCGGATATCAGCTTCCTTAAAATCAAGGGTCACGTTCTTTGATACAATTCCCTCCTCTTCGTCGGCTGGCTTCTTCTGGTGGTATTTATCCGGGATAAGCTCGGTCTGCAAGGGTTCGCTCAAAATTTCCACTGTTTCCTGCTGGTCTGCGGCATCCTGATCCTGTGGCTGAGGGCCTGCATCAGGCGGGGCTTCTGCGCCTTGCGCGCTCTCTGCCTCCTCCTGCTGGGCAAAGGCACCGCAGGGCAACGCAGACATTAAGAAGAAAAGGAAGATGAACGCATAGAAAATACGAAAACGGGAAAAATGCTTTCCTGAAATGTTCATTTCTCCTCCTTTTTGAGATAGGCCTCTTCGATTACTCCGTCTTTTATGAAAACTACTTTCTCCGGTTCAATCTTAAGCACGCGATAATCGCCCAGGCTGTCCCCCACCTTCACTACAAAGCCGCCGACCATCGCATATGAAAGCCCCCCCTCATCGTAAATGATCCCTTCAACCGCAAGGTTTGTTTTTTCCTCCGTGTGCGTATCAAGCTTCAGGAGCCTTCCGTCAGGTGTTACCAGCGGGATGAAGGGGTCGCGCCTGCCCTTGCTTTCATAAGCGAATTCCTCAGCATGGCAGTCGCCTGCCAGCATACTGACTACGAACCCAGCCATAGCCCCCTGCAACAATAATTTTGTCAGGCGGTTATTTCTTGACATATGTCACCAGCCCAATCCCCGCTTCCATCTGCAGATAATCGTACTCGCTGCGGTTGATGCGCAGTTCCCTTACCGAAATCACGAAATCCGATGCTTCCAGGGATTGTATAAATTTACCCAGCGCATGATACGTCACGCGGGCATCAACCGTTATCGCAAGCGGAAAGGCCTTCAGGCCCGCAAACACCTCGTCTTTTGCCTTCGGGTCGCGGAACGGCTTTATCTGGGTAATCTTTATACTGCTTGCCTGTGCAGCGCGCGAGATAAACTGAAGAACCGCAGGAATCTCCTCTTCGGTTATGACCCGTTTCGACGGCCCGGAGGTCTGGCGATCCTGCTGCAAGACCCCTCCTTGCTTTTTCTCAAAATCCTTAATCCGCGCAATGTCATTCTGCAGCCCTGTAAGGTCCTTTTTGATCTTAGCGATGCGCGGTCCTGTCGTGCGCAAAAAATTTACCTGGGCCCGCATCACAAAAGAAAAATCCGCATATATGACCAGGGCGAACAGGACGGTAAAAAGAGTAAGCTTCTTTTTATCCAGCTCTTGCTTGAGGGCCGCCTCTTTGACCTTATCCAGCAAATCGGGTATTCCGGGGATCTTCATTTATGCCTCTTTGGCCCCTGCGCAGCCTGCTGTTTAAGCCTGCCCGAAAGGATAAAATCAGTCACTTCATATGCCCCGGCGTTCCTCACCTGAATGGAGCCTAATTCAATCCCGGTAAAATCCTTTACAAAAGCAGGGTCCTTTTTGAGGCCTTCGATAAAACTGCTTAAAAGCCCCATTTCTTCCTTCTCAAGCGAAACAACGGAACAGCGCAAGGTAAGGTCCCCGCGCGCCAGGATAAGTTCGTTAAACCACACTCCTGGCGGCAGATTTACGCTCAGGCTCTGAAGCTTAGGCGCCCAAACCACACGCCTGGCAATCAGCTGCTCTGCGGCCTGCACATCCTGCAGCCGGCTCTCAATGTCCTTGCGCGCTTCCTCAACCTTTTTACGCTGCGGCTCCAGTCTCTGCCACTGGGCATTAAGGAAAGTTAACTGCGAACCCCGCACCAGACAGGCAACCCCCAGCACAAGATGCGCAAGTATCAAAACCGCGGCTATGGCAGGGAAGATCAGCAGGAGCTTTTTGGCAGAGAGTTCTTTAGTCTCTCTGGCTGCCTTTAATTTACGTTCTTCCGGTAACAGGTTTATTTTTATCATAGCGCTGCCTGCGTTAAAAATGCAGGGCTAAACCAAAAGCAACCGCATATGCAGCAGCAGAATTCTTGAATTCATCGCTGCTTGCCAGTTCCTGCGGAATATTTACTTTTGCAAACGGGTCCCAGGTCTCAACCTGGATCCCCAAAAGCCCTCCCAGGCTCTCTTTGAGCCCCGGCATCAAACTTGCGGCCCCGCTCAGGAAGATCTTTCCTACGGAGAAGCTGCTTTGGCTCTCGTAATAATCGAAGGAGACGCGTATCTCTCCGGCTAATCCTGCAAGCACCGCATCCACTCCCCTGGCCACAACCTCCGTCTTATCCTGCGGAGGGTTAATCTTCAATTCTTCGGCTGTTTTAAGGTTTATGCCCAGCAACTCGGACAGTTTCTGGGTGAAATTATTCCCTCCGAGCTGTATGTCACGGCTCAGGCGCGGCGCCCCTGCCTCAAGAATATTAAGATTGGTATAAGCAGCCCCTATATCCAGGAGGGCTACAGTCTTCCCTTTAAGGGCCTCATCCTGTCTCTGATTGAAATTAAAAGCATTGATAAGGGCCGTGGAATCGATCTCAACCGCCCCCACGCTAATGCCGAGCTTATCCATCAGCTTAAGCCGGGCGCTCAAAAAATCCTTCTTTACCGCAGCAAGTAATACCAGCATCTTATTGTCGGGAAGATCAGTGAGGATGGCACCGTCCAGATTAATCTCCGAAATGGAAAAAGGCAGGTGTTTCTGAGCTTCAAACCTTAACGCCTGCTTGAATTCATCTTCATTCATCCGCGGGAATTGGGCATAACGAATTATCGCTGCCGGACCGCAAACCGAGATATTCGCCTTCCTTACCTCCTGCTCCTGGATGAGCTTCTTGAGCGGCTCCTCTGTATCTGCCCCGAGCGGGACTCTTTTACAAGCGCACAGCTCCATGGAGCCGTTGGAATTCTTCAGTTTCAGGAATTTCGCCGAAGACGTGCCTATATCAAGGCCCACGGAGGTGTTTTCTTTAAGTTTTGAGAGAAATTTCACCTGTACCACTTAAAGCTCCTTCCAGGAAACTATATCCCGGCGCAGCATGCGTATGAGGTCCAGCGCGGCATTGATCTCGTCCTCATCCCAGTTGAGCTCGACATTGCCTTTGAGCACGGTATCGACGGTCGTACTGCTCTCGGCCATAACGCTTCCATAGGTGGTCACGGTGCCGCTCATGGTCAATTTACCGATTACATAAATGATCCCGTTGAAATCAAGCGTGCCGGAGAAATGCACGTTGCCGGAAACAATCAGGATTCCGCTGCCGCTTAAATTACCGGCAACCACCATGGTCTCTCCGGCATCAACATCAACCCAGGTAATGCCGTCAACCGGAAAGCTGAAGTTTTCATCGGTATAGTAATGGGTTGCGTTGGCCTTGATTTCATCCTTGGTATAGCCGAACAACGCGGCAAAATCGAGAGTTGAAAACTCTTTGGCTTTATCGTCAGGGTTAATATCTACGCTCCCCTTGATGACCAGGTCGGTGGTTGTCTCAATGGCATACTGAAAATTAGAAGCAGGCACCGTGCCGGTCCTCACGTCAACGGAAACGCTCCTGCTTACGGTTTCTCCAGACGGCAGCGTCACAGTCCCGGTAGAAACAATCGTATAAACATCGCTGCCGGTTGCGGTGACCTGCGCGCTGTAGGTATTGCCGCTTGCGCCAATCTGCCCGCTCACGCTGGAACCGGGAAGATTATCGATGGCCTCGGCAACCCCTGCTTCGGCGATCCAGAAAGCGCGGATGAGGGAACGCTCCCTGAGCGCCAGCGTATTCTCATTTATGCTCCTGAAATAAAACGAGGAGGCCAGAAGCGAAAGCGCCAGCGAAACAAACAAGCCTACAACCAAAATGGACCCTCTTTTATTCATTGCGCACCTTGACCTCTTCGGTCAAGCCATAGGTAATCGTTGTCCCGCGGGAGGTTTGCGCCTGGGCATTTATAACAATGACAACCTTGCGCGAAAC
>Ga0101944_10005839_pt1 | contig 13562 bp, 9 predicted proteins | sample DewCreD2012metaG_FD_75245 | JGI IMG/M metagenome (GOLD analysis project Ga0101944, IMG submission 75245) | Hot spring sediment bacterial and archeal communities from British Columbia, Canada, to study Microbial Dark Matter (Phase II) - Dewar... ... | reverse complement strand
AAAGACCAGTGCCAGCCCCAGTGGGTGATGATCCAGGTGATCAGGGGAGGCGTCACGCCGGCCCCGGCGCCCACGCCGGCGAAGATGATGCCGTTGGCCAGCCCGCGCTCCTGCGTCGGAATCCAGGTCGAAACCAGCTTGTTCGACGCCGGGAAGACCACCGCTTCTCCCAAGCCGAGAACGAACCGCACCAGAGCCAGCATCAGAAGCGAAGCGGCCCATCCGATCGGGACCCAGGCCGTGGCCGCCGTGAACAGCGACCACCAGAGCACTCCGACGCCGATGACAATCCGCGGTCCATAGCGGTCGGCCAGCCGCCCTCCCAGCGCCTGGAACAGGGCATAGCCCCAGACGAAGGCGCTGAACACATATCCCAACTCGTTGTCTGTGAGGTTGAAATCCTGCTGGACCCACTTGCCGGCAATCGAGATGTTGACCCGGTCCAGGTAGGAGATCGCTCCCATGAGAAACACCCAAAAGATGAGGAACCAGCGCATGATGTAACGCCTCCCGAGGTAAGGACTGATCTGCGCGGCGCGGGATGCTGCGGGCCGCTCGCAAGCGGCAAGTATGTCACAAAACCGAGGGCCGCCGCAATCGGCGGGAGGACTGCGGAAAAGCGCGCCGCGCGGCTGGATCTCCAATCCCGCGCCGCGCGCCGGCGGGAGAGGACAGGCGGGAATTCTCAGTACGCGCCGCGGCGCGCCAGCACGGCCCCAAGAGTGCGGGCCAGAATGTGCAGGTCCAGCCACAGCGACCAGTTGCGGATGTAGTAGGCATCCAGGGCCTGCTGGACGGCGAGGTCTCCGTCGCTGCGGACCGAGACCTGCCACAGGCCCGTGATGCCCGGCCGCACGCGCGCGCGGAAGGCCTGGAACTCGGGGGAGAACCGCTCCAGGTGATACCGCGGGAGGGGGCGGGGGCCGACCAGGCTCATCTCCCCTTTGAGGACATTCCAGAGTTGGGGCAGTTCGTCGAGGCTTGACCGGCGGAGCAGCCTTCCGATGACGGGAATCAGCCGCGGGTCGTTCCTGAGCTTGCAGCAGCGCTGCCATTCGCGCCACGCCTCGGGATGCTCTTCGAGATACCGGTCGAGCAGCGAGGCCGCGTCCGTCCGCATGGTTCGCAGCTTCCACACGGAGATGGGGCGCCCGGATTCGCCGCCGCGCTCCTGAACGTAGAACGCGCTCCCGGGGCTGGCGCGCTTGATCCACAGGGCCGCGGCCAGTATCGCCGGCAGCGCGGCGAGGAAGGCCAGCGAGCCCAGCGCGAGATCCAGCGCCCGCTTCAGCCGCTGGTTCACGGGGCTCAGCAGGTTTTGCCGGACCTCGAGCCCGAGCACTCCTCCCAGGTCGCGGGCGCTCACCCACAGGCTGGCCATGCCGAACAGGTCCGGGAGCACGATCAGGTGGCGGAAGCTGGCGCCGCACCGCTCCAGAACGGCGAGCAGATCGGACCGCCTCAGGCTGGGCATGGCGACGAGCGCCGTGTGGATCTTTCGCCGCCGGCTCCATTCGGGCGCGGCGGCCAGCGGGCCGGCCAGAGGAACCCCGGCCCACTCCGCGGCCTTCTCCGGGTCGTCGTCAAAGAAGGCGACCGGCTTCAGCCCCAGACCGGGCTGCTCCTGAAGGCGCTTGACGATCGACCGGCCCATGCATCCCGCGCCCAGCACCACCACGGGAACGCCCCACCAGCGCCGCGCGGCAAAGCATCGCCGGAGCGCGGCCCGGAATGCGGGCGCGCTGAGCAGCGTCAGCAGCCAGCTTCCGAGGAGCACGCCGCGAGAGAATCCCGCCTCGCGCGTCAGCACCAGCGCCGCCGTCGCCGCCATCGAAACCGCCGTGGTGGCCAGCGTGACCCGGCGCAACTCCTCGACCGGGCCGAGGCCGCTTCCGGGGTAGAGCCCGAACATGGCGTAGGCGGCCAGGCAGGCCAGCGCGGCGGGCCAGAGATGGAAATAATCCCCGCTGTGAACCGCGGGATTGAGCCGGCTCCAGACCAGAACCGCCAGGCATCCGGAGGCGATGACGGCGGCCAGATCCGACGCGGCGATCGCCGCCGCCGTGAGCGCGGGACGGGCCCTTCGCTCCCGTGCGGCGCGCGCCAGAGAACGGGTGGCGATGCCGCCTTGGAGTGTGCTTTCCATGGGACGGGCGGCGGTCAGCTCCCTCTCTGCCCGAGAAGCTGCCGCGTGAACAACAGCGCGAAGCGAGGGTTGTGCCTCCAGTAGCGGCGCCAGAGCCGGCGCGGCTCACAGGCCAGGCGAAACAGCCATTCCAGCCCGCAGTTCTGAAGCCAGCGCGGCGCCTGCGGCTTGACGCCCGCGAGAAAATCGAACGCCGCGCCTACGCCGATCATCACCGCCGGGACCCGGCCCTGGTGCGCCGCCATCCAGCGTTCCTGTTTGGGCGTGCTGAGCCCGACGAAGAGGATGCGGACTCCGGAGCGATTCAATTCGCGGACGACCTCCTCGTCCTCCGCCTTCGTGAGCGGCCGGAACGGCGGAGCGCAGGCCCAGGCGATCCGAATGCGCGGGAACCGCCGCCGGACCTCAGCTTGAAGCCGCGCCAGCACCACGGGAGTGGCGCCATAGAACCCCACGGGCAGGCCGTCCCGCTCGGCGGCGCGCAAGAGAGCCGGCGTTAAATCCGGGCCGTAGACCCGGCTGGCGCCCCGCACCCCGAGCAGGCGCAGGCCCCACACCAGCGGCATGCCGTCGGGCGTGACCAGGCCGGCCTCGTTCATGATGCGGCGGAACTCCGGCGAGTCGTAGGACTCCATGACGTTGTTGACGGTGGCCACGGCGACGTAGCGCGACTCGCCCGCCCGCGCCCAGCCCGCGACCCGCCGCGCGGCATCCTCATAACTGGTCCCATCCACCCTCATGCCGAGAATGGTGCGGCTCTGAATCATGACCCCGTGCCCGGATTCCGGGTGGACCCGTGCGGAGAACGGCCGCCCTGCCGTCAGGGCGGCGCGCTCCAGCGCCGGACGGTAGGCGTGAAGCACGCTTTCGTAACAGGCCTCGAACTCGAAGCATTGGAGAAACCGCCTCCGCCCGGCTTCTCCCATGCGCCGCCGCAATTCGGGATCCCGGACCAGGGGCGCCAAGGCCTCCGCCAGCGCTGCGGGGTCGTCCGGCGGCGCCAGGTAGCCGTTGACGCCGTCAACGATGATTTCGGGGATGCCGCCCACCGCGCTGCCCACCACCGGCTTGCCCAGCGCCATGGCCTCGATCAGAACGTTGCCCAGTCCCTCCGGCTTTCGCGCCGGCAGCACCCACACGTCCACCGCCGCATACGTCGCCGCCATGGCCGCTACGTCCCCGGTCAGCGCCACCCGCTCCTGCAACCCCAGTTCCTGAATCAGTCTCCGCAGGCGCTGCTCGTGTTCTTCATTGCCCGGAAAGGGGCTGCCGGCGATCACGAAGCCGGCCTCCGGAAACTGGTCCGCCAACCGCCGCGCCGCCCGCGCGAACACATCCTGCCCCTTCTGTTCCAGATGAATCCTGCCCGCCATCCCGATCAGGGGCCCCGGCCCCAGCCCGAAGCTCCGCCGCCGCTCCTCCACCTCGGCCCGCTCCGGCGGCCGGAACTCGGCGTCCGGAATGCCGTTGTCCACCACCAGCGCCTTGCCTCGGCGCAGGAAAGGGTGGAACTGGCGGCTCACGGCCTCCGAGATGCACAGGAGCCGGTCCGACAGGAGCGCCATGTACCACTGGTAGAGGGGCCAGAGGCGGCTGGCGCCCCGCAGGAACTCGCGCACATGCCAGAGGTGCGGCACGCCGCACAAGCGGGCGGCCAGCCCCGGGGCGGGGAGCACGGCGCTGTTGGTATGCACGAGATCGGGGCGGGTGGCGCGGATGTGGCGCGCCAGTTCGATGGCGGAAACGGCGGTATGCGCCAGCAGGCGGAGCCAGCCGGCCGGGGAGCGGAGGGTGCGCTGGCGAAGGATGGCCAGATGCGGGCGAACAAGCGTGTCGGCTCCGGCCTGTTGCAGGCGGCTGCGGAGGGGCCCTTCCTCGGGGAGGATAACTTCGACGCGATGTCCGTCGGCGACAAGCCTCTGCGCCAGCCGGAGCAGGGACCGGCTGGCCCCGTAGAGATCGGAGACATTTGCTACGAACAGGACTCTCATCCCTGGGGTGGAAAGCGGGCCGGGGCGCTAAATGCGTTTGAGGAACAGGGCCAGTTCGAGATTGAGGCCTCGGGACAGGCCCAAGGCCCTCAGCCCGGCGTCCAGCGGCCAGGCGGCGTGTACGGCCGCCGCGCCGGCCGCATTCCGGAAGCTCCGGGGCGTGTTCAGCAAGGTCAGCGCCAGGCCGTTCCAGCCCTTGCTCAACAACCAGTCCATCCGCCGCCCCGGCCGGGGGAACGGGTCTCCCAGAATCGCAAAGACGCTCTCCCGGTCCGCGAGCCGCAGACTCTCCCCCAAGACCCGCTGATAACTCTTCAGGGAGCGGCGCTTGACATGGCTGGCGACCCGGTGGTCCTCCTGTCCGAACACGTCGGAGACCAGCAGCCCGCCCCCGGGCCGGAGCCGCCGCTGAAGCTGCTGGAGAGCCTCCGCGAAGTCGCCATCTTCCACGAGATGGTACAGCACATCGATGGCGGTCACCAGGTCGAACTCTTCGTCCGTCCCGAACGCCGCGGTCCATCGGCCCGCGGCCAGGTCCTGCACGTGGAATCTGCCTTCGGGAAAGCGCGTGCGGCAGTACGCGACAGCCTCCGCGGAAATGTCCAGCCCATGCCACTCGCCGACGCCCATCCGCCGCCAGACCTCGGCATACGCGCCCACTCCCACCGCCGCCTCCAGCAGCTTCCCCGGGCGCAGTTCCGGATGCCTTCCAAGCAGTCTCAACACCGCTCGCCGGCGCAACTTGTAGGAAGCCCGGTTGAAGCCCTCGCCCAGGCGGTTGTACCCGACCGCGGTCAGCGCGCCCCTATGCCGGGCGTGCAGATCCTTCCAATAGGTGGAGTATGTGTACCCGCCCATGCTCAGGCCTCCTCGGAGCGCCATTCCGCGGCGGCCCGCCGCCTCCGGGCGCCCGAAAGGAGGATCCCCGCCAGCCGGTCGCGAAAGGCCTCGTGGCTGTACTGTTCGGCCACCGTCCGGCGGCCGGCCTGCCCCATCCGGGCCGCCCGCTGCGGGTCGCTCAGCAGCTCGATCAGAGCCGCGGCAATCTGCTCCCGTGAGTCCGGATCCACACACAAGCCGTTGTAGCCGTGCGTCACGACTTCCGCGCCCGCGTCCTGATTGCCCGCAATCACCGGCAGTCCGTGCTTCCAGGCTTCCAGATAGACGATCCCGAAGCCTTCCTTTTTGGAAGGGAGCACAAACACGTCCACGTTGCCGTACAAGGCCTCCAGAGCCGGGTCATCCAGGCGCCCGTGGAATTGCACATTCCTCCTTACGCCCGCCTCTTCTGCCAGCTCTTCCAGGCGGGGGCGCAACTCCCCCTCCCCCACCAGGTGATAGGTCACATCCGGAAAGCGCTCCAGAACCAGCGGCAGCGCCTGAATCACTTCGCCGCAGCCTTTGTGCAGGGTCCCCTTGGTGAGGCGGGACACGCTCAGGATCTGCCGGCCGGGACTTCTCTCCCTCCGCCCGAGCCGGACCTCCGCCGGGCGGTCCACGGCGTTCGGGAGCACCCGGAACCTGGATTCGGGCAACCCGTACGCCTTCCTCATCCTCTGCATCGTCAGCCGGCTGACGCTGACGACTTCGTCTATCCCCAGCCGCACTGCGACCCGTTCCCAGAGCGGAATCCGGCGGCGGAAGGGCTCCCGCCACACCTCCCATCCGTGCACGATCAGAATCTGGCGGGACCCGGGGCTCAGCAGGCGCGCCGCAAAGGCCAGCGGCGCCAGCAGCAGGTGCCCGTAGAGAATCACATCCGGCTGGCTGGAAAAGGCGTGCCGGCAAAACTTCAGCGCCGCAACCAGCTTGCGCGAGCCGCATGGCTCAAACCCGATCCCGGCCGGCGCCCGCGCCGCGTGCTCCGGCTGGTCCCACAGCGCGACCACACGGCAGAGCAAGCCCTCCGCCTGGCGGATCTCGCTCAGCGAGCGGAGCAACCTCTGATTGAACTTCTCCACTCCACCCACGGCGTGGTACACCCCCAAGGCGATAAACAGGCACTTCATGGCCGCACCGCCCGGATCAGCAGGTTCTGCGTGGGGATGGTAGGCCTTCCGCTGTGTTCCGTCAGCCACAGCAGCCGGTGGATCAGGCGCGAGTAGGTCTCGCGCAGCCGTCCCGCCAGTGTCGTGGCGCTCCAACAGGGCCGGACCTCGACATTCTCCGCCGGGAATCCCGCCAGCAGGAGCAGGGTCGTGGCCGTCTTCTCCGTCAACCCCCACTCATGGGAGAGACAGTAGTGAAGGTGCCAGCAGGCCCAGAGATTGCCCATGTTGGGCGTTTGCAGCACAAGTGACCCCCCAGGCGCCAGAAGCCGGCGCGCTTGCTCGAGAAAACCCGCCGCAGCTTGCTTGGGCAGGTGCTCCACCAGGTCGAGAGCAAAGATCGCGCCATAGCGGCGCTGCTGCGGCCAATCCGCCAGATGCAGGGCGTCGAACTGCTTGACGAAGCCCAGGCCCCGCGCCCGGCAAATCTCCACGTTCTCCCCGGACAGGTCGAAACCCTCCAGGTTGGCGTAGCCCTGGGCCTTCAGGAAGCTCAGGAATACCCCCTCGCCGCAGCCGATATCCAGGATGGGAGCGGATCGGTCCGCGGGCAGCCAGCTCCGCAGGGACCGCCTCCAGGATTTCGCCGCGTTTTGCGCCCCTCGGGCCTCGCAAACCCGGCGCCGCGAGTAGGTGTGATAGCGCTGAAACAGGCGGCTGGCGGTCTCGACGGACGCCTCCGTGGTTCCAGCGCTTGCGGCCGCTGTGTGCTTCATCCAAACGCCTCCTGAGAGCCAATGCCTTCCTGAGTGCGCCTCGCGAGGCGCGCGCCAGGGCCGGACGCTCCGAACGCCGCTGTCCGTCCGTCCACCGGCCGCCCGGGTCCCGGAACGCCGGGCGCATTTGCCCATGCCGCCTCCCCGGCCCGAAAGGCGGTCCCGCTCCCCAGGCCGAGAAAAAACCAGTAGTAGTAAGTCATGTAACAGTTCCCGTTCCAGTACCCCGTCACCAGGCTGGCGACGGCGTACGCCAGGATCCACTGCACGCACCGGAGCTCAGCCTGGCTGCGGGACCGGCGCGCATTTCTGGCCGCTTCTCTCAGCCATTGCGCGAAGAACAGCACGTAGAGGAGGAAACCCGCGAGGCCGTTCTGAGCCACAAGCTGCACCGCCACGTTGTGAACAAGTCCGGTGCCAAGACCCAGCTCGCTCGAAGGAATCTCTTTGAGCTGCGTGAGGACACTGTTGCCCCGCCCAATCAGGGTTGCGTTGCTGAGGGCGGTCTTGAATTCCTCCCAGGCCGTGATCCGCGCCTCGACGGTGCCGACCGTCGCGTATCGCCGCAGCAACGGGTTCTCGAACACCGGAACCCGGCGGGTAAGAAAGAACTCCCGGTAAAGGTACCCTCCGCCCCCCACCGTCAGCGCGAACAGACAAACAGACAGCAGGAACAAGGGCCAGGCGCGCGCCATAGTCCTCTTCCTGATCAGCAGCAACACGCCGAGCATCACAAACAGGCCGATCCAGGTGGTCCGCGTCATGGCGCAGAACAGCCCAACCGTGGTGGCCGCCAGGGTGAATCTCCAAACCCGGCCGGAGATGAATCTCAGTTCCCGGGCGATGGCGCCGGCGGTCAGAACCGCCAGCAACAGCAGCCCCCAGGTCAGCGGGTCCGCGTAGAAGGAGTAGCCGCGGAACTCATTGTTTGTTCCCTGCACATAGGCGAGAACCTTCCCGCCCTGGATCGAGTAGCTATGGACCTCCTCGGCCCAGGCCCGGTCGATCGGGGTGGGCCCGCTCAGCAACTGGAGGGCCCCATACAGGGTCGAAACGGCGCCCAGAAGACAGAGGCTTAAGAGCGCCTTCCTGGTGTCGCGCGCCGGCAGCGCGCAGGAGACAAAGTACATCAGCGCCGGCAACAGTTGCTGATGAAACGCGCCGCCGGCCGCAGCCGGTGAGCTCCACTTCAGCGAAGCCGCCGTGGACGCTGAGGCCACCAGCAGGTAGGCGAGCAGCAGCAGCGCGCTCGCCGGAGCCCTGGCCAGGAACCGCCGGCGCACGGCCAGCGCCAGCAGCAACGCCAGCAGCGCGGCCGGGATGGCCTGAATTCCGTAATAGAGCGCCTGAGGCTGGGGCCCAAACAGGAAAATCATCCGTTTCAGCAGATGGATCAGCGCGCCCGACAGCAGAAAGGCCGCCAGCAGGCCCTCCCGGTCCCAGCCGCACAGGATTGCGGCCGCCAGCACCGATAAGACCACCAGGTTGATCGAATGCAGCGCCGGCGCGAAGGCGCCGGCTGCGATCAGCAGCCCCCCTGCCAGCGTGAGCCAGGGCCAGGGCTTGACGGGACTCAGGACGGCCGTCCGAGAGGTCAGGAATGTCATCGGGAGATTTCAGGCTCTGGAATGCCCGGTCCTTGCGCAGGAAGGATCTGGCTGGGGTTTGAGGGCGCCGTCACTCCATTCGGCGCCGGCGGCCGCCGGCGCGCGGGTTACTTCGCCTGGAACCGCGTTTCACGCCCCCCGGGAGTGTAACGCCGGGGCAGCGGCTCGCGCCGCGAGTCCGCCAGCGCCTCCGTCAACACGCGCGCCTCGCCAAAACGGAACCGGACGGCGCTGTACATCACTCTCGCCAGCCAGACCGGGAGCGGCCGCAGCCGGGCCCGCCGGGTCTGGCCGTAAGTCCGGAACAACCAGAACATGTTGCGCCAGTAAAAGTAAAACCGCCAGGGTTCCGGAAACGCCGGAGCAGGCGCTCCCTCCAATTGCCGTACCAGCCTGGCGCGCGTCACGCAGAACACCGGGACGCCGGCCCGGGCCCTGGCCCTCCACGCATACTCCGCGTCATCGGCGTAAAGAAAGAAGTCCTCCCGAGGCAGCCCGATCTTTCGCACCAGCGACCCGGGGATGAGCGGCCCCTCAAACGAGCAGTCCAGAACCGGCAGCAACTCCGGCAGCTCTCCGCAACCCCTCGTCTTGACGAATTGCGCCACCGTCTGCTCCCGGGGGTCCCACCGGAACAGGCTGCTCATGTCGAACCGCAGTGCGGCGCGCTCCACCACCTCGCCGGAAGGCGCCCGCCGCATGGGCGCCAGGATCGCCTCCGGCTCCTGCTCCAGTAACCGTTCCAGGCAGTCCGGCGCCGGAACCACGTCGTCGTCCATCACCCAGATCCGGTCGTAGCCGGCCTCGCAGGCGCGCTTCATTCCTTCCCGGAAGCCCGCCGATCCGCCCCCGTTCTCGGTCAAACGAACATAGGCGACCTGGCCCCGGTAGCGGTCCTCCATCAGCCGCTCCGTTCCGTCCGTGGAAGCATTATCGACAACGAAGATGGCGTCGGGTGGCCGGGTCTGCCCCAGCAGCGCCTCCAGCAATCCGGCCAGAAGATGCTTCCGGTTGTAGGTGACCACCACCGCGGCCACCGTCGCCCGGACCCGTTCAGGCATGTCTCGCTCCACCGGCCAGGCGCGACGGACTCAGCAGCCCCAGCAGCAGATCCCAGTCCTTGCGCCGCACGCTCCCGGTGAGCGCCAGAAAGGCCGGGAACACCAAAGCGCAGACCGCGGCGGAGGCGCCTGCCCCCCATCCTGCCGACGCAGCCGCGGCCAGAATCGCCGCCCCGCACGAGAAACAGGCCCCCGCGGCCGTTCGCAAAGCCGGCCCGCGATAGCCGGCGGCGCCGGGCCAAATCAGCATCGCCGCCACCGCCACCTCCGCGGCCAGCGTGCTGGCGGCCGCCCCGGCCGGCCCCGCGGCCATGGCCAACAACGGGCACAAGACCAGATTGACGACCCCGCCCGCGGCGGTCGCTTTCAGGATGCTCCGTTCGCGGCGGGCCGCAATCGCCAACTGCGCCCAGTTATGGGCGACGGCCACGATCCCCGCGCTCACAACCATCACTCTTAACACCGGCGCGGCCCCCTGGTAGGCCTCCCCGAAAACGACACGGACCAGCAGCGGGGCGGCGCAATAGCCGGCGGCGATCAGGCCGAACCCCAGGATCGAGGTCATCCTCACCGACTGGCGGAAGAACCGGCGCGCCATCTCGTCTGACCGGCCGTAAAGCCCCAGGAAGGCCGGCGCCATGGCCGCATAATAGAGCCAGTGCGCCGCCGACAGCACCGTGGCCACGCGCGCGGCGGCCGCGTAAATGCCCAGCTCGGATTCCCCGCATACCCGGCCGACAATGAAGTAATTTATTTGGATGTACAGCGTGATCGCCAGCGAAGAAGCACAGAGAGGAAGCGCTTCCCCCAGGTAGGAGCGGAACTGCCCCCGGTCGAACCGCACGCCCAGAGAGTATCCGCAACGCTTCAGAAGCCCCGCGGCGAGGGCCACGCCGAAAGCCGCGGAAGCCGCCGCCACAACCGGCGCCCGGACCGCGTGATCCGGACCGCGGATCCAGGCCAGCGTCAGCCCCAACGTCACAGCCGCTCCGGCCGCCTGCACCAGCGCGTTGTACTTCATCTTCTGCAAGGCACGGAACGCCCAGTCCACCGACAGAGCCGTGAGGGGCAGCGACAGGGCATAGATGCGAAGGATCTGGCGCGACGACTCCGAATAGGGGAGAAACTCCGCGCAGACGAGCCCCGCCGCCACGCCCGCGCCCGCCAGCAGCAGCCTCAGACCGGAAATCGCGCGGATCACCTCCGCCAGACGCCCGGGATTCTGGGAGCCCTCGCGCACCGCGATCGTGCTCAACCCCGCGTCCGCCAGAATCGTCAGATAGGTCATCGCCGCTTGCGCCAGCGCAACCGCGCCAAAGCCCGAGGGGGCGATGCGCCTCGCCAGGTAGGCGTTGGTCAGAAAACCAAGCAATTGCGCGGCCAGTTTGCCTCCCGCCAGGCTGGCGAAGTTTCCCGCCACGCCGCGCGCCACCCGAGCCAGGCTGCCCTGCGCCAGCGCGCCGCCCTCCGCCAAACGCGCCTCCGGGAAAACCGCCATTCCCTTGCCTGCCCTCCCCATCATGCCGGTCCGGTCCTGCGCCCCCTGGCATGAAAACCGAGGGTAACATGTCCGCTGCCCGGGGTCTTCGCATCGCCGATGAGCCCATTCATCGGGCGGGTTGGCCGGACGCCCCCCGCAGCCGTTCATTCCGGCTGCCCCCGGAGTTGACCCGCTGAGGATCATGCACCGTCGTCTCCGGAGTCCCCAGCAGGAGCCGGTCCGCGGCCTCCACCCCCTGCATGAAACAGTGGTCCTGATTCGCCACCTCGTACTTCCAGGCCCCGAACCGGCCCCGCGAAAGGATACCTTCCTCTTCCAACCGCGGCAACAATTCGCCCAGCAATTCGTCCCGGTCGCAGGTGGGAACGGGATACCCCCGGGGAAGAAAACAGGTCCACGCAGAAACCACGCGCGCCCCGCCGGGCAGCAAGCCTGTGGCTTCCAGCCCTCGAACCGTGTCCTCCACAACGCGGTCCCTGTCCACCGCTTTGTGCCGCGATTCGGAGATCTCCGCCATCAGCGACCAATGTCTGCCCGGATCCGGCACGTTCTCCGGCGAGTAATTGGAGAAGACGGTCACCCGGTAGAAAGGACAGTTGTCTTCCGGAAAATACATCCAGTTCCTCCCCCGAAGACGCTCCGGCGTCCGGCCCTCCAGCCCGATGCCCGCCACGTGCGTCGAGGAATAGCTCAGTCTGCGCGCCGGCCGCATCCAGTCCCGGCGCCCGCTCATCTCCGCCAAAGCGTCCAGCGGGAGGGTGGAGATCAGCGCATCGTAGCGGAATTCGCGGCCGTCCCTCAGCCTCACAACGCGCCGGCCGGGATCGACGCCGGCCACTTCCGCCCCATACAATAACCGCTCCCCGGGAATCTGCCCGGCCACCGCGCGCCAGATGGCGCCGGTCCCTCCCCTGCGCGGAAAACGAAACGTCTGGTTCGGACCCCAGGCGGCATCGTCCCGCTCAAGGATGATGTTCTCCAGCGCCCGCTCCAGGTTCAGCACCGCGACCCGTTCCCCCACCCAGCCGTAAGACAGCATCTCAAGCGGGTGGGCCCAGACTTTGAAGTTGTACGGAAACAGAAACAGGCCGGCGATCCCTTCCCCAAACGACGACAGGATCCAGTCCCGGAAGTTGCCGGGCGTTCCGTCGCGGTTGCGGTCCGCCTCGATCATCCCCCGCACGCAGCGCCACAGATCGCTCTTCGGAAGGTGGCGCAGGTTGTATTGGAACGGGTAGGGAACGAACCGCTCGCGGAGCCACACGTGCGACTGCCGGACATGATCGATCCATCCGTCCCCGTAAGCCTGGCCGAGAACCTGGTCGAAGTGGTCGTAGTGCGAGAACTGAATGTGCCCGCCCAAGTCCCACGTGAAGCCCTGCGGGTCGACGAAAGAAGCCGAAAGCCCGCCGGCATAACGGTTCCTCTCCAGGACCAGGTAATCCCCGTGCCCCAGCTCGGACAAGCGCTGTGCGGCCCCGAGACCGGTTGGCCCGGCGCCCAGAATGAGGATGCGCGGAGCGCCGTTTCCGTGCCGTCTCATGCCGGGTCTTCCCCCCGGTTCTTTCCTGCAAAGATTCTCATGCGGCTGATCCATGCTGCGTCTGTCGCCCGCGGAGCGCCCCAGGCATGACGCACTGAATCTATCACAGCCCTCGCGCTCCACGCCTACTGAGGCCCGGCGCGCAATTCCCCGCCCGTGAGAGCGGCGTTGCCCATCGCCGTCCAGCCCGCGCCGGACTCGTACCACCAGAGGTTGTTGTCCAGCGCCCGCCCGGCAATGTAGAACCGCCCGTTGGCCCCGGCAATCGACGGCCGCCGCAAAGTGCCCGCCAGGTTCAGCCAGCTCTGCCAGCCGTTGCCGGTTCCCTCGAGGAACGGCCGGACATAGACCAGGCCGTTCACGTTGGTCACGGTGACGTAGACGGCGCCGCCGGTCACGGCCATGTCCGGCCCCCCATACGCCACGCCGCCCGCCGAGTACCACGTTCCCCACGCGCTCCCCTGAAACCGGGCGATCCACGTGCTGCGATCCGCCGCCCGAACCGCGACGTAAGCCGCCCCGTCCGAACCGCAGGCCATGGCGGGCTTTCCATCGGCCAGGGGGCCGGAGGACGCGGCCGCCCAGCCCTGGAATCCGCCTCCGGCCCAGCGGCCGGCGTAAACCTTGCCGTCAGCCTTGCGGCCCGCCACATACAGGGAGCCGTCCTTGGAAAGGGCCGCCACCGGGTCGCTTGTGAACCCTCCTCCAAGGTTCGTCCAGGCCGTGAACCCGGCGCCCGGCGCGTAGCGGCTCAGGTAATAATTGAAGCCCGTGTCCCGCGCCACAATCCAGGCCTCCCCCGCGTCCGACGCCGCCACCGCCGTGTCCCCCGCCATGCCGCAGCCCGCCCGCTGCCAGCCCATCCACGAATGGGACGTAAGCCGGTAGGCGTTCAGGTAGACGCAGGTGGAAGAGTTGCTGCCCGCCACATACACGTCTCCTGCGCCGT
>Ga0101944_10005838_pt1 | contig 13565 bp, 12 predicted proteins | sample DewCreD2012metaG_FD_75245 | JGI IMG/M metagenome (GOLD analysis project Ga0101944, IMG submission 75245) | Hot spring sediment bacterial and archeal communities from British Columbia, Canada, to study Microbial Dark Matter (Phase II) - Dewar... ... | reverse complement strand
TGCTGGCGTACTCGGTGCCGTAGCCAAAGGTCCCCGAAGCCACCATCACAGGGTTGCGAAGGCGGAAGCCACCGGGAAGCTTGGGAGCGAGGTCCACGCTGAGGTCGGTCAAGGAGCAAGACACTCTGGCCCGTGGGCCGTGCTAGAATCGTCCGTGGAATACCCGTCGAGTATAGTACAGGCCCGGAAGGCGCGCAAACGGAGCTGAGTGGCGTGTGGCCTGGTCCGGCTCATGCGACGCCGGGCTGGTCCCAGGGGGTGTAGGGGTTGGCTCTGCTCGCTCTACAGACTGAGCTCGCTCGATACCGGGTGGTGCGCCTATGACCTTTGTCGAGAAGCTGCTCGCCGCCGCCAGTGCGCACGACAGCCTCCTCTGCGTGGGCCTCGATCCCGTTCCAGAGTCTCTGCCTCCGCATCTCGGACGCGAGGTCGACTCGGTCGTGCGGTTCGGCCGAGCGATCATCGAGGCTACGTCCGACCTCGTCTGCGCTTTCAAGCCCAACCTGGCTTTCTACGAGGCGCTCGGTACGGGTGGCCTCGAAGCGCTTGTGCGTACACTCGACGCCGTGCCGCCTGACGTGGCAGTCATTGGCGACGCCAAACGCGGGGACGTCGGCAGTTCGTCTGCCGCCTACGCGCGCGCTCTCTTCGATCATTTCCGGTTCGACGCCGTCACTGTCAGTCCGTACCTCGGCCACGACTCCATCGAGCCGTTCCTTGACTACGCCGGTCGAGGCGTGTTCGTGCTGTGCCGCACCTCCAACCCGGGCGCGCACGACTTCCAGGACCTCCTTGTCGATGGCGAGCCGCTATACGTGCGCGTCGCTCGCCAGACTCTCTCGTGGAAGCGTCGAGGCGATCTAGGCTTCGTCGTCGGTGCGACCTACCCGGCGGAGATTGCTCGCGTCCGATCCCTGGCGCCCGACGTCCCGCTGCTCGTTCCCGGAGTCGGCGCGCAGGGCGGGTCGCTTGAGGCGGCGGTCCGAGCCGCTGTCGACGGTAAGGGCGAGCTGGCAGTCGTCAACTCGTCACGGCAAGTGCTCTACGCATCGCAGGGACCTGACTTCGCGGCCGCGGCTGCTTCGGTCGCCTCACGCACCCGCGCCCAGATCAACGCCGCCCGGCGCACGGCTTAGCGAGGCACCTCGTGCCGATCGTCGAGTTCCAGCTTGGCGACGTGATCAAGCTACGCAAGCCCCACCCGTGCGGCTCATACGACTGGACAATCGTCCGGCTTGGCGCCGACCTCGGGCTGCGCTGCGTGAAGTGCGACCGCCGGGTGCTGCTGCCCCGCAGCACCGTCGAGCGCCGACTGAAGGGGTTCGTCTCACGTGCAGGCTAGCCCTTCGCTCTCAGCGCTGAAAGACACTTCCGGCCCGTCGATCTTCCGCAACCGGCACTTCATGCTGCTCTGGATCGCCCAGGCCGTCTCGATGACGGCGCAGCAGGCGATCTGGTTTGGCATGATCGTCGTTGTCGAGGAGCAGACCCGTTCCAGCACCCAACTGAGCCTGGCGATACTAACCACTATTATCCCGGCCGTCGTGTTCGGACTCGCGGCCGGCGTGTTTGTGGACCACGCCAATAAGAAGACTGTGCTGATCGCGACCAACTTCCTGCGCGCGGTGACGGTTGCAGGGTATCTGCTGTACGGCTGGTCGCTCTACGTCGTTTACGTGGTCAATGCTTTGTTCGTGACGATCAGTCAGTTCTTCGGTCCGGCCGAGGCGGCGTCGATACCGGCGCTCGTGCCACGGCGACACCTGATCATCGCGAACTCTCTCTTCAACATCACCTTCACGGCGTCGCAGTTGACCGGTATCGTGTTCCTTGCTCCGGCTGTTATCAAGGCGTTTGGCCCGCCGTGGCTGTTCGTGCTCACCAGCGGTCTGTACATCGTTGCCGGAGCGCTGGTCAGCTTCCTTCCGCCCGGGGTCCCACCGGTCCGGCCGCTCTCGGCTCTCCGCCGCGAAACCGTGGTTCGCGATGTCGTCACCGAGGTGAGCGAGGTCTGGGCATTCATCCGTCGCGACAGCCAGACCTCTTGGGCCATGGTGCACATCACCATCACTTCCACGTTGATGCTCGTGATGGCGATGCTAACCCCGCGCTACGTGGTCGACGTGCTCGGAGTTCAGCCCGAGGACGCAGTGTATCTCTTCGCGCCGGCTGGACTCGGCATCCTGCTTATCACGTCGCAGCTCTCGCGGCTTGCCCGCCGATTCGGATCGACACGGCTGGTGAACGTGGGCTTCACCGGCGCCGGCGTGGCCGTGATGCTGATTCCCGGCCTAGTGCTCGTCGAGGGACCAACGCTCTCGGCCGTCAACGCCACGATCGGCCAGTTGCTGCACCTTCCGTTCCGTCACGCCCTTGTGCCACCACTGATGGTGGCATCTCTCGCTTTGGGAGTGGGCTACGCGATGGCCAGCGTGCCTTCGCAGGCGATTCTAATGGAGCGCGCACCGGTCGATTCGCGAGGCCGGATATTCTCGGTTCTTCTGATGATGACCAACGTTGGCGCCATCGTCCCGCTCGTGTTCCTGGGCGGCCTGGCCGACGCGGTTGGCGTGAACCTGACAATGGCGCTCACCGGTCTCCTGGTTGTGGCGGTGGGCGTGATGGGCTTCCGGGCAAGCGCCATTGCCGCTCGCGTCCAGCCGTCCGGTCCTGACCTGGCGACCGACGCGCGCTGAGCGCTGCCACGCCGGAACAGGCGTCGCTCGCCGACCTCAGGCTACTTGTGGCGTGGCGCGGGGTGGCCGGCGCAGCCGTCGACTCTGGTTCGATGCGTCGAGTAGGTGCCAGCAGATCGCCTACGCCGGCACCGAGTACTGACTCACCTCGGTCTCGAACGAAGCAAGCTGCGATCGCAGTTCTGCATCGTTCCAGCCGAGTTCGCCGGCCATCACTCGCCCAACTCTCTCTGCGACAGCCCTGCCCTGATCGCGTGTGAGCTGGACGACGTGCGTCCGGCGGGCGAGCGCGTCGGCGATCGTCCGTGCCTGCTCGTGCCTGACTGCGTAGGTGATCTCGGCCATCACGCTCGGCAGCGTTGGAACTATAGGCTTGGCAAGCACGGCCTGCTCGGCCGCGATCTCCGCAACCGTCGCCGCGGACCGCCCGTAGGTCTTGAGCAGGTACTCGAGGGTGGCCGCCGGCAGGTTAGCCGAGCCGAGCGCCGGAGTGGGACCCGGCGCGAACCCGCCAATGCCGATCCGATCGGTCGCGCAGACTGGTGCTGTCGTCAGGTGCCCGGCCGCCACGTGACGCTTCACCACGAGGTCAGTCACCCGCTCGGCCATCTTGCGGTACGTCGTCAACTTCCCTCCGGCAATCGCCACGATGCCGGACGCAGTCTCGAAGATCCGGTCCTCGCGGGAGACCTTCGTCGTGTCCCCCCCGCCCGCGCTCACCAGCGGGCGCAGACCGGCTTGCACGCTCACCAAGTCGGCCATCGTCAGCCTGGCCTCGGGGAACGCGTTGTTGATGCTTGTTAGCAGGTACTCGCAGTCCTCGCGCGTCGCCAGCGGCGAGTCGATTGACTCATCGTAGTCTGTGTCGGTGGTGCCAATCAGCGTCGCGCCTTGCCACGGCACGACGAACACGAGTCGGCCGTCGGGCGCTGTCGGTAGGAAGAGTGCGACGTCGAAACCGAACCGCGCTCGTTCGATGACCAGGTGCACGCCCTTGGCGGGCCTGACGCAGCGGGGTGCGGCCGGATCATCCATTCGCAGGAGGTGGTCGATCCAAACGCCAGTTGCCAGGACGACCGTCCGGCCCCGAACGACGAAGCGCCGACCCCCGAGCCGATCGGTGACCTGGACGCCGGTAGCTCTGCCCCCCTCCTTAACGAATCCCGTGACCTCGGCGTGATTGGCGATGGTCGCGCCGCGCGACGCCGCAGTCTTGAGCACTTCCAGCGTCAGCCGCACGTCATCGGTCCGGCAGTCCGAATAGACGTACGCCCCAAGCAGCCGGTCTCGTTTGAGCCCTGGCGCCATTGCCGCCAGCTCGTCAGCGCCGATGCGCCGATGGGGGTTCGGGGTGCGACCGCCGGCCAGCGTGTCATACAGGACAAGCCCGACCCCTACCTTGGCCATCTCGAAGACGGATCCGTACATGGGCAGGACAAACGGCGTCCATTCGACGAGCCCGGGCGCCAGTTGCTCGAGGACGTACCGCTCGGTAAGCGCCTCGTGCGTGACTCTGAACTGGTACTGCGCCAAGTAACGCAGCCCGCCGTGAACAAGCTTGGTCGACCTGCTGCTCGTACCGATCGCGAAGTCGCCCTTGTCGACAAGCGCGACCGACAGGCCACGGGCGGTGCAGTCCAGCGCTATCCCCGAGCCGGTGATGCCGCCGCCAACCACGACGACGTCGAACTCGCGATCGGCCATCCCTTGGATCTGCTCGTCGCGATTCCTCAGGGCAAGCGTTCGCCCGGTCTGGCTCACTGGCATCGTTTCTGCTCCTGACGCCGCTACTGGAGTGACCGATCCGGCGGCGCTATCTTGGCTGGGGTTCCGATTATTATCAGCCGGCTGTCGAAGTCCCGCTGCAATGGAAGCCAAGTTCCGGTGCACGTAATGAGCGTAACCTGCTCGCGGTTGGTCGGCAGCACGACGCTGATGTCCGTGTTGCGCACAACTCTCTTCTCGACTACGCGATAGTCGAATACTGCCTTCTCGGTGACGAGTGTGATCACGTCGCCGCTTTGCAGTTGGTCCAGTCGGGCGAAGACGTTGCCCGAGTTTATGCTGTCCACGTGCCCCGTCAGAACGACGTTGCTGCCCTCCCCGGGCAGCGCGGTGCCCTCGAGGTGGCCAGCAACGAAGCGCGGCACGACCCACTCTCCGTTCTGGACGACTGCCTCCACGACGGGTGAGTCGAGCTTGATCCTCGGGATGATGATCCGGCGGGCAGGCAGCGGCACTGGCGTCGGTGTGGCGGTGGCGCTCGGCGCTGGAGTTGTGGTCGCAGTCGCGGTCGGGGTGGCCGTGACCGGTGTCGCAGTCAGCGCGGGCGTGGAAGAGGCCGTGGGCACTGGCGTGGTGGTGGCCGTTGGCTCCGGCGTCGCGGTCGGCGCCTCAGTCGGAATCGCCGGCGTCGGCGGAATCTGCGCCTCGACGATGCCCCGCTCGTACTCGCCGTAAGCGTACAGCACCGCCGTGCCAAGCAATAGCACCGCGCCCCCGACGATCAGCCAACTGCTGGCGGCGTGAAGGATTCGCCGGAGCATCGCCTTTGCCTAAGCCCGAGGCTGACCGATCCGCTCGGTCAGCAATCTGTTGACGATTCCGGGGTTGGCCTTGCCCTTCATCCGTCGCATCACCTGCCCCACGAGGAAGCCGAGGGCCTGCGTCTTCCCACCGAGGTAGTCCTGGACCACGTTCGCGTGTGCCGCGAGCACCTGGTCCACGACGGCGCCGATAGCTGCGGCGTCGCTGACCTGAACGAGCCCGCGCTCGCGCACGATCTCCACCGGCGAGCGGCCAGTCCGGAAAGCCTCCTCGAAGACCGTCTTCGCGATTGTTGTGCTGATCGTCCCGGCGTCGATCAGGCGCACCAACTCAGCAAGCCCTCCCGGCGCGAGCCGACATTCGTCTATCCCTATGCCGGTCGCGTTCAGCGCGGCATAGAGGTCATTCGTTATCCAGTTGGCTATGCCCTTGGCGTTGCCGGGATGGGCGGCAAGCGCGGCATCGAAATAGGCGACCATCGCGCGCGATGCCGAAAGCACCTCCGCGTCGTAACGGCTCAGGCCGAGCGTGCCGACGAACCTCTCGCGGGCGGCATCCTGCAGCTCCGGGAGCCGCGTCCTGATCTCATCAACCCACTCGCGCGTCAGTTGCAGAGGCGGCAAGTCCGGCTCCGGGAAGTACCGGTAGTCGTGCGCGTACTCCTTTGTCCTCTGGGAGACCGTCGTGCCCCGGTCATCGTCCCACCCGCGCGTCTCCTGGACGATCCGCTCGCCGGAATCGAGCGCCTTCGTCTGCCGCTCAACCTCGTGGTCGAGAGCGCGAAAAACGCTGCGGAACGAGTTCATGTTCTTAATCTCGACCTTCGCGCCGAAACGCTCTGCCCCGATCGGCATCAGCGATATGTTCGCGTCGCACCGGAACGAACCGTCCTCCATTGAGCCAGTCGACACGCCGAGGAACTGGAGGATCGAGCGCAGCTTGATCAGGTACTGCCGAGCTTCCTCGGGAGTGCGGATATCCGGTTCGGAGACTATCTCCATGAGCGGCGTGCCGGCGCGATTGACGTCTACCAGGCTATACGGCCGGCCGCCTTCAGAGCGGTGTGTCAGCCGTGCCGTGTCCTCCTCCAGGTGGACGCGCGTGATGCCAATCCGCCGCGTCTGCCCGCTGACGTCGACGTCGAGCCAGCCCCGCCGGCAGAGCGGCATATCGTATTGCGAGATCTGGTAGTTCTTCATGAGGTCCGGGTAGAAGTAGTTCTTGCGGTCAAACCGTGTTGTGTCGGCGATCTCGCAGTGGAGCGCTATGCCGGTCATCACAGTGAACTCGATCGCGCGCCTGTTGATCACCGGCAAGGCACCGGGCAGTCCGAGGCAGACCGGGCAAACCGTCGTGTTGGGCTGCTGGTTCGCGTAGCCGGCGTTGCACGAGCAGAACATTTTGCTCTTCGTAAGGAGCTGCGCATGCACTTCGAGTCCAATGACCGTGATGTACCGATCGGCTACTGGTTGTTGCCCTGCGCTCACGCGCCACCTCGGGCCGAGGCAACAGCAGCGTGCCGAGCCACGAATCTGCCGATCCTGTCAACCGCTTCCTCGATCTTGTCCAGCGAAGTCGCGTAGCAGCATCTCAAGTGCCCGTGGCCGCACGCCCCGAATGCCGATCCTGGCACCGCCGCCACCTTTTCCTCCATCAGCAGCTTCTCAGCGAACTCGACGTCGTCCATGCCGGTCGGCGCAACCGATGGGAAGGCATAGAAGGCACCCTTCGGCTCGAACGTTGGCAGCCCGCAGTCGCGCAGTCCCTTGACCATCACCCGACGTCGCCGGTCGTACTCCTCGACCATCGCCTGCACGTCCCCCTCGCCGGCGCGGAGCGCCTCGATTGCGGCGCGCTGGCTCGGGTTCGACGCGCAGAGCGCCGTGTACTGGTGGATCTTGACTATCCCGGCTAGCAGCTCGGCCGGAGCCGCAACAAAACCCACTCGCCAGCCGGTCATCGCATACGCTTTCGAGAAGCCGCCGAGCAGTACAGTTCGCTCGCGCATCCCTGGCAGGCTCGGCACGCACACGTGCTCGCCGTCATAGACCAGGCGGTCGTAGATCTCGTCGGAGATCACCAAGAGGTCGTGCCGTTCGGCCGCGTCCGCGATCGCGAGCATCTGGGCCCGCGAGAGCACCGCGCCGGTTGGGTTGTTGGGATAGCCAAGCAGCAGCGCTTTCGTACGCGGCGTGACCGCCGCCTCGATGTCTGCCGCCTCCACGGAGAAACCGCGGTCGGATGAAGTTGGCACCGGCTTGACGATCCCGCCCGAGAGCGTGACACACGGCGCGTAGGCCACATAGCCGGGGTCCGGCACGATCACCTCGTCGCCGGGATCCAGCAGCGATCGAGCGACCACGTCTAGCCCCTGCGACACGCCGTTGGTGACCATCAACTCGGTCGTCGGATCGTAGTGAACACCGTAGAGTCGCTCGATGTGCCGGGATAGCAGCTGTCGTAGCTCGAGCAGCCCGTGGTTTGACGTGTACATTGTGTGGCCGCGTTCCAGCGAGTAGATCGCCGCCTCGCGGATGTGCCACGGGGTCGTGAAGTCCGGCTCACCGACGCCGAGCGAGATCACGCCGTCCATCGTCGCGATTAGGTCGAAGAACCTGCGGATGCCGGATGGCGCGATAGCCTCCACCCGCTCGCTCAGTCTGCGCTTGGGCACACTCACGGCGTCACCGGCAGGCGCTCGGGCTCGCCGAGCTCGGAGAGCAGCACGCCGTCGTCCTTGTAGCGCTTGAGCAGAAAGTGCGTCGTGGTGCCCTGGACTTCGGCCAGCGGCGCGAGCTTCTCCGATACGAAGCTCGCAACCTCTTTCAGCGAGTGCCCAACGACTTGGACGGCGAGATCGTAGGTACCAGAGACCAGGTACACCGCCCGAGTCTCTGGAAACCGAGCGATGCGATTGGCGATCGCGTCGAACCCGACGTCCCGCTGCGGGCTGACGCGCACTTCGATCAGCGCCCACACCAACTCGTCGTCGGTCTTCTCCCAGTTGATCAGCGCGCGCCGCGAAACGATCACGCGGTCTTGCTCCAGCCTGGCGATCCGCGCCTCGGCATCCGCGACCTCGATCCCGAGCATCGTCGCGATCCGGCCGGCTGGCGCGCAGGCGTCCGATTCAAGGATCGTCAGTATCTGGCGATTCACCCTATCCATCCGCTCACTCCTCGGTCGCTCAGCCCAGCTCGATCTGCGAGTAGTCGCTCAGGTTCAGTCGGTGTGGATCCCATTGCACCACCGCGTGCGACCCGACCAGCGAGTTGGCGAGCACGGCGCTCGTAACCTGGGCGTTGTCTCCGACTATACAGTCCTTCAGCACTGACTCGCACACCACCGCGCCGCTGGCGACACTGACGTTTGGCCCGATCACAGAGTTGACGAGCTTGGCGCCGGCGCTCAGATAGACCGGCGGCACAATGATCGAATTCTCGACCTCTCCGTCAACCGTGTTGCCAGCCTTCCCCAGTAGGTAGCGGTTTGTCTGCAGCAGCGCTTCTGCTGTGCCAGTGTCCTCCCAGACGTCGCTCGCGAACGCCTTCAGGCGAGCGCCCTTGTCGACCATTAGTTGCAGCGCGTCGGCCAGGTAGTACTCGCCGCCAGTCTTGATGTCGCGGTCGATCAGCTCGTCCAGGCAATCGATGAAGAGACGCCAATCGCGCAGGTAGTACACGCCGACAACCGCCAGGTTGGAAACTGGCTGCTTCGGCTTCTCGACAAGGCGCTCGACAAGCCCATCATCCAGCACGGCGACGCCAAACCGACGTGGGTCCTCGACTTCCTTCACGAAGATCGCGCCGTCGCAGTCTAGCGTCTCAAGTTGCCTGATGTTGGCCTCGAAGATCGTGTCGACGAACACGATCAGGATCGGCTCGTCAATGTAGTCGCGCGCCAGTTGGATCGCGTGCGCTTGGCCCTTCAGCTCCTTCTGTTCGACGAATACCGCGTCGAAGGTGTAGTTGGCACGCACCCAAGCTTCGATCTGATCGCCCAGGTAGCCCGTAATGAAGATCATCTGACTGAAGTCGACACCGTCGAGCCGGTCGAGGACGTGACCGAGCACAGGCTTGCCTGCCACCTGGACGAGTGGCTTGGGACGCGAGAGTGTGTGTGGACGCAACCTCGTGCCGAGGCCAGCGAGCGGAATTATCGCCTTCATCCGAGTCTCCGATCCAGAGGTTGGGTGTTGACCGTCGTCATCGGTTCCTGCTGGAGCGCTGGCGCTCGTAAGCAAAGCCCACTCGCAGCAGCGTCTCCTCGCCACCTGCCGGACCGAGGATCTGCAGCCCGATCGGCAGGCCGCCTGACTCGCCGCACGGTACCACGAGCCCCGGGATGCCGGCTATGTTCACAGTCACTGTGCAGACGTCGGTCAGGTACATTGCCCAGGGGTCGTCCACGCGCTCGCCGAGCCGGAACGCGACAGTCGGCGCCGTCGGCGTAATGAGCACGTCGAAGCGCTCGAACGCGCGGTCGAAGTCCTGCTTGATTAACGTGCGAACCTTCTGCGCGCGCAGGTAGTACGCGTCGTAGTACCCGCTCGAGAGCGCGTAGGTTCCGAGCATGATCCGGCGCTTGGCCTCGGCGCCAAAGCCGGCCGCTCGTGTTGCTTCCATCGCGGTGAAGATGTCGACGTCGCGGTCCGCCGGCCCGAGGCCGTACTTCACCCCGTCATATCGAGCGAGGTTGGCGCTCGCCTCGGCTGGCGCGATGACGTAGTAGGCGTCTAGAGCATAACGGGTGTGAGGAAGCGAAACCTCGCCCACGGCGGCGCCAATCGACTCCAGCGCCGCGATCGCCGCCCTGACCGATGCCTCGACTTCGGGCTGCATCCCGGCCACGAAGTACTCGCGCGGCACGCCCACACGCATCCCCCGGACCTCTGGCACGAGCGCCTGGGTATAGTCAGGCACCGCCCAGTCGAGCGACGTCGAATCGTTCGGATCGTGTCCGGCGATCGCGTTCAGGACGAGCGCACAGTCAGTCACGTCCTTCGTCAGCGGGCCGATCTGATCGAGCGAGGATGCGTACGCGACGAGCCCGAAGCGCGAGACCCGGCCATACGTCGGCTTCATCCCGACGACGCCGCAGAACGAGGCCGGCAGCCGGACCGAGCCGCCAGTGTCCGAGCCGAGCGCCACCATCGCCTCGTTCGCCGCGACAGCCGCCGCCGAACCGCCGCTGCTTCCGCCTGGCACACGCGAGGGGTCGCGGGGGTTGCGTGTCGGACCGAATGCCGAGTGTTCGGTGGATGACCCCATCGCGAACTCGTCGAGGTTAGTCTTGCCGATGATGACTGCGCCCGCGTCGCGCAGCTTGCGGACAACAGTAGCGTCGTATGGCGGCACGAAGTTGTGCAGGATCCGCGAGCCGCAGGTCGTCAGAGTGCCGCGCGTGCACATGTTGTCCTTGACCGCGACCGGGATTCCGGCGAGCGGACCCAGCTCCTGCCCGGCGGCTCGAGCAGCGTCAATCGACGCCGCGCGTTCCAGCGCCTGCCGAGGCCTCGCGGCCAGAAATGCGTGTAGCTGGCCGTCCACGCGCTCGATCTGGTCGAGCACTGAACGCGTCAACTCGACGGCGCTGATCTGACGGGTCCGCATCAACCCGGCTGCCTCGTGAGCGGTGAGAGTGCAGAGGGCTGAGCGTGTGGTGTCTGGCATTGTGACGGACTCTCCGGTCACGCTTCGTCGAATACGGGCGCGACGCGCAGGAACCCATCCTCCTGCATCGGCGCGTTCGAGAGGACGTCTTCCGGCGGCAGCGAGGGCCGGACGATGTCGTCCCGCAAAACGTTGGTTAGTGGGATCACTTGCGCCGTCGGCGCGATGCCGGAGAGATCCAGCTCCGCAAGCGTCTCGATGTGCTGAAGGATGTCGCTCAGTTGCTCGCGGAAGAGCGCGATCTCGTCTTCCGTTAGCCGGAGACGCGCCAGAGTGGCGACGTGCTGTACTTCCTCACGTGATATCGGCATTGCACGTCCCGCCAACCGAAGTTGTACGAACCGCCATCAGGGATAGATCCGGTAGAGCAGCCGAGGGAAGGGAATGGTCTCGCGCACGTGCTCAATGCCGCAGATCCACGCGACCGTCCGTTCGAGTCCCATTCCGAAGCCGCTGTGCGGCACCGAACCGTACCTTCGGAGGTCCAGATACCATTCGTAGTCGTCGCGCGGCAGGTTATGTTCGGCGATCCGCTGCTCGAGTAGCTTCAGGTCGTGGATGCGCTGGCTGCCGCCGATGATCTCGCCGTAGCCCTCAGGCGCAAGCAGGTCGTCGCACAGTGCGACTTCCGGCCGGACCGGATCCGGCTCCATGTAGAAGGGCTTCACGCTGACCGGGAACCGCTCGACGAACACCGGTCGGTCGAACTCGCTGGCTAGGATCGTCTCGTGCGTCGCGCCGAAGTCCTCGCCCCAGGGTACTTCTTCGCCGTGGCGCTTGAGGATCGCCAGCGCCTCGTCGTAGGTAATCCGAGGAAACGGCGGCTCGATCCGCTCGAGAAGCCGGGTGTCTCGCTCGAGAAGCCGTAGCTCGGCCCCGCGCCGCTCGAGCACCGACCGGACTGTCGCCGTGACGAGGTCTTCCTGAACTCGCAGGTTGTCGTCGTGCTCGAAGTAGGCCATCTCTGGCTCGACGATCCAAAACTCAATCAGATGCCTGCGCGTCTTGGACTTCTCGGCGCGGAAGGCCGGAGAGAACGTGTAGACCTTGCCGAACGCCATCGCCGCGGCTTCGGCGTAGAGCTGCCCGCTCTGGCTGAGGTAGGCCTTCTGATCGAAGTAGGTCGTCTCGAACAGGTTGGTCGTGCCCTCGCACGCCGATGGGGTCAGGATCGGCGTGTCGATGAGCGTGAAGCCCTGGTCGTCGAGGTGCTGGCGAATGGCGCGGACGATCTCGGCACGGACCCGCAGCGCGGCGTGCTGGTGCGACGAGCGGAGCCAGAGGTGGCGCCGGCTCATCAGGAAGTCGACGCCATGCTCTTTCGGCGTGATCGGGTAGTCGTTGGTGATGCTTACTGGCCGAACATCAGTCGCGGAGAGCTCGTAACCGCCGGGAGCGCGATCGTCCGCGCGAACCACGCCGGTTACGATCAGCGATGACTCCTGCCCCATCTGATCGCCGGCGGCGAACGCCTCCGGGCTGACGTCCGCCCTAGAAACGACGCATTGAATAATGCCTGTGCCGTCGCGAACGAGCAGGAAGTGGAGCTTGCCCTTGGAGCGCTTGTTGTAGAGCCAGCCCTTGAGGGTGACTTGCTCGCCGACGTGTCTGCCGATGTCGGCCACGTAGACCCAATTCAAGCTGCTGCCACCCCGCGAGTGTGGGAGACTGGCTGAGTCTAGCACGCGGCCGGGCGGCGTCGCAAGGCAGCGTACGACCTGTGTCACAGCCTTCTTCCCTGACTGTGGACGGCCGTCCCCCTGCTATAATCGCCGCACCTTTGTGTCGCAGCGCTCCCCACTCCACTTCCAGGGGACACGTTTGAACCCCGGCTACCCGCTCCTGGCCGCCCACGTGACGGTGTCAGTATCGTTCGGCCACGTGATGCGCTGGGGAATCAGCCGTCGCTGCAGCCTCGTCGCCATCGGCGCGGTTAACTACGTCGTCGCCTCCGTTCTCTGCGGTCTGCTCGCGCTCGTTCTCCAAAGCGACCCTCTCACGCCGGGCGCCGTAGTCGCCGCAGTGGTCGGTGGCGCATCTTATGTCGTCTCGTACTTCTTCTACGCGCGCTCGATCCGCGTCAGCGGTGTGTCGGTGTCAACGACTGTCGTCCGTCTCTCTGTGCTACCGGCCGTGCTCGCGTCGGTGGTGCTTTGGGGCGAGCGGCCGTCCTTCGTCCAGTCTGTGGGCATCGCGCTTGTGCTGGTGGCTCTCCCGCTCTTGAGTCGGCAGGGCAGGGTAAACGGCGCAGCTGCCTCTGGCCGGTCCTGGAGCTGGTTGCTGGGGCTCTTCCTCACAACCTCCGGCGGCTCGGTGGCAGCCCGCCTCTTTCAGGAAGTCGGCGCGCCGGGATCGCGTCCACTGCTGCTCTGCCTATGGTTCGGGGTGGCCGCCGTGATCGCGCTAGCCGTGCTCCGACGCGTGCCGCTCGGCCCAACGCGCGACGACCTCCGGCTCGGCTCACTACTCGGCGCCATCAACGTCGCCGGGAACCTGTCCCTTCTCGTCGCGCTTTGGTACCTGCCAGGGTCGATAGTCTTCCCGGCGGCGAGCGCCAGCGGGGTCATGCTGGCTGTCTTGAGCGCGCGCTGGCTTTGGGGAGAGAGGCTGAGTCGCCCAGCGCTGGTGGGCGTCGCAATAGCCGTGCCAG
>Ga0101944_10005837_pt1 | contig 13566 bp, 7 predicted proteins | sample DewCreD2012metaG_FD_75245 | JGI IMG/M metagenome (GOLD analysis project Ga0101944, IMG submission 75245) | Hot spring sediment bacterial and archeal communities from British Columbia, Canada, to study Microbial Dark Matter (Phase II) - Dewar... ... | reverse complement strand
CCCGCAGGTAGGGGCGGGTCCCCGTGCCCGCCCACCTATGTTGTGCCGCGTCATCGAGTTCGGGCAGGCACAGGGACCTGCCCCTACCCGCGCTTCCCCCCGTGGTGTCCTAAATGGACCACGCCCGAAGGATTCTTCGACTTCGGGCGCCCAGAGGCGGCCTACGCTCAGAACGACGACTCTTTGGGGCTTGCTCCAGGGAAGGTGGCGTTGTCGTGCTCCTTCCGTTGCGCCTGCCTCCGCGGCACAAGGCCTCGGCCCCATTCACCAAGGGCCTTCCTGCCACCCGGGGGGAGCACGATCTAGCTGCGCTGTTCGCAGGAGCGGGTCACCGGCCGCCGGTGAGGCGCTCGACGAGGAAGTCCTCGAAGGCGCCGAGGTTCTTCCAGGAGAGGGCGCAGTCCACCGGCTTGCCCGCGGGATCCTCGCGTGTGAAGCCGTCGTCGGTCACGCGGATGGGCAGGCGCTCCATGTTGAGGAGTTCAGTTGAGAAGGCGAGGTAGACGGCCACGGTGTCGTAGAGGGTGGAGCTGGCGTCAATCTTCTCGGGCTTGTTGGGGTTGTGTGCCCGCCACCAGATGCGGTAGTTTTCGATGACGGCGCGGGCGATGGGGTCGGCGCTCTCGGCGACGCGGCGATACTTGTCGCCCTTGAGGCGCACGATGCCGCAGGTGTCGAGGGGGGTGATGACCACCGGCCAGGGGGCGGTGAAGGCGGCCTGGCAGGCCTTGGGGTCCTGCTTGACGTTGTACTCGGCCTGGGGGGTGGGACCGCCGTTGTAGCCTTTGCGGACGCTGCCGTGCATGCCCACGAAGCGTGCGCGGCGGGCGATCTCGGGCTGCTTGTCGAGGGCGGCCTTGATGTTTGGCACCGGGCCGATGCAGATTAGGGTGAGCGGCTGGGGCGAGGACATGATGAGGTCCACGAGTGCGGCGACGCCGTCCTGGTGCACCTTGCCGGGGTAGCGGGCGAGGTCGTAGTCGGCCACCCAGGGTCCCTGGGGGGTGCCCATGGGCTTCTGTCGGAGGCCGATGGCCACGGGGACGTCGGTGCGTCCCGCGACCTCGAGGAGCTTTGCGGCGATCTTCGCGCGGTAGACCGTGTCGCCCGTGTCGCTCACGACCATCTTGAGGTCGAGCTCGGGGCACTTGAGGATGAGCGCCAGCGCCCAGGTGTCGTCTATGTCCCCGCCGATGTCTGTGTCCAGGATCACCGGAATCTTTCCGGCGGGCTTGGGGGGCGCGGCCCCTTCTGCGGCCAGGGCCATGCCGACGGCGGCCATCCCGATGGTCACGAGGACAGTTGCCTCAACGCTCACGGGCGCTCTCCTTGGGTAGAGGGTTTCTCCGCCGCCGCGTCCGCGGGCCGGCGGCTGGCTGTCATCATAGCGCGGAGGCGTTCAATGTCAAACCCGTTCGGCCCTGAGACGCCGCCGGTAGCATTCGGCCCCCTGCTTCGAGACCATCAGCCTGCTGCCCGTCAACGTCCCGCCCCTGCGCGGCGACGCCGAAGGGGCAGGACGCGCCTGCGCGGCAGCACCCGAGGGCCGGGGCGCGCCGGCGCGGCAAGGCGGAAGGGCCAGGGCTCGGCCGGCGATTTATGCTCGGGCGACAGCCGGCCCAGGTGGGGGTCAGGCGGCTGGCCGGTGCGCGCTGCACCGGGCCACGGGTGCCGGGTTCGCATAGGATTATTTGCCCTTGCATTCTGCGCCTGTTTTCAATATCTTACCTCGGCAACGATTGCCGTGGGCAGTGCGCATGGGCAACTGAGCAGAGGAGAAAACAGGGTGGACTGCAAGGGCTTCATACGGGTGCAGGTCGAGGCGATCCGCCGGACGGTCGGGGAGGCGACGGCCATCAGCGCCCTCTCGGGCGGGGTGGACAGCTCGGTGGTGACGGTGCTGGGCCACCGTGCCATCGGCGAGCGGCTCAAGGTGCTCTTCATTGACGACGGGCTGATGCGCCAGGACGAGCCGCAGTCGGTGAGGCGCATCTTCGCCACCCTCGGCATCAAGGTGGAGGTGCTCGACGCCGCCGACCGCTTCTTCGCGGCGTTCAAGGGGCTGACCGACCCCGAGGAGAAGCGCAAGGCGTTCCGCGAAACCTTCTACAAGGTCTTCGGCGACGCCGTGCGCGCCTCGGGCGCGCGCTTCCTGCTCCAGGGCACCATCGCGCCCGACATCATAGAGACGAAGAAGGGGGTGAAGACCCAGCACAACGTGCTGGAGCAGATCGGGATTGACCCCAGGAGCGGCTACGGCTTCGGGGTGATCGAGCCGATCAAGACGCTCTACAAGCCCGAGGTGCGGCTGGTCGCCAAGGCCCTGGGGCTGCCGGCGAGCATCGCGCAGCGGATGCCCTTCCCAGGCCCCGGCCTCTCGACCCGGTGCATGGGCGAGGTGACGCCCGAGCGCATCGCCATCGTGCGGAGGGCCTGCCTCATCGTGGAGCAGGAGATGGCCGGCAGCCGAGCGTTCCAGACCTTTGCCGTCCTGCTGGCCGACCGGCCCACGGGCGTGACCAAGGGCGGCCGCCGCCGCGAGGGCGACGCCGTGGCCATCCGCTGCGTGGACTCCGAGAAGGCGGTCCTGGCCACCCCGACCAAGGTGGCCTGGGCCAAGCTCATGCGCATGCGCGACCGCATCCTCAAGGAGTGCCCCACTGTCACCAAGGTGCTCTACGACCTTACCCCCAAGCCGCCGAGCACCATCGAGTACATCTGAACCGGCGCCCTCCCGAACGTTCCAATACGTTCGGGAGGGTAAAGTCAAGGCGGTCCCTCGTTACCCTCCCGAAGGTATTGGAACCTTCGGGAGGGAGTTGATCGGGAGGGGGTTGAAGGGCAGGCAATGAGCTGCAAACAGGCGATACTTCTGCTCGAAGACGGGGCCGCATTCGACGGGCTGGCCTTCGCCGCGCCCGGCGAGGCCATCGGCGAGGCCGTCCTCTACACCGGCGTCGTCGGCTACCAGGAGGTGGTCACTAACCCTTCCTACCGCGGCGCCATCCTCACCCTCACCTATCCCATCATCGGCAGCTACGGGGTGAACGACGAGGACAGCGAGTCGTCCGCCGCCCACGTCCGCGGCGTGGTCATCCGCGACTACAGCGCCACGGTCTCCAACTTCCGCGCGACGGGGTCTTTTGAGGACTTCCTCCGCCAGCGCCGCGTCGTGGGCATCCGCGGGGTGGACACGCGGGCGGTCGCCGTCCACCTGCGCGAGCGCGGCGAGATGCGGGCCGCCATCGCGCCGGCCGACGCCGACCGCGCGGCGCTCCTGGCAAGGCTCAGGGCCACCCCCGCGCCCTTCGGCACTGACCTCGTGGCCGAGCTGTCGCCCGAGGCGGCCCCGCCGCCCCCCGCCGAGCCGAAGCATCGCGTGGCGGTGCTCGACCTCGGCGCCAAGCGCAGCCTCCTCGCCCAGCTCGCTCAACTGGGCTGCGCCGTGGAGCTGTTGCCCGCCACAGCGAGCGCCGCGGACCTCTTGGCGAAGAGGCCCGAAGGCGTCATCCTGGCGGGCGGCCCGGGCGACCCGCGCGTGGCCGCCTACGCCATAGAGACCGCGCGGGCCCTCTCCGGCAAGGCGCCGCTCCTGGGCATCGGCCTGGGACATCAGGTGCTTGCCCTCGCCCTCGGCTGCACCGTGCGGCGGATGAAGCTCGGCCACCGCGGCGTCAACTATCCGGTGCGCGACCTGGGGGCCAACCACTGCGACATCACGGTGCAGCACCACAGCTTCGTGGTGGACGCGGCGGGTGTGGCCAGCGCCGTCGAGATCACCCACGTCAACGTCAACGACGCAACGGTCGAGGGCATCCGTGCACGGGCGGCGCGGGCGTCGGGCGTCCAGTTCCACCCCACGCCCGACGAGCACGGGCGCCCGAGCGGGATTCTCGAGCGGTTTGTGCAGGGAGAGGCCTAGGCGGTTAGGATCCCCAATCGCCCTCGTCCTCGTCCCTCGTTCTCGTTCTCGATTGTTTGTGCCCCCCCAAGCCGGGAGATGATCGAGGACGATGGACGAGGACGAGGACGCGGACGATAGGAAAGGAAGAAGGCAGTGCCCAGGCGAACGGATATTCATAAGATCCTGATGATCGGCTCTGGGCCGATCATCATCGGCCAGGCGTGCGAGTTCGACTATTCGGGCTCCCAGGCCTGCAAGGCCCTCAAGGAAGAGGGCTACGAGATAGTGCTGATCAACTCGAATCCGGCGACGATCATGACCGACCCTCGGATGGCCGACCGCACGTATGTGGAGCCGATCACGGCCGAGGTGATCGAGAAGATCATCGCGAAGGAGCGCCCCGACGCTGTGCTGCCCACTCTGGGTGGGCAGACGGGGCTCAACGTGGCCGTCTTCCTCGCCCGCGCCGGGGTCTACGAGCGCTATGGCGTAGAGGTGCTGGGCGCCAGCCCCGAGGCCATCAGCCGCGCGGAGGACCGCGAGCTCTTCAAGCAGGCGATGCTCGAGATCGGCATCGGAGTCCCCGCCAGCGGCATCGCAACGTCGGTGGACGAGGGGCTGAGGATCGGCCAGCGGATCGGCTTCCCGCTCATCCTGCGGCCAGCCTTCTGCCTCGGCGGCTTCGGCGGCTCCACCGTCTATAACGTCGAGGAGCTCGAGGCCGCACTCGTCCGCGGCCTCACCATCAGCCCCGTCGGCCAGGTCCTCGTCGAAAAGTCAGTCCTCGGCTGGAAAGAGATCGAGTTCGAGGTCATGCGCGACTGCGCGGACAACGTGATCATGATCACCTCGATGGAGAACGTGGACCCGATGGGGGTGCACACTGGGGACTCGATGGTGGTGGCCCCCTCTCAGACGCTCAGCGCGCCCGAGTACGCCCAATACGTCAACTACTCCAAGCGCATCATCCGCAAGATCGGCATCACGGGCGGGGGGGCCAACATCCAGTTCGCCGGCAACCCCGACACGGGCGAGATCGTGATCATCGAGGTGAACCCGCGCCTGTCGCGCTCCTCGGCCCTGGCCAGCAAGGCCACGGGCTTCCCCATCGCCCGCGTGGCCACCAAGCTCGCCGTCGGGCTGACGCTTGACGAGGTGATGAACGACGTGACGGGGTGCAGCCGGGCCTTCTTCGAGCCGACGGTGGACTACTGCGTCTTCAAGATCGCCCGCTTCACCTTCAAGAAGTTCCCCCAGGCCGACCCGACGATCAACACCTCGATGAAATCCGTCGGCGAGGCCATGTCCATCGGCCGCAACTTCAAGGAGGCCCTCCAGAAGGGCATCCGCAGCCTCGAGATAGGCCGCTACGGCCTCGGCTTCGACGGCCGCGACCACCTCGTGGAGGAGCCGAGGGACGAGGCGGAGCTGACCCATCGCCTCGTCGTGCCCAACGACCGCCGCCACTTCTACATCAAGCTCGCCCTCGAGCGCGGCTGGAGCGTCGAGCGCGTCGCCGACCTCACCAAGATTGACCGCTGGTTCATCGAGGGCATCCGCGAGATCATCGAGACCGCCGGCAAGGTGGCCCGCTACCGTGGCGCCGCCGGCCTCGAGACGATGCCCACCGAGCTCCTCTGGGAGGCCAAGCGCAGCGGCTTCTCCGACGTCCAGCTCGCCCACCTCACCGGCACCGACGAGCTGGCCGTGGCCGCCGCCCGCAAGCGCCGCGGCGTGCGGCCCGCCTATAAGCTGGTGGACACCTGCGCGGGCGAGATGGTCGCCGCACGCCCTTACTACTACTCCACCTATGAGCCCATCAACGAGAACCGCGTGAGCCGCCGCAAGAAAGTCCTCATCCTCGGCGGCGGCCCCAACCGCATCGGCCAGGGCATCGAGTTCGACTACTGCTGCTGCCACGCCGCCTACGCCGTCAAAGAGCTCGGCCTCGAGGCCATCATGGTCAACTCCAACCCCGAGACGGTCTCGACCGACTACGACACCTCCGACAAGCTCTACTTCGAGCCCCTCACCCGCGAGGACATCCTGGCCATCGTCGAGGAAGAGCAGCCCGATGGCGTCATCGTGCAGCTCGGCGGCCAGACGCCCCTCAACCTCGCCGTGCCCCTCGAGGAGGCCGGCGTGCGCATCCTGGGCACCTCGCCCGACTCCATTGACCGCGCCGAGGACCGCAAGCGCTTCGCTGAGCTGCTCTCCACCCTCGGCCTGCGCCAGGCCCCCAACGGCACCGCGTTCTCCTTCGAGGAGGCCCGCGCCATCGCCGACGACGTCGGCTACCCCGTCCTCGTGCGGCCCTCCTACGTCCTCGGCGGCCGCGCCATGCAACTCGTCCACGACGAGGATGAGCTGCGCCACTGGATGGCCGAGGCACGCATGGCCTCCGAGTCTCTCACCGAGCACCCTATCCTCGTGGACAAGTTCCTCGAGAGCGCCATCGAGATAGACGTTGACGCGGTGGCGGACGGGCACAGGTGCGTGATCGGCGGGATAATGGAGCACATCGAGATGGCGGGCGTGCACTCCGGCGACGCCAGCATGGTGCTGCCGCCCATCACCCTCACGGCCCCAGTCATCGAGCAGCTCAAAGAGCAGACCCGCGCCCTCGCCCGCGAGCTTCAGGTCAAGGGCCTCATGAACATCCAGTTCGCCATCCGCGAGGAGACGATCTACGTCCTGGAGGTCAACCCGCGCGCGAGCCGCACCGTGCCCTTCGTCTCAAAGGCCATCGGGGTGCCCCTGGCCAACATCGCCACCAAGGTGATGCTCGGCTACAGCCTCGAGGAGCTGGGCTTCACGCGCGAGGTCGAGCCCGGCCACGTCGCCGTCAAGCAATCGGTCTTCCCATTCGTCCGCTTCCCAGGCGTGGATGCCGTCCTCGGCCCCGAGATGAAGTCCACCGGCGAGGTCATGGGCATCGACTCCTCCTTCGGCCTCGCCTACGCCAAGAGCAACCAGGGCGCGGGCAACAACCTGCCGCTGTCCGGCACCGTCTTCATCTCGGTCCGCGACGCCGATAAGCGCGCCATCATCCTCATCGCCAAGAAGCTCGAGGACCTCGGCTTCAAGATCGTCGCCACCGAGGGCACTGCGGCCGCGCTCACCCGCAACGGCGTCAAGGCCCAGAGACTCGAACGCATCTCGGTCGGCCGCCCAAACGTCGTGGACCTCATCAAGAACAAGCAGGTGCACCTGATCATCAACACCGTGAGCGGCAAGAACCCCCGCAAGGACGAGGTCTACATCCGCACCGTGGCCATTGCCAACAACATCCCCCTCATCACCACCGTCCACGCAGCCACGGCCGTCGTCCAGGGCATCGAGGCCCTCGCCCGCCACGGCATCAGCGTCAAGAGCCTCCAGGAATACGGCTCCCGCTACACCCCGCCCAAGCTCCGCCCCCTCTCGTAGACCATGGCTGCACCGGCGGCGAGAGGCGGCGACCGCGGCCGCGCAACGCCAATCGCCCAAGGACCAGCGCCGGGCGGCCCAACCCATCTGGCTGATCAGCGGCATCCCACTCGGCCCGCCGGCCCAGTCTGCCGTGGGCGCTTCGGCGAGCGACCACTCGGGGCAGTCAACGGACAGGCGCGGACCGCAACGTCTGCCGTGGAAGCCTGGGCGAGTGGCTACCGCGGCGCCTTCTCGAGCGCGGCCAGGCGGGTGCGGGCGGTGGTGGCCCACTCGGTGTCGGGGTGCCTCTCGATGACGCGGGCGAGGTACTCGCGCGCCTTGTCGGGCTTGCCGGCGCGCAGGTAGTTCTCGGCGAGGCCGAGCCAGGCCTGGCATTCGCGCGCGGCCTGGGCCCCGGGCGTGGCCGACGAGTCCGGGCGCGCGGGCCACGGGTCGTGGGACGACGGGGGCGCCGGGGGCGGCCCGGGCTGGGACTGGAGCTTGCGGATGAGGGCGTCGGCCCGGTCGCCAAAGGGCGAGCCCTCGTAGCGGGTGGCGATGGCGGCGAGGAGGCGTGGCGCGTCGTCGCGCCGCTCGGCGATGGCCTTTTCGGCCTCCGCGAGCTGGGCCTCGGCCCGCTCGGCGAGGGCCGCGGCGGCCTTGGCAGCCGCCACGCACGCCTCGTCGGCGTCCGAGACCTGGGCGAGCTCGTGGTAGAGGGCATATGCCTTGCCCAGCTTGCCCGCCTGCTCGGCGGCGCGGGCCGCGGCCAGGCGCGGGCGCAGGGCGCGCAGCGGGCCGGCGCCCAGGAGCCATTCGCGGAGCACCTCCGAGTCGGTCTTCATCTGGTGGCCGAGGCCGTCGTACTTCTCGAAGGTCACGGTGGCGCCAGCCTTGCGGTAGAACTCTGCCCCCTTCTGGGCGTGGGGGAAGTTCGGGTCCTTGTCCCCGCAGCCGATGTAGATGGGCTTGTTGCGGAGGCTGCGGGGGTTCTTGAGCGGGAGGTCGAACTTCTGCCGCCCTGCGCCCAGGATGGCGATGCCGGCCCAGAGCGCGGGGGCGGCCTCGCCCATGGAGCTGGACATCCAGCCGCCCATCGAGAAGCCGCCGACGAAGAACTGCTCGCGGTCAATCCTCAGGCGGGCCTCCAGCCACGCGGCCGCCGCCTTGACGCTGTCGAGCTCTTTGGCCAGATACTGGTCGAACTCCGACATCATCATCTTGTCCTTGCGATCGGGCAGGTAGCCCAGGCCGACGATGATGAAGCCCTTGCCGCCCGTGACCTCGCGGAAGGGCCACACCGTGGGCCTGCCGCCCGCCCCGTGGTAGCAGAAGACCACCGGCCAGCGGCGCGACGCGGCATAGTCGCTCGGCACGTAGACCACGAAGTACCCGCAGCCGATCTTCGCCTCCTCCACCCGCGTCTCCTGGCCGGGGCGCAGCTCGGGGCCGTCCTTCGGCGCGACCCCCGCCAAGGCGAGGCAGGCGGCGAGAGACACGAGCATCGAGGCGCGCAGACGCATCAGGCTCTCCCCGGCTTCAGGGCTGAGATGACGGCTGACATGTCGTCGGCCTTGCGGAGGAGCTTTGGCCTCACGAAGCCGGCGGACTTGAGGGCGCCGGCCAGCTCCGCGAAGGTGTAGGTGCCGCCCGCCTCCGTGGCGACGAGCATGTTGACTGCGAAGAGCGCGCCCATCACGGGCCGCGTGCGCGACGGCTGCATCACGAGGTCGCGGACAAGAATCCGCCCGCCAGGCACGAGGGCGGCGTGGACCCTTCGGAAGAGGGCCACGTTCCCCTGGAGCGACTCCTGGTGGACGATTGCCGAGACCCAGGCGAGGTCGGCGCCGGAGGGCAGATTGCCACGCGTGTAGTCGCCGCCCACGACCCTCACGCGGTCCGCCAGGCCCGCCTCGGCGATGCGCCGCCGCGCCATCGGCACGACGGAGGGCAAGTCGAAGAGCGTCGCGGTCGCGCCCGGGGCGGCGCGCAGGAAGGCGATGGTCCACGTGCCCGAGCCGCCGCCGACGTCGAGCAGATGGCGGAATCGCAGCGGCCCGCCCCGGCCTGAGCCGACGGAGCCGAGGGCCTTCACCAGCGCGGGGGCCATCTGGGCGTTGATGACGTGCATCGCCCCGATGAAGGCCGCGTGGTCGGCGGCCGCGCCGCGGACGCTGGGCATGGCCCGCGCAGGGCGACCGGTCTTGACGACGCGGCCGAGCTGCGCCCACCGCCGCAGACAGGTGCCCAGGTGGCGCACCATCGGCAGCACGTTGCGCGGCGACGCCTCCGCCAGCGCGTCGCTGACGCCGGGCGCGCAGCCATAGCGTCCGCCTTGCTTGGCGAGCAGGCCCATCGCGGCCAGGGCGTCGAGGAGCACCGCCGTGGCCCGGCGGTCCGCGCCGAGCCTGTCGGCCAGCTCTCCCGCCGTAGCGCGCCCGCGCCCGAGGGCGGAGAAGACATCGAGCTCCGCCGCCGCCGTCAACACGCACGCCCCCTGAAAGCCCCGCGCCAGCTCCAGTATCTCCTCCACAGTCCACAGCTTGGCCATCCGATGCGCTCTCCTTGAAAGACGCCGCCCCGTGGTGTAATGTACACCCTTGCGGCCTGCGACGCAACCTCCCGCGACCTCGGGCTGTATGACGAGGGGGAGCCGTCTCGGAGGAACTCAGCCACATGACTCGCAGAGCCCCAGCGTTCGTCCTCTGCCTCCTGGCCTTGGCGCCCCTTGGGTGGGGCGCGCCACAGGTCGAGACCGAATATGGCGTCATCTCGGGCGTCAGCGTGGGCGAGCGGGGGGACGTCCACGTCTACAGGGGCATCCCGTTCGCCGCGCCGCCCGTGGGCGAACTCCGGTGGAAGCCGCCCCAGCCGCCCAAGCCCTGGGAGGGCGTCCGCGCCTGCGCCAGCTTCGGCCCCTGGTGCCCCCAGCCCAAGCCGCTCATGGGGCGTGAGCTGGGACGGCTGGACGAGGATTGCCTCTACCTCAACGTCTGGACCCCCGCGGCGGCCCCGGTGGACAAGTTGCCCGTGATGGTGTGGATTCACGGCGGCGGCCACACGACTGGCTCGGGCGCCAGCCCCTACTACGACGGCGAGCGGCTCGCGCGCGAGGGCGTCGTCCTGGTGACCATCAACTATCGCCTCGGCCCCTTCGGCTACCTCGCCCACCCGCTGCTCTCGAAGGAGTCGGGCCGCGGCGTCTCGGGCAACTACGGCCTCCTCGACCAGATCGCGGCGCTCCAATGGGTGAAGCGCAACATCGCGGGCTTCGGCGGCGACCCCGACTGCGTGACGATCTTCGGCGAGTCGGCTGGCGCCGTCAGCGTCTGCCGCCTGATGGTCTCGCCCCTTGCCAAGGGGCTCTTCCACCGCGCCATCGCCCAGAGCGGCGGCGCCCACGGCCTCAACCGCTACCTCCGCGAAGAGCGCGGCCTCCTGCCGCCGATGGAGCGCGTGGGCGAGCAGGTGGCCGCGAGGCTCGGCTGCGACAAGGCGCCCGACCCCCTGGCCGCGCTGCGCGCCAGGACCTGGCAGGAGGTGCTCCAGGCCTCCGATGCCGCCCAGGGGCTCTTCGGCAAAGGCGTCAAGTTCGGCCCCATCATTGACGGCTGGGCAATTCCCGACGACCCCGCGGCGCTCTTCGAGGCAGGAAAGCAACACGACCTGCCGCTCATCGTCGGCTCCAACGCCGACGAGGGGAGCGTGTTCCTGCAACAGGTGCCGCTCCGCCGCGTCGAGGGCTACAGGTGGCTGCTGCGGGGGCGGTTTGGCGACAGGGCCGATGCGGTCTTCGCCCTCTTCCCCGCCGAGCGGGACGAAGACGTTCGGGCGGCCTTCAGCCGCATGGTCGGCGTGTCGGCCTTCGTCGCCCCCGCGCGCTTCCTCGCGCGCGCCACCGAGAAGCGCGGCGCGAAGGCCTGGCTCTACCACTTCACCCGCGTGCCCGCGGCCGAGCGGGTGAAGAAGCTGGGCGCATTCCACGCCCTTGAAATAGCCTACGTCTTCGGCGTCTCCGGCGAGCAGCTCGGCTTCGACGAGACGGACCGCAGGCTCTCCGACACCATGCGGAAGCACTGGGTCCGCTTCGCCAGGACGGGTGACCCGAATGGCGAGGGCCTGCCCGCCTGGCCCGCCTACAGCCGCGAGGCCGACCAGCACATGGAGTTCGGCGACGCCATCGGCCCCAAGGCCGGCCTCTGGCGCGCGGCCTGCGACCTCTTCGACGCCATCCAGGCCGAGGAGGCCGCCCGCCGCAAGCCCGCCACCGACTTCTGATGCCCTTGCACGCATGGCTCGCCGCGAGTATGATCCTGGCGACCGGGCCAGGACGGTCGCCAACCCGTGAGCAGGCGAGAGGTCGTGGCAGCAAGGCAGAACAGCTTTTGGGTGCGTTTCGACCGCGATGCGCCCATCGGCGCCGTGGCCGACAGCCTGGTGGCGCGCGCCGCCGACGTGATGCGGACGGCGAAGAACGAAGAGGAGCTGCGCATCGGGATAGAGAAGGCGCTCGACCCGCTCCTGCGCCAACTCGGGGTCGCCCGCGACCCACGCTACGAGAAGGCGGTCTACCACAGCACCGGCACGGGCCGCGCGGATGCGCTCCACGGCCAGGTCCTCCTCGAGTACGAGGCGCCGGGGGCCTTCCGCTCCCCAGCCGCGGTCGAGCATTGCTTCAACCAGCTCGTCCAGTACATCTGCGGCCTGGCACAGGCCGGCAAGCCGGCTCTGTTCATCGAGGACCCGAAGTTCGTCGGCGTCGGCTTCGACGGCGAGAGCATCTTCTTTGTCCAGTACCGGCAGCGAGAGGCGAAGCCTAAGACAGAGCTGGACCCCGCAGACTTCGTCCGCCGGGGGCCGCATCACTTTGAGCGGGCGGCGGCGCAGAACCTCTTGACCTACATGCGCGCGCTCGCCCGCCGGCTCCTCACCGCTGAGGAACTCGCGCGGGTGTTCGGCCCGCGAGGCAGGACCGCGCCCTGGCTCGTCAATGCCTTGGTGGATGCCCTGGAGAACTGGTCCAACGCCCCGCGCGTGCGCGCGTTCTTCGACGAGTGGCGCCGCCTGTTCGGCATCGTCTATGGTGAGGGCTTCGCCGCACACGAGACCGAGGTGGCGGAACGCCTCCTCCGAACCTATAGCCTGGCGCCCAAAGGCGATTTTCAGGGCCTCCTCTTCTGCGTCCACACCTACTTCGCTCTGCTCATGAAGCTCATTGCCGCTGAACTCATCTCCATCTCTGAGACCTCCTTCATGTCGTCCTTCAGCCACGACCTGGCCAACACCGAGGACGACAAGCTGCGCGAGAAGCTGGAAGGCGTTGAGAGCGGCGGCATCTACGCGCGACGCGGCGTCACGAACTTTCTGGAGGGGGACTTCTTCCGCTGGTACCTCGATGCGCTGTCGCCGGGGCTGTGCGATCGCATCCGCGACCTGGCGCGCGCCCTGGCGGAATTCGAGCCGGCCACCTCAACCATCACCCCCGAATCACAGCGTGACCTCCTCAAGAAGCTCTACCAGTACCTCGTCCCCCAGGAGGTGCGCCACGACCTCGGCGAGTACTACACGCCCGACTGGCTGGCCGAGCTCGTCCTCGACGAGGCCGGCTACGACGGCGACACGCACAAGCGGCTCCTCGACCCCGCCTGCGGCTCCGGCACCTTTCTCTCACTCGCCATCCAGCGGGCCAAGGAGTATGGCCGCAGGCGTGGCGAGCCGCCGCGCGAGACCGCCAAGCGCGTCCTCGCCAACATCTGGGGCTTCGACCTCAACCCCCTCGCCGTCATCGCCGCACGCACCAACTACCTCTTCGCCCTCGGCGACCTGCTCGGCGAGGTCGAAAGCCCCGAAATCCCCGTCTACCTCGCCGACTCGGTCCTCTGGCCCCAACGCGCAGGCACCCTCCCCGCCGAAGACCACGTGCCAGTGCCGACCGCCGTGAGGGTCTTCCACGTCCCCACCCTTTGGGTGAGGAACAACGGCTTCCTGATGCGCCAGGCGGCCCCGCTCATTGAGGAGATGACGAAGGCAAAGTACCCGCCCCCCGAAGCCCTCAAGCGCCTCAAGCGCAAGGGGCTTGCACTGCCCGGCCATGAGAACGTCGTCAGAAGCTTCTATCAGGAACTCCTGGAACTCGAGGAGCGCCAAGAGAACGGAATCTGGGCGCGGTTCCTCAAGAACGCCTTTGCGCCCATGGTCGCCGGCAAGTTCGACTACGTGGTGGGCAATCCACCTTGGATTCGCTGGGGCTA
>Ga0101944_10005836_pt1 | contig 13566 bp, 15 predicted proteins | sample DewCreD2012metaG_FD_75245 | JGI IMG/M metagenome (GOLD analysis project Ga0101944, IMG submission 75245) | Hot spring sediment bacterial and archeal communities from British Columbia, Canada, to study Microbial Dark Matter (Phase II) - Dewar... ... | reverse complement strand
AACATATCAAGTTGATAGAAATTGGAGTTCTATCACTGTTGATAAATTCCAAAACATATCAAGTTGATAGAATTTGGAGTTCTATCACTGTTGATAAATTCCAAAACATATCAGCATTGATAAATCTCCAAAACATATCAAGTTGATAGAAATTGGAGTCGTATCAATGTTGATAAATCTCCAAGACATATCAGCATTGATAGAAATTGGAGTCGTATCAATGTTGATAAATATCCAAAACATATCAAGTTGATAGAAATTGGAGTCGTATCAATGTTGATAAATATCCAAGAAATATCAAGTTGATAGAAATTGGAGGCGTATCAATGTTGATAAATATCCAAGACATATCAGCATTGATAGAAATTGGAGTTCTATCACTGTTGATAAATATCCAAAACATATCAAGTTGATAGAAATTGGAGTCGTATCAATGTTGATAAACATCCAAGACATATCAAGTTGATAGAAATTGGAGTCGTATCAAATGTTGATAAATCTCCAAAACATATCAAGTTGATAGAAATTGGAGTTCTATCACTGTTGATAAATATCCAAGAAATATCAAGTTGATAGAAATTGGAGTCGTATCAATGTTGATAAATCTCCAAGACATATCAAGTTGATAGAAATTGGAGTCGTATCAATGTTGATAAATCTCCAAGAAATATCAAGTTGATAGAAATTGGAGTTCTATCAGCATGAATAGAAACCTCATGAACAGTTTCATTGAGAATAACAAAGAGATCATCAATGGGATTACGAATGAAATTAGTCCAGGAGCCCCCGAAACTAGTTAAGATGATAGATAGACCTCTTCATTCAAGACCCACCGAACTAAATGAACTAGTCATGAAGTCTGAATGAGGCCTGTCAAGAAAGGAAACTCTACCTGGACGGTCATCCGTTACATCTGTCCGGACACATGTTACTGATCGATTTCGTGTCTTTTCTTGATCTGTCCAGTTTAAGGACGCCATGTCCAATGTCACTCTCTCTGATACATTTCATCCTGCCAGTCAAAGTCATCTTCGAGGCTCTTGACCTTTAATATGTTACGATCTCATTTAACCATTGAGTCCTTCTTATTATTTGTTTACCAATTAGACAAATAATAACAAACTAGAGTCGAAAGACATTAGAGAGTGTCTTCTCTTACTACGGAGGAACTACACATTAATGGCGTTATATTCAGGATGATCTTTTGACAGGGGAACTGACTCCCTCTCTTCAGGCAGACTCAGAGGACACACGATATAGTGACTAATGATAATGACGATGAAAACAGACGTAACACACAGCGACCAGATAACGAACACATATGTATATTTTGCAAAGGGTGCAATGGCCAGGAGACTAACATAGGCAAGACACAGGAATGCCAGTGTAAACACAGATAACTTGCTCATCCTGATGGGCTCATCTTCCTCCTCTGAATAAGATATAGACACTGCCTCCGGTTGGTCCATCACTTAATGACAATTAACGAGTAAGAGAAGTGAAGATCAGTTTCTCGTAGACATTTTATTCATTATAATAAAGATGTTACATTTGGATGGATGAACAATTACATCGAGTCCCACCTTGACAGTTTAACGTCACATCTCTCAAGGAGATTGTCTTACGAAGACATTGTATCTTCTCGTTTATTTCCGAACGGTCGCGATCGATCAACTGTCACAGATGATGTTCTATCCACAAGGATGTCACACCCCAAGAGGTATCGATACTACTTTCAAACTGGTTCGGAGTCGTAGTCTTCTCGAAATCGTTATCTTCTCATTTTACAAGTTTTACCTTATCTTCTGTTTTTTTCCCTTATTGAAATTGCCTGTCTATTCCTCTCTCTTCCTCCTTTCTTCTCATTTTCTTTAATAAAAGAAAAATTTTCTTTGTCGTCTCGGGATAAAGATTCGTCTTCGAATTCATCTTGACAGAATTTAACGATCAGTCAAGATGAAGTATCTTAAATCGTCCAAAAAGAGACTTCTCTTTTAAAGAAAGGAAATTGATAACAGTTTCCTCTTTTATCGGAAAGTTTAATGTTTTTTAACGTTTCCGGAGAGAGCCGAATTTGACTTCGAATATGTCGGAGACGAGACCAATGAGACTTCTGAGACCTTTTCTAATTTTGGCAACGGCGGAAGATTGTCCCAATTGTCCTCCGGCACTTCGAATATTTTCTCAGTGTTCGGATATCTATGTGGATGAGACTCCACTCTTTCATCTTCGTCACCTTCCATTTCCCCGAAGAAGTGAGATAAGTTTTCTCACTGGAACGGCGTTTGAACAGAGATTTCCCGGAGCTCCAGATCTTTCCGATTATATCAAGTGGACTCCATGTTTTCTCCTGGTTTCCGAACTTGCCTGGTATACAAAGACGGTTACCGATGACGATGTTTCTCTGTTTAACGGAGACATACGTTATTACGGGTCAACTTTGACGGAGGGAGCTGGAAGTCGGTTTATTCATTATAGTCAGGACTTCTCCAATAGTTTCCAGGGACTGGAAGAATGGATCTCGGAAAACTTCTCTTCCCGTCCCTCGCTCTTTTTCCATCCTCGAGGACATCTTCTCGAGAAACTTGAAGAATATTTTAGATCTCGGAGATGAGATGCGGAAGTAAATCTTCCAACTTCCAATTCTTCCAAATCTTTATCGTTGTTATATTAAACAACGATAAAGATGTCATATCTTGTGGCACGTTTTTACGAACCGAGTTCGGAACAAGAGAGAGAAGAACTAAACACTTATCTTGGAATTGTGGAGAGTCTTGATGATCCGTTTAATCTCTTTCTTCGTCTTGATGATCTTCTATCGACATTTCCAAAACGAAGGTACATTTATCTTATGGCGTACAGTCTTGGACGAAAGAAGCTGATTCTTTGGGGAGTCTATGATCGAGAAAGAGATGAAATTGTTCTTGACGGAGCGTGTCAGTATCGGGTGCCTCAACTGATGTCGATTGTCAAACAGTGGAAAGAGAATCAGTATGAATATGTGTCAAATCAGGTTCGGGATCGGATAAAACAACGTCTGGAAGAGTATCTCAATCTTCCCTCCGAATCTCCGCATATTCGGACCTATTCTGACTATGTTAATCTCAAATATCTTCTCGGATATTTTGATGGGAAAGTGACGGAATCGGAGTTAAATCCGGACCTTCTTGATAACTTTTACACTCAGTTTGAGTCCGAAGTGGGACTTCAGCCAATTAGTGAGAACTATGATTTTGCTCTTGTGGACTATATCGACAGTCTTCGTCGGGAGATTTCGACATATGAAAACTCTTTAAATCGAACGGACATTCGTCCAGATCTTATCCAAAAGGTAGACCGAGATATTATGGCCTTGGTTGTTCATATTTCTCAGCTCTTTTTGAAGACCTTGGCACGAGGAAATCTTTCATACTACCATTTTCCGATCTGTCCGGATCGCGACTTCTGTCGATCACGGCAAAAATATGAGCCAGAGTGTGAACTGTATGACTATGGGATTATTTCGTTTCATCCGGGAGACTTTTAATTTGGAAGTGACCGAATCGAATGTCTCGCGACGTGAAGAGACATTCGATTTAACGATCTTAACATTCGGAAACGATCTGACCTCGGACAGCGCCGTCATGAAGACCGACTGTGTGGACGTTGATGTAGACAGCTCCCCGGCGGATGGCCTGGTAGAGACTGGCGACACTGTTGATTCCGCTATCGACCTGAATATTGTCATTGGTGAGAGTGCCCTTGGCAAGAAGACCATTGACCGGAGTACCATGAGAAGAGGGCGAGTTAAAGAGTGTAGCGATAACGGGGCCGTTAACATCGGCTTCTCCACGGTGAAGATGAACCGCAAGGACAAACTTTTGAGGATTCTTACTAGCACCACAGACATAAACCTTGAACTGGGCTGAGGAGAGATCCTTATGGAATTTAAGAATAAGGAGAGCTGAAATGTTTGGATTGACGACATTCGGCTGAGTTGAGAGAGGGACAAATCCTCCTCCAAGAAGTTGGATTAACTCCTGTTCAAAGGACGCCTTGACAATAAAGAGACGCTGAAATGGAGACACTTCCACTTTCTTACCCATGAAGGCTTTGGTTTTTCTTTAAGACGATATTTTTTCTTCGGCTCTTTTTTGCGAGACTTCTTCTTTTCTCTTAAAATTTTAAGAGAGAAAAAAAGAAGAAAAGAAGAATAAAAGAAGAAAAAGAAGAAGAAGATAAATAAAATGGACGATTCATATTCAGGTTTTCCTCAATGTTGGCCTCGAGCATTTCAAGATGGATGGACACTTTCTCCCGGACCTTGTGGAAATCCCGACCGATATATGGTTATGCCGCCAAAGGGTCACCGGGCGGCGACATGGGCGGGAGTTTGGCGTCCCTACACATTTGATCGATCGTCCTTAAATTTGCCCGGTTCTGGAAAGGTGATCGTTTTAATCCCTCACTATTTTCGCCGGTGGTTTCCCTAACATTTCCTCGAAACCTCTCTCAAGAAGTTTGGTGTCTTTCTTTCCGGAGAAGTCGTTATTCTCCGAAAAGAAAGAATGGCGAATTTGAAACGTATCTTCTTCCGATCTTGGAAGTGGAAAACGAATGAATCTCTTATCCTTACCAAATGAGATTATATATCATATTATCTCCTTTCTCGATCCACCGTCAATCTTTTGTCTTCGGCGGACGTGTCGAGCGTTTGCCAATTTCTTTTCCGAGAAGGAAATCAAGCAGTTGAAACGGCAGGCGAAATATCTTATCGAGAAATTTAACTATGACCAACCCAACCGCTGTCGAGGCATTATCGAGAGAACGGGAAAATATTCGCTCAAAGGAGAGAGATGTCTCGAAAGAAGTCTCTACTATCTGGTTTCTCTTGATACGGGAAAGGTGGAAGGATATTGTTCAAATCACAGTGGTCTCATCCCAGTGTTTTCCACTCGAAACCAATCCAAAATCAACAAGGTTATCGTTTCTGACCTCTTTTATGAACATTGGGATTGTTTTTATTGTTCGGATAATCTCCCATGTAAGAAACACGATAGATATCTAACCTTCCCTCGATGTCAATATGAATATAAAGCTAAATCAAAGCGAGGTAAGATCTGTAACCGAATCAACTGTTCAAATTCGAAACATTCAACCTTTGGTGTCATCACAATCGATTTAAGAAAGTTTAAACGGGAACTGATTCAGGCAGAGGACATCCTGTCAGATCTTCTTTCAACCTACACATTGAAAAAGGGACAAATTCCTCCTCGTCCTCATCGCAAGAAATTTAAAAAGCTTCAATTCTCCTTGGATTTCACGGAAGAATTTCCTTAATAACGCCAATACCTTTTACATATCCATCTCGAAAGACCAAGCGAGCTCCAGGATATATAAACTGGGGCGTTAGAAACTGGAACGTGACGGAAGAGCGCTTACCACTTCGGAGGGGAAAGTTGTCTCCTCCAATGATACGTCCACACACACTGACATTGGCACAATGAATGTAAGGTGTGTATCCAATATTAATTGTCGTCGACGATGTCAAAATAACAACGTCCGCCACAACCTTATTAACAAGAACTGGAGTGTTAATTAGAACTCGTCCTCGTTTGAGAGAATCCTTGGAAATTTCACTCTTGGAATCCATCGGACGGATAGCAAGACATCCATGTTGACCTGGCTCAAGACGAGAAACAACCTCGCTAAATTCGTTGTGAATAGACTTGACACGAATGTCAACGTACTCCTTACCAAGAGGACCGAGCACAAGTTTATCTCCCACCGCAATCGGCTCAAGAAAATTCTCTCCATAGAGAACCAGACCAATCCCCTCCACTCGATACGGAGTTAAGATAAAGAAGAGCTTTCGAATACCCCGAAGAGAAGCAAACTTACGAATGAAATTTGCTCGCGGAGCTGTCTGCAGTTGAGGAAGACAAAAAAGAAACGACTTGAGCAGATCAAGACCATCTCCCTTCACATTAGACACTGAAAAGATGGGCGAAACGACAAGAGGATTAACACTTAAGATTTCGAGAACCTCTTCCCTTCCTTCTCCCCGACTACAGTCAAAGGTAAACTTGATCTGGAGACGTCGACAGAGTAACCGAACTGACTCCAATGTCTGCTTAAAGGTCTCCGGAGGCGCAATGTCAATCTTCGTGATAACAATAAGAACGGGAATACTTAGACTTCGACAAATATTAAAATGATCTCGTGTAATCCGTGTAATCCCCTTGGAGGCACTAATAACCAAGATGGCATAATCCGGAAAGAAACTCGTCAAACCTCGAAGTGTCGTCCGAAGATACTTTTCATGTCCCGCTAAGTCAAGAAATCGAATCTGAGAAACCGTCCCTTTCTCAAAGGGATTTAACACTTTAACAACATTGATATTACTCGTCCGCCCTGACTCTTTTTCATGTTTAAGAGTCAAGACGGTCTCCCGTGACTTGCCATTTCCATCATCAAGAGTCCCCGTACTCAACACTCCAATCAGAGAGCTCTTTCCGGCATCAACGGCTCCCACAATTGCAATATTGTGAGACAACATACGTCGTGATTTCGATTTTCCGAATTCGACGCTTCGTCTCGAAATTCAATTTTCGAGACGTCAACATCAATTTCGACTTCCAATATGAAAATGAATCTTTTCTTTCTCACAAGTTATTCAGTCCTGTCTCAACTCTTCGGTCGACCAGATACTTTTTGGTGGTACATCTTTACCACCGCCATCTTATCCGCATCCTTCTTCTTCGTTGTCCGTTTAATCTTTCTTTAATGTTTTATTCCGTCCCGGTAAGACGGGACACCAGTTCCCGTTTCAGACCCCATGGACTCAGACCTCTTTGTCGACACATCTCTCGAAGCTCTCTCACGGTGTAATAATTATTCCATGGTGTCGTCTTCTTCGGACTCAGAATCTTCCTCTGAGAAACCTCCTCCAAAAGGTCATAATCGTGTCGAAGAATCAGATAACTACTTATCCATGACCCGACGCCAAGAATTAAGATAAGACTGACTGCCAACAGAATGTTATACTCTGGTATGTCGGAAATGTGACACACATTCCAGAACGATGGAGAAAAACTTCTTCCAGAAGTATACAAGTGATAGATATTAACATTCTCCAGTGCACATAACGTGAAATACACCAGGACAAACGGAACAATCGTAAACAGAATCGAAAGTTTGTCCATATATGTTTTGGTTATTAAATTCTCTCATCTTGACAAAATCAAAAAATCTCGCTTCCAGAAAGAAAAATGAATTCTCAAATTGTACCTTCTTTTCGGCCAAAGACGAAAATGGAACATCAGGATTGGAAACCAGTTATCATTCGTCGCCCTCTCCGCTCTAAGAAGGAACAGTTGTTACATGCTCAGCGGAATCGACAACCTCTCGACACGTTCAAGAAGTATTCCGCCGGAAAGAATAAACAGTCCACTCCAAGTCTCAGTACCCGCAAATTGGAATCAGTTGACACCTCGGAAGATCCTCTTCAATTACCCCAAATTTCGAAAGAAACGGCTCATCGAATTCTTTCCGAGCGAACGAAGAAGGGCTGGTCCCGAAAAGATCTTGCTATGAAGCTCAACGTTTCCGAGTCAGTCGTGACACAATATGAAAATGGCACCGCCATTCCAAATCCTCGTCTGTTACAAAAGATGTCCACTCTCCTCGGAATTCCCTTGAAGAAATAAGAAGAAATAAGAAGAAAGAATTAAAAAACAATGGAAGGAGTCCCAAAAACAGAGGGGCACCGCTACGCGGTTTACACCTTCTCTGGATATCTTTCGGGAAAAGTAAAACCCATCATGGTCCTTGATCCACGAGCCCAAAAGGTCACCTATACTCCTCTGGGAGTAGAATGGTTGAAAGAACATGGATACTTCTATCTTCCCCCCTATGCGGAGGCAACACATATTGTCTCTTCCCGAACTCGTCATGATACCCTACCGACCTTCCCGTCCTCCCGAGGAGATCTTGTCCGAGATTTCCTCGGCTCGACAAACGGAGACATATCGTCTTCGGGACATTGATATTCGAGATGTTCCAGAGTATCAAGGAGAGTACGGAGACATCTCTCCAATAATGCCCAAGTTGTCTCGATATATCCCAGAGTGTCAGACGTTCAAGGGAGAGATTAAATTAACTCAACATTCTCGGAACTCGCTAATGTATGAAGTAACGATGAACCTCCTCGGTCTCGAGTAAGAAGAAAAAGAGGAAGAAGAAAAAGAGGAAGAAGATAATTTTAGGACGAGGAAATGAGTACATCGTTGTAAGTTCGATCTCAGATTTATCAGGCACATACCAGGGTCGGACTCTCGGTCATGTTCTGGTCCTTATTATTGACGGATTTTCCCGAATCGTCGAGATCTTTGACCCTAACGGAATCAGTCCGGGAACACGCCATGTCTACTTCTGGACGACACAACTTGTCAACTCCTTAAACGATTTCCTTGCGAAAGAGGGAATCTCGTTTTCCCGAGTCATTTCCGCAGATGAGCCCTACTGTCCCCAAATCTTATCCTCTCTCGCCCCGGGATTTCGAGGAGAACAACAGTGTGTCGTCTGGGGATTCTACTATCTCTTTCTTCGAATTTCGAATCCTCAACTTCCCCGGAGAGCTATTCTTGACTATCTGTCAAGTTTTCCGCCAGCTGAGCTCTACCATCGACTGAAAAAGATTGCCACTCTTCTGTTAACATCATTTGGTCCCATCTCAACCGTCGAAGTAACCATCTAAAAAAGTCAAGATCTTCTTATCGGTGAAATCACCTATCACCGATAAGAAAAGGAAAGTTGTCTCTCTACGTCGAAGCGACTCTCTTCAAATATAAAGAGTACATTGTTAAGTCCAGAAGAAGATCCATATCGGTGGAATGGTCTGACGATGGATCCGGTACAATACGCACAATCCAGTCATCGGGACTTTCAATAATAGGACGATTTCCCTTGATTAACTTGGAATTAATATCCGTGAGAATTCCACTCACCGGTGCATAAAGATGATAGTTTCGATAGATATGAAACTTTGAACTTGGATCCGCCACTCGATAAATAACAGAACCAATATAATCACCTTGTTTAACAGAGGTTGGAACTTTGGGCATATATTTACGATAGATGAAGATCTCCGAATCGGGCGGAGGAGAAAAGGACTGTTTCAAACCCTGAGCACTGATACCAACTTTGCCATTCTTCTCATTATACCAGAGGTGTGTTAGCGTGTACCACTTCTTTCGAAATCTCTTCTCTTCGGTAAGTTTCTGTTTTTCTCGACTCGAAAGAATTCGAGATCCCCTTCCATAAGAAATATTCGGAAGTGAAAGTTGAAGTTTATTCTCTGTCTCTTTGTCTTCGTCGAGAACGGACTTCACCGTTGGAACGGAAAGAGACAGCATCCGAGACTGTTCCAAACTCCTTCGAAAGGAAACAACCGGATTCTCCTTGACGGACAATTGAAGTTTTATCGAAGAAGATGTTATTTCCGTGGGCAGATCCACGGGTGTTCGAAATCTTCTCAACCGCTTTTTCGAAGTCGACATCAAGTGTCTATAATACTCTTAATAAGAAAGTTCGAACCAATTTCGAAAAAATTTCAATTTCTATTTGGCAAGCATTAGATTCCTCGAATACTTTTGAAGAAGATACGCCATTTTCGGAAACCCGTTCCGAACTGCATATCCAAGAGCATAACTAGCAACTTCTGGAAACCAGGGCATGTCTCGATACACTGCAAAGAGAGTTCTCAAGTTGGAATAGTCATTCGTGTTTACAACTTGTCGAAATTGCCTCTTCGCGTCCTCTTTCGACATTTTAAGATAGAAAAGAAAAAGTTAAACTTACACCTTCCTTCTCCTTTTGAACTCGACACCTCCTCTCAAAGAAAGAATTCGATGTTAATTATTTTACGTCTTTTCTTTTTATGAGTAAAGAAAAGACATGGAAACCCCCCTCGTCATTTTAACTCAGAGTATCATTGACGTTCTGACAAAACTTCAACAGAACGTTCAGCTAATCCTTGAAACTCGTAATCCCTCCCAATATGAGGCAGGACTTCGTCAACTTTACACTTCCATCACGAACCATCTGAAAGAGTTTCAGTCCGTCTTAAGTCCATCTCTTCCTCCAACAACTCCAATCCAAGAACCTCTCTATTCATATACACTCTCGTTCTTCCAGTTCTGTCTTGATTTTCTTAAGAATCTTCATCGACATATCAGTGCCATCCACTACTACTCTCTTGTTAATAAGATTAACTTCTGTGATGAGACACTTAAAGCCATTGAATCCTATATCACCTCAAACACCGTCAGAGAAGACTTTAACGCTCATGCTCAAATGGTTGATCGAGTTTCCACTCTTCTCCGTCAAGGAAATATCTCTGAACTCGTCCCGAGTGAAAAATCTCAAACCTCTCCGGGAACTTCTCAAGTCACATATCGCATTCTCACTGCCTTTCTTGATCAATATAAACCCTTTCTCTCAACACTTCGAAATACGATCAACCTTTCCAATGAATATCTGTCCGGTCAACTTAATAGTCCATGTTCCCAGATCCGAAATCAGATCATCACCTCAACTCGAGAACACGCAGATTCTATCATTAGTATGTCCCAGAAAATTAACTCCCTCTCCTTCTACCTTAAACAAAACGATATCCAAAATGTTAACAACGTCCTCGGTGGTCTTCCAGAAGTTCCCTCCTCTCCTCTTGCCGAATCTCCTCGAGTGTCAACTCTCTCTCCCGCCTCCGCCGCCGCCGACGGTTCCTATTACACCTTCGCCGACTCTGACGATTTCGACGACGAAGAAGACGATGATGACAGATATTACTATCGACACCGAAACACCTCTCGCCGTCGACGTTATTATTAAATTCCGTCTTCATCCTCTCTCTCAGTCCCATATGAAAGTCCAGATAAAATCCAAAACGAGAAAAGAATATTTGAAAGAAAAACCCCTTCTTTTTCCAAATTATATTCCTTTTTCTAAAAGTTAATTCGAAACCATATGAATCTTTCTCCCGAACTTCAACAGTCAATTCTGAAGGGAAAGGAGGAATATCTTCGCCAGCTTCCGATTGAAATCTTACAGGAAATAACTAAATATCTGTCTCTGAATGATATCTATCGTCTGTGTCAGACGTCAACGTATTATCAGAGAAACGTATGTGAGGACCCTCATGTTTGGATTGACGCCTATCGACGAGAACTGGGATATGATTTTGACACAACACACATTCCAGATGAGATCGACATATCTGATGCCCGGGCATACATTATCGAGGGCCTTCTTCGAGATGGCGTCCCTCCTCTTGACGTCTACAGGTTCTATCGACAAAATTCCAACCTGGAATTTATAAGTCTCGTTGATCCGGAATATCATCTAACGTTTCAAGGTCTGTCCGTCCCAACTATTACAAAGATATTCTCTCACTTGATCCTATTTTCTCCATATGATATAACCCGATATATCTTAGAGAATCCAAATCTGGATCCAAACGTTGTTGAAGGTGCTCTCCGCTACCTCGAAGAAATATTATATGGACCCTTTGACCCAGATAATATCACATACATCCTCGAAGCTATCATCGCGTCAATTAAATATTACGGATCTCACTCTTATCAAGACGCTATTCTCTCTCGTCTTGATAAGGGTCTTCTGGATGTTGTTCGTCGAGAAGGACTGTTGAAAATACTTCTACTTTTAGACTTCTAATTTCTTCCCATTCTAAAAGAGAGAGGTAATTGAAATTGAATCTGAATTGAAACTTTCTTTTTCTTCTCTTCTTCTCTTCTTCGAAGAAGAGAAAAAAACATGGATGAAAAAAGAAAAGTTCGTCTTGCTATTATTGGAACATCCGGACGAAAACCGGCCGATTCAAGAAGACTGAGACAGGAGCACATGGTGTACATGGCCAATACAGTTAAAGGTATTATCGAACATGTTCTCAAAATTCTCCCGAAAGACGTTATTCTCGTGTCAGGTGGGTCTGCATGGGCGGATCATGTTGCGGTCCAGTTATATTTGGAAGGAGGTTTTGGGGGCTTCGAGCTGTACTTGCCGACGGAGTTTGATCTTTCACAAAAGCGATACATTCATTCATACGAAGGCCAAACACTTAACAAACTTTTTTCGGAGTGTCAAGCCAAGACAGGCTCCAACGTTTTTTGAGGAGTTAGCCAGAGTCATTGGGGACACATCTGTTAAAACCGTCGTTCGAAAAGGATTTCTGGCCAGAAACACCTTAATCGCGGAAAACTGTGACTATCTGATAGCGTTCACATTTTCCGCAGACGTACCGATAGAAGGTGGAACCTTTGACACCTGGAAGAAAACACCCCATTCTAACAAAATTAACATTGATCTATCTCCCTGTCCCTAAGTTCTTTTCCCCAATCGTTAAGTTTCATGAAACTGGAATTCAGTCCAGTTTCATGAAATAATTTCGACAAGAAAAAAGTCATTCTTTCTTCCCGAGATTTGGATTCCTTTCCGTCAAGAGATTGAAATCCAGAAATCTTTCCAACATTCGCTAAAACGTATTGAGTTGACTAAAGTCCTAGATCAATCTTGCCTACCTTAAAGATCGAAACCTCTTCAATAAGAGATTGAAATCGTATTTCCAGAAATAAATATCCAATATCTATCTCCAGAAATAGATATTGAAATATTGGAATCGTATTCCCACGAATATTTTTGGATATTTATTCGTGGGAATAGATATTGGTGCCGTATTTCCAGAAATAAATCCAGATTCTATCAGTGTTGATAGATATTGGAGTCGTATCAACATTGATAGATATCCAAATATATTCGTGTGAATAGATATTGGAGTCGTATCAACACTGATAGATATCCAGATTCTATCAATGTTGATAGGAATTGGAGTCGTATCAACACTGATAGATATTGGAATATTGGAATCGTATCAACATTGATAAATATCCAAGACATATCAATGTTAATAGAAATTGGAGTCATATCAGTGTTGATAAATATCCAAGACATATCAGTGGTGATAGAAATTGGAGACATATCAACATTGATAAATATCCACATATCAGTGTTGATAAATATCCAAGACATATCAGTGGTGATAGAAATTGGAGTTCTATCAGTGTTGATAAATATCCAAGACGTATCAGTGTTGATGGGAATCTGAGTCATATCAGTGTTGATAGAAATTGGAGTCATATCAGTGGTGATAGAAATTGGAGTTCTATCAGTGTTGATAAATATCCAAGACGTATCAGTGTTGATGGGAATCTGAGTCATATCAGTGTTGATAGAAATTGGAGTCATATCAGTGGTGATAGAAATTGGAGTTCTATCAGTGTTGATAAATATCCAAGACGTATCAGTGTTGATGGGAATCTGAGTCATATCAGTGTTGATAGAAATTGGAGTCGTATCAGTGTTGATAGAAATTGGAATTCTATCAGTGTTGATAGAAATTGGAGTTCTATCAGTGTTGATAAATATCCAAGACGTATCAGTGTTGATGGGAATCTGAGTCATATCAGTGTTGATAGAAATTGGAGTCGTATCAGTGTTGATAGAAATTGG
>Ga0101944_10005835_pt1 | contig 13567 bp, 12 predicted proteins | sample DewCreD2012metaG_FD_75245 | JGI IMG/M metagenome (GOLD analysis project Ga0101944, IMG submission 75245) | Hot spring sediment bacterial and archeal communities from British Columbia, Canada, to study Microbial Dark Matter (Phase II) - Dewar... ... | reverse complement strand
GCCCGCGCAGCGCGCCCCGCGTCGCTCATGTCGAGTGCCTGGCCCTCACCGGCCACACGCACGGCGGACAGGTGGATCTCAAAATCATCCCGCGCAACAGGCTCCCGCTCCTCGAGGGATGGGAATACATCAAGGGCTGGTACACAGTGGGCCGGGCACGCATGTATGTGAATCGCGGCATCGGCATGGTCGGGCTTCCGATCCGGTTCCTGTGCCGTCCGGAAATCTCCGTGTTCGAATGCGGCCCGCCCATGGGGCGTGGCGCATGAAGAAACCGGCCATGGAGCTGTTGAGCAAGCGCGGGGGGCGAAAAAATCCGGGGGACACGCGTCGTTTTCCTTCGGAAAACGACGCAGTGGGGTTGTTGAAAAAGCCTGGGGGCCGTAAAAAACAGGTACAGGCACGCGGAAAAACGCCGCGTTCCCAGTCCCTGTTTTTTACTGCGGTCGCGCTTTTGGTGCGGCTTATCGAGTATTTCAACAGCCCCCCGGTCCCCGAATTTTTCGCAACAGTGCGAGCATGCGAGCCGAATCATTCAATTGAATTTGGGGTTCTCAATGTCTCCATATTTTCCCATGCCGGAAATTTTCGAGGCCATGCGATTAAAAGCCCCGCATCCTCGCGCGGAAAGAAATTTTTCAACATCACCGCGGCCGGTGTTTTCCTGATTGCGTTGCTGCTTTGCCCGGCGCTTGCGCGCTGCGAGCCTGCGGACGGCGCATGGCGCTATTTCAGAAAATCGTTTCATCTCAAGGAAACGCCCATAAGCGCCCGCGCATGCGTGGCGATGTCCGCGCCGCAATCGTTTTTCATATCAATAAACGGCGCTCGCGCCGCCCAGGCCGCGCCGGGCGCGGGCAGGGTGGTCGCACGGGACATTTCCGGCCTGGTTCACAAGGGAAAGAATGCGGTCTCGGTCATGGCGCGAAACGGGGATCGCGGCGAAGCGCCGCCCGCGCTCGCGCTGGTTCTCGAATACGGCGCAGACGACAGGGAACTTCTGGTTCTCGACGGCCAATGGAAAGCATTGTGGCATGGTGACGACGCGCCGGACAGCGGCGCCGCTTTTGATGCGCGCCTTGCGCCGCCGTTGCAGACCCGGCCCGTTAACGATTACGCGGATCATGCCGGTCTGTTCATGCAGTACGCGGACTGGACGCACGCGGATTACGATGATGACTCATGGACAGTTCAGTCCGCCGCCGGGGATCGTGATGTTGTGGCCGGGTGCGCGGATATCGGGGCGGATGCGCGGCCTCAATACAGCGCCTTCGAGATCGAGCATTGCGACATGGCGCGGGATACACGATGCACGCCCGCGGCGGTGTCGCCGGACAGCAACGGGATCCCGGTTCCCGCGGCGCCGGGGCGAAGCCTGCGCCTCAAGATCGCTCCGACCGGCGGCGGCGCATCCGGGGTTTCGGGCATGGCGACCCTGCGGTTCTTCGCCGCAGTGGAAGGCATTGAAATCTATGTCAACGGTATGGGCCGGTTTATTACGCGCCAGGGCCTGCAGACCTGGGATTTGTTTGCATTCGCGGATGAGATGGAAGTTTTTTCGACGGGGCCGGAGCGGGGCGTGTTCTTGCTTGATGCGGGCGTGTGGTTCGAGGCCGGGCCGTCAGGGTTTGCGGATCAACTCGAACGCCCATGACGAAATCTTAATGCCATTTTTCAAGAGAACCCCGACATTCACATATTTGTCCGCATCCACCTGTTTGAGCAGTTCGGTGCCGGACAGGGAACCGGTTTCGGAATCGAACACGGACACGATGGTGTCGCCCACGAACACGAAACGGCCGCGGAGCGTGCCCAGCGACGGGTTGTGGGAGGTCCAGCGAGCGGGCGCGCCCGGCTCCGCGGGCGGCTCGATGGCGTAGGCGTTGGAGATGCGCGGCCCGGCGCCGGACACAGGCTCCATGAACGACTCGTTCTGCCAGGCGTCCCGTGCGTGCGTGATTCTCGCCACGCCGCGCATGGGCGTTTCCGCGCCGGATTCATCCTGCATCATGCCCGCGGCGGCCCATTCGCCCGGCTCGACAATGAATGTGTGGTTCATCATAGTCCGGCGCTCCCTGTGTCCCGGCGCAGCGGCCGGGGTTCTGAACAGGTATTTTAGCACAACACCGAAGTGGACGCGACGCGCGGCGCGGGATATAGTGATTGGCAAGTTGGCTGCTGAAAGGGCCGGTGTGTGGTGACGCCGATCAAAATCATATTGTTGTCGCTGGCGCTTGCGGCGGATGCGTTCTCCGTGGGCGCTGCGGTTGGGCTGACGCACACCGCGCCGCGGCAGGTTTTCCGCCTGTCGTGGCATTTCGGGCTGTTCCAGTCGCTTTTCGCGGGACTCGGGGCGCTCGCTGGCAGCTTGTTCGTGCGCTACATCGAATCGTGGGATCACTGGCTCGCGTTCGGGCTGCTGCTTTTCATCGGCGGCAAAATGATCCTGGAAAGCCGCGGCGGGGGCAAGCAGGAGCGCGCGGCGCGCGACGCCACCCGGGGCATGTCCCTGGTGGGCTTGAGCACGGCCGTGAGCATTGACGCGTTCGGAGCGGGCCTGGCGCTCGCTGCGGTGCGCGCGCCCATGGCGTTGAGTATTGCATGCATCGGCGTCACCTCGCTGGCGGCCACGGCGCTTGCCATGAAGATGGCCGGAGGCATCGCCGCATTCGCAGGCAAGTGGATCGAGCCTGCGGCTGGCGCCGTGCTCATCGCCCTCGGCGCGAAAATCCTTCTGGACGGCCTCGGCATTTCATTCTCTTAAAAGTATCAAAACACACGATCAGATTTCCTGTTTTGATTCGTTCATCCGCGGGTATATGGGGATCGAGACACGCCGGGAACATCGCGGACCCGAAATCAGACTTTCCGGCGTTGCCGTGCCGCCATGTCCATTGCCGAAGCGCTTTTCAAAATGGATCCCGAGCTGGAGGAGGAAACGATCCGGCTTCTGAATTCCGTGTCGCTTTTTCTCGATGAGGGTGAACCCAGACCCGAGGCCCTGCGAATGCAGGAACTGCGGACCGCCAAGTACAACGCCCTGGCGCTTCAGGGCGAATTGAACATGGAAAATGTGCGCGACTTCCGCCAGAGCGCGGAAGCGTTTCTGGATACAAGCAATTTGCCCCTGGTTCTGGATGTGAACGGAATCGAGTTTGTGGACTCCACGGGCCTTGGGGCCATCATCAACCTGGTGTTCGAGGCCCGGCGCCGCGGCAAAAAGCTGTTTGTGCTGCGGCCGTCGCTGATGCTGCAGGTTCTGCTCGATCAGTGCCTGCGCACCGTTTAACCCCAGCGCATTTCTTTGGGCAACATCAATTCCGCGCGCGGTCTTTTTGCGGCGTTGGGGAGGGGTTGCGTTTCATGCTCAACGAAATGCGGTTGCGCGCCAGGTCCACTTCCACCACGGTCACGAACACCCTCTGCCCCACCTTGACGATGTCCATGGGATCCTTGACGAACCTGTCGGCGAGCTGGCTGACATGCACAAGCCCGTCCTGGTGAACGCCCACATCCACGAACGCGCCGAACCGGGTCACATTGGTCACCACGCCCGGCAGCTTCATGCCCGGCTTGAGGTCCTTCGGCTCGTTCACGCCGTCCGCGAAAGAAAATGTTTCGAACCGTTTGCGCGGGTCGCGCCCGGGCCGGGCCAGTTCGTTCATGATGTCCTCGAGGGTGGGCATGCCCGCGCGTTCGGTCACATAGCGCTTGAGGTCAATGCGCCGGCGCAGGGCCTCGTCGCCCATCAGGTCGCGCACCGAGCAGCACAGGTCTCGTGCCATGGCGTCCACGATCTCGTAGGATTCCGGATGCACGGCGCTGGCGTCAAGCGGGTTGGCGGCATTGCCGATGCGCAAAAACCCCGCGGCCTGCTCGAACGCTTTGGGGCCGAGCCTCGGCACTTTGAGCAAATCCTCGCGTGACGAGAACGCGCCGTTCGCGTCGCGGTGCGCCACGATGTTTCTGGCGATCTGCGGTCCAAGCCCTGACACATACGCCAGAAGCTGCGCGCTGGCCGTGTTCACTTCCACGCCCACGGCGTTCACGCAACTCATGACTGTGTCGTCGAGGCTGCGCTTGAGCGCTTTCTGGTCCACATCGTGCTGGTACTGGCCCACGCCGATGCTCTTGGGGTCAATTTTCACAAGTTCGGCCAGGGGATCCATGAGCCGCCGTCCGATGCTCACGCTGCCGCGCACGGTTACATCGTGATCCGGGAACTCCTCGCGCGCGGTGTCCGACGCGGAATAGATGGACGCGCCGGATTCGCTGACCATAATTACGGGAATGTCTTTCGGCAATCCCGCGGTTTTCAAGAAAGCTTCGGTTTCGCGGCTTGCGGTTCCATTGCCCACGGCGATGGCTTCGGGCCGGTACTGTTCCACAAGCGCGCGGACGCGGTCCGCGGCCTCGGCGGCGCGCGCGCCGCCCGTGTGCGGATAGATCGTGTCGTGGCGCAGGAGTTTGCCCTGCGCGTCCAGAACAACGGCCTTGCACCCGGTGCGGAATCCGGGATCCAGGGCGAGCACGGTCTTCTGTCCGAGGGGCGGCGCGAGCAGCAGCTCCCGCAGGTTTTCCGCGAACACCCTGATGGCTTCCTCGTCCGCGCGGGCGCGCAGTTCCTGTCGCATTTCCGTTTCCAGGGACAGGGACATGAGGCGTTTGTAGCCGTCGCGCACGGCCATGTCCACATGCTGCGCGGCGCGGCTGTTGTTCTTCACGAAAATGGCGTTCAGAACGGATACGGCGTCATCCTCGGGCGGCAGCACGCTGATGCGCAGGACGCCCTCGTTCTCGCCGCGGAACATGGCCAGCACGCGATGGGACGGCGCGGCCGCCGCGGTTTCAGTCCACTCGAAGTAGTCGCGGAATTTCGCGCCCTGTTCTTCTTTGCCGGTTTTTACCTTTGATGAAATGACGGCTTTGATTTTAAAGAGAGCGCGGATGCGGTCGCGCGCCGCGGCGTGCTCGTTCACCATCTCGGCGATGATGTCGCGCGCGCCGCCCAGGGCCTCGTCCTCGTCGGGCACGCCCTTGTCCGGGTCCACGAACCTGGCGGCCTCGGCGCGCGGATCCAAATCGCTTTGTTCGAGCAGAAGCATGGCTAGGGGTTCGAGTCCGCGCTCCTTTGCGATGGTGGCGCGGGTGCGGCGTTTGGGGCGGAAGGGCAGGTATACATCTTCGAGGCGCGCCATGGTTTCCGCCACGCGCACGGCCTGTTCGAGTTCGGGGGTGAGCAGGTCCCGCTCGCGCAGGGATTTGAGAATGGCGTCGCGGCGCGCGTCCAGCTCGGCGAGCTGCTCCAGACGGTCGCGAATCGCCGCGATCTGCACTTCGTCCAGGCTGCCCGTGGCCTCTTTGCGGTATCGCGCGATAAAGGGCACCGTGGCGCCCTGCGCGAGCAAGTCCGCGGCGCCCTGCGCCCTGGCTTTGCTTATTGACAACTCTCCGGCAATTGTTTCAATATGGCTTTGCGTCATTGCGTGCGCATCCTTGTCCGTCTCGTTCACAGCATGAAAAGTATAGGGATCCGGCGGGATGATTCAATGCGGCGCGGCCAGCACATTACAGCGGCGGCGCAGCTTACCAGTCCATTTCCAGCAGGTCCATCTGCGTGACGATCCACTTGCCGCTGACGCTGGCGATACGCGCTTTGCCGAGAAACGCAACGGAACGGGCGCCCTGCGCGGCCGTGAGCCAGAATCTGGCCTCGAACACATTGTCCCGCGCGTGGCGCACGGCCAGTTCCGACAGGTTGTATCCCGCAAGCCCGGCGTGTCTGTTTTCGAAAGCGTCGAAGGGGACGGCGGCCTGCAGGTCCGTGCTGTACATGGCGTATGCGTCCTGGAGCCTCCGTTCATTCAGCGCCTGGATGAACTGGGGAATCACGGCGTCGCCGCCCGGATACAATTCCTTGAAATTGATTCCGGAGTTTGAATCGCGTTCGTTTGGCGCGCCGCCGGGATTTTCCTCCCAGGCTTCGAGGCGGTTCTTTTCGGGGCGTTTATTGACCGCGGCCTTTCCCTGCTTTTCTTTGGGTTCGGGCTTGGGAAGAGGAATTTCGCAGGCGTGGCGCACGAGGGTCAGGCGGTATTTGAATGTCACGGGGTCGCTGGTAAAAACCCAGGTGACGGGTTTGCTGGCGCTCTCGAAGACTTGCCTGAATCTGATGGCCACGGCGCTCTCCGGCTTGTCCGGGGCTGCGGGCGCGAAGTGCGGATAGAAGGAGCGCGCATCCTGGAACGGGCGCGCCACGGCGAAAGGCAGGGTTTCAAGAACGCGGTGGATGGCGATTTCGCGAGGGTATTCCACGGGGTCCGTTTTGCAGAATTCGAGGGCCACGCGCGGGGCCAGTGTGCGGCGCAGCCAGGCGGCCAGTTCATCGGTCGGCTCGAAGGGTTTGTCCGGCCGGGCCGCGGACAGGGGTCCGGCCGCGGATTCGAACAGCATGCGCGAGAACGCGAACGCCAGCTCGCAGCGCGGCTCGGGCGCAAGATCTCTGGCAAGCGCATATCCCGGCACGGGCCGGTTCAGCGCGATCCACTCCTGCCCCGCGGCGGAGAACCGCTCGTCGCCCTCGGCCGTGGCGGCCACGCACGCGCCAGGCTCCACAAGATCGAAGGCCTGTGTTCCCGGAACCGGTCCGGGCGCATCGAACAAAAGCATGGGATCTGCGGAAATCACCCGGTAATATTCGAGCGGCGGATCGGTTTCCGCGTATTCGGCGCCATTCCACGCCAGAAGCGTGCGGAACATGCCGTATCCGCCGCGCGGGGCTGCGGCCACATTGTACACACCCGTAATGTTCCGCCAGCCTCCGGCGGTCTCGGCGTTGATGCGCATAAGAAACGGACCGGTCTCGCGGTACACCATGCGCCACCCGTCCGCATCCCTGTGCAGGATCATGCCCGTGTGCACTTCTTCATCTGTAAACAGCGGTTCCGACAGAATCCATTCGTTCGCGCCGTCGCCATTCAGATCCTCGGCCCAGCCCCTGGGCCGCAGTTCCGGCTCCAGAGACTTGAGATCCTGGTTCAGGGTTGACGCATAAAAAGCCTCGACGAACGCCTGCAGGTCCGCGGGCGCCATGGACAGGGGCGCTGCATCCTCGGGATTGAGCAGGCGCGGTTCCAGGGCCGCCGCGGGCGCGCACGCCGCCGCCAGCATCACGCACAAAAACAGCCAAATCTTCATTTTTACGCAAACCTCGAATTCCATAGCATTCACGGGAACAGTTTAACCCAAAGGCACGGCGCGCGCCAACCCGCGGCTGCTGCCTGCCGTAGCACATGGCGCGTTTGCATTGTACTATTTATTGGGACTGATTTGTTTTGAGGAGAAGCGCCGCGCATGAAACACACCAGGCAGTACACCGTGGAGCCGTATCCCGCAATCCGGCGGCTGACCGTGGACGGGGGATGGATTGATTCGCGCAGACACACCGTTCACGGGTTGCTGGAAATGGATGTGACCGAGGCGCGCGGCATGATTCGCGAACACAAACGCCTGACCGGGGAAACGCTGTCGTTTACGGCATACATTATGGCCTGCCTTGCGCGCGCGGTCCGGGACAATCCTTGCATGCACGCATACCGCGACTGGCGCGGGCGGCTGGTAATGTTTCACGATGTGAATGTGAACACAATGTTCGACGCGGAAGTGGACGGACGCAGAACCGTGCTGCCGCATATCGTGAAAGCCGCGGACAAGAAAAGCGTTCGGCAAATCCACGAAGAAATCCGCGAAGCGCAGCAGAGCCACAAATTGGGACGCGGCAGCGCCGAGGCGCGGCACATCAAGCGGTTTGTGGTCTTGCCCGCGTTCGTCAGACGGCTTTTCTATATGTATCTCTACAGGAACCCGAAGCTGTTGCACGAGCGGTTCGGAACGGTCGCGCTCACCGCCGTTGGCATGTTCGGCACGGGCGCGGGCTGGGGCGTTCCTTTTGGGAACCACACCCTCAATGTGACCATCGGCGGCATTGCCGAAAAGCCGGGCGTGGCGCAGGGCGCCATTGCGGTCCGGGAGTATGTGTGCATTACACTGACCCTGGATCACGATATCATAGACGGCGCGCCCGCGGCCCGGTTCGCGCAGCAGTTCAAGGAGCTTGTGGAATCTGCGCAGTTGTTGAGGGAAGAACAGGAATAGCGTAGAGAAAAATCATTCCAAATGAGCCGGGAAGGGTGTAGGTCACCAGGGGCGGATTTTGCGTTTGCCGTCCACGGGTTGTTTGGAGATGGTTTCCACGGTGACCCTGATTTCGCCGCTGCCCGCCGGGATCACGACCAGGCGCCAGCGGCCGGGTTCGGGCGGCGCTATCTGCACGGGTGAGCGCGTGGCCCGGCCGCCGTATGAACGGTAATTTTTTCCCACCGCAAATTTGTTGTAATTGTCCTCGTCCATGAGCAGGACATCGGCCTGTTTGTCGAGTGTGATTTGCAGGATTTCGCCTTTTTGCAGGGTGACCTTGTAGTGTTTATGCAACATGCGCAATCATTCCTCCGGGCCGCGGGGCCATTGCTTATATGTTATGTTTCCCGCAAGCGGGATGCGCAAACAAAAACATGGCGGCGCGGATCACCGGCCCTTGCGGCGTTTTTCCCATTTGTGATCTTTGTGTTTGAGCATGAACAGGGGCGGGAGCGGGCCGTCACCCTTGCGCATGGCCTGGCGCTCACGCACAAGGGCGTCGAGGCGCGCCTTTTGCTTATCGTCGAGTATGGCTCCGATTTTGGCCACGGTGTCCTCCTCAATAGCCTGGAACCGCGCCTGCATGTCGTTGCGCAGGGCCATGACCTGCTCGTGCTGCGCGTCGAATATGTCCCCGGCTTTGTCTCGCTGCTCCTCATTCAGGGACAGCTCTTCGTCCAGGTGCGAAAGGAACATTTCCCTGATTTCCCGCTTGCCGGGCCTGTGCGCGGGATCGAATCCGGGCGCTCCGGGGCGGCGGTCCCTGTCTCGCCATGGAGCGGGCCGCGCGCCGCCGTTCGCGCGCGCCAGCGGGCGTTGTTTCGCCATGGCGTCCCGTGCGCGGATGTAGCCTCCCAGAGCGCCGGCCAGAGCGCCGGCCGCGAACATCAGAACCAGAGCCGCGGCAAACCAGAGTTTCGTGTTGTTTTTCATAATCATCACATCCCGTTACCTGTGTTTTGCCCGTCTGCAACCGGATAGACGATGGCCAGGGCGTCGGCATTGTCTCCGAAAAGATACTGGCGTTCGGATTCGGACAGGGCGTATCCGAACACTGGCGTGCCGCTTTGCGCCACGGTCTGCGCCGCTTGCGCGATTTGCGCGGGGTTCTGTGCGGCCACGGGCGCAGCGGGTGTATTCCGGAGCTGTGCGATCTGCGCATAGAGCAATACGCCAAGTGTAAGGCACAGGCACGCGGCCACGGGGATGAGCATGCGGCTCATGCGCGCTGCGTCCTTCCACGGGGACGGGCGTGAATGCTCGCTACGCGCGCGCAGACGCACAAGCAGGTCCGGTCCGGGCGCGGCCGCAGGCCTTGCGCCCATGAGCGCGTCAAGCCTCCGGTATGCGCGCAGACGCTCGCGGCACGCCGCGCACTCCGCCAGATGCGCCTCGAACGCAGCGCTTTCACGCGCGTCCAGTTCGCCGTCAAAGTAGCGCGAAGCGGTTTTTCCGTATCTGCATTCATTCATGACCATCACTCCCGGACCGCTGCATGTGCGGCCAAAGGTCTTTTCTCAATTTCTCGCGGGCGCGATACATGCGCGACTCGACCGTGCCCATGGATATGCCCAGAATGCGCGCGATGTCCCGGTAGGATTTGTCCTCGAACTGCCGCAGAACGAAGACCTCGCGGAACTCCGCGGGCAGGTTCATGAGCGCTTTGCGCAGCGCGCGTCCAAGCTCTTGATCCTCGAAGCGGCGCTCCACGGGGCCGGTTTCATCGTCCGCGCGCGCCAGCAGTTCCAGTTCCTGTTCGGACAGGCCAGTGACCACGCGCAGCCCGCGGCTTTTTTTTCGCAGATGCGCGCGCGCCGCATTCATGGCGATGGTGTAGAGCCAGGTGGACAGGGCCGCGTCTCCTCGGAATTCGTCCAGGCCCGTGTGCGCCTTCAGGTACACATCCTGAATCACATCCTCGGCGTCCTGGTGATTGCCGAGCATGCAGAAAACCGCGTTGAACAGTTTGTTCACATGAGCGGCCAGAAGTTGTTCGCGCGTATCGCGGTCCAAAACAGCGGGTTCCACCCGAGGCCCCGGCAGGGGCGGTGTGTGTGCGCTCGTGCTTTTCACTGCATTATATTGGATGCGCGCGAGCCGCGCTTATTCCCGTGAGCAAGAAAAAGCGCGGCCGTTGAAGGCCGCGCCGGGCAAGATTCATTTTATTGTCAGGCGTGCGCGCGGTCACTTCACCCGGAAGTTCACCGCCGCGCTGGAGGTGTTTCCGGTAAAGTCGCGGGCGCGCACGATGACGCTGTGGCTGCCCGTTGCGAGGTCCGTAAGCTCAAATCGGAAGGTCTCGGACAGAGAGTCGAAAATGCCGTCTTCGGGCAGAAGCATGAGCCATTCCAGGTTGTTCAGTGAGTATTCGAGTCCGGAGATAATGCTTGTGCGGTCCGAAGCCTTGCCGGTGATCACCGCAGTCTTTCCAGAGGCGTTGGCAGTGGCGGACACCTCGGGCCGCGAGTTGTCAATAAGGAACGGATCGGTTTCCTTCTGCGCGGAGCGCGCGCGCCCGGCCGGGTTGCCGGGCAGATCCGAGGCCGTGAGGCGCACCACATACTGGCCGTCGGGCACGGACTCGGTGAGCCACCGGAATTCGGAGGCGAAATATTTTTCCTCGATCTGCGTCCAGTGGCCGGAATCCAGAGGCTTGAAGTCCAGGGAAAAGCGCAGGGGATCCCCGTCCGGGTCCAGGGCTTTCCATGAGAAAACCACTTCCTGATTGGCCGTGAGAGCTCCTACTGTGTAATTAATCTGCTGTTGCTGATTTCCGTTTTGCGGGGGGGCGGCGCCGCCGCCGGATCTGCCGGGCTTTGCGCCGCCGGAATCCTGGCTGTCCTGTGGCGGCGGCTGGCGGCGGGGCGGCGCCTGGGACACCTTCAGCTCGTTGATGCGCGGCGGCTGGTTTGCGGCCAGGTAGGCAAGATTCACCTGGCGCAGCACGGGTGTGGCTGCGGTGTCGCTGGCGAAGAAGGAAGCCCTGTACTGCACGAACCGTCCGGGAGGCGAAGAGACCGCGCCGGATAGGTTTTTCACGGGCGCGGACCAGTCGCTCCATGAGCCGTCCGCGGGTTCGCCCGTGTTGCCGGAGCGCACGGAGAATTCCAGGCGCGTGCGCGCCGGCTCGTCTCCCGATGCCCAGAGCCGGCCCCATACGGACGGGGCGAAGGTGTCGTTTACGGGTGAGGTGTAGGTGCCTGTAGCGTTGTGCGCGTTTTCGAAAGTGTACACCGCGCCGGGGTTGCCCGTGGCGAAATATTGCGCTTTGCCGTCCCCGGCGATGGCCAGGGCCTGTTTCACCGGCAGTTGGTGCATGACGGACTCGCGCGTTTCGATGTCCAGGATATACACATTGCCGCGGTTGCCCGTGCCGGCCATGAATCGTGTGCCGTCGAGTTTGATCAGGGATAGAATCGTGGGGTCGGGCAGGGTGAAAAGGCGGCGGACATCGCCATTGAGCTTGACGCGGTAGATGGCGCTGGGCAGCGGGGGCGCGCCGCCCTGGGGCACGAAGTATGGCACCGGGAAACTCAAAGGCTCGTCCCGCCCGCCCGCCTGCGACTGGGGCGCGTTGGGATTGTTTCCGGGTTGCGGAGGCGGAGCGGCCGGCATCTGATCCCTGTTGGCGGCCACCAGAACTTCGCCGCCGCCGAGCGATGCGATCCTGTACGCTTCTTCTTCGTCGAGGTCGTATATTACGGAAAATTTTTCGGATTTCACATCCAGATAGATGACAAGCCCGCCGGGGCTGCTGCCCGCGTAGATGTTGCCGTTTTCATCAAGAGTCATGCACAGGATGTGCCGTTCCTGGGAGCGCATGAGGGTTTTGACGGCGCCGTCCGGGCTGATGCGGTGGATGCCCGCGGGCGCGCCCGTGGCCGCGAGCAGGTTGCCGCGCGCGTCCGGAATCAGCGCCCACACATAGCGGCCCGGCAGCTCGGCCAGAAGCTCGTGCTTGCCGCGTTTGTCAACGCGATACACCTCGCCCGCGGGGAACACGCCCGCGTACAGTTCGCCCTTGGAGCCTACGGCCAGCGCGCTCACGCCCACGCCGGGCAGCATGGCCATCTCGTCGAAATTGCCCGAGGCGTCGGCGCGGAAAACCATGGCCTTGTTGCCGCTGCCCGCGTACAAGGTGGTTCCGTCCAGGGCAAGGGACCAGAGGTAAGGCTCCGAAGTCTGAAAGACCTGGCGGCTGCGCAACCCGAGCTGGAGCGCGCCTTTGTCAGAAAGCGCCACGCCTTCGAGCGCGCCCGCGGCGAATGATTCCGCGCCGTACTGGGTCCACACTGCGGAGGATGCCGCGCGCGCGGGCAAGGCCCAAACGGCCGCGGCCAGCGCCAGGATGATCATTGTCCAGATGCTTTTTGTCATTTTTACGAGTCCTTGATGTGGTATCTGATATGGAACGCGTGTCATTATTTTTTTTCCACGAACACTGGCGTGAAGGCCGAGCCGAGCAGAATTCTGTCCATGGGAATCACCTTGCGGTCCTGCTTGTCTATGGGCAGGACCCCGGAATAATTGGAGGACATGAACATGGCGTCCCGCATGGATGCGGGCGCTTCCATAAGTTCCTCGCCGCGCACGGCCGGGGCTTTTTCCGGATAAATGGTCAGCGCCACCAGGCTGTTGTTGGGCGCCCACTGCCCGATGTAGCGGATATATTGCTCGAAGGACACGGGCGGCGCATCGGACATGGGCCCGCGCTCCACGCCGCTCATCACGAGTATCTTGTACAGGCCCGGCGCGGCGTTGGCCGGGATGGTCACCGTCACGGGCACGATCTCCGCGGCCTGGCCGAACGGCTCCACCTCTACATTCAGCGTGACGGCGCCGCCGGGGCGCACGCGGTCCTGGGCCAGGGACACGGACCTGATCTGCGACAGGCGCCTTTCCCGAGAGATCTCCATGTCCACGCTGACGGACTCGACTGTAACCGGGAGGAAGGGGTTGTTGACGATTGCCGACAGATATTCGAGCGCGCCGATGAAGAACAGGTCGCGGCTGTAATACATATCCGTAAATTCCAGGGGTTCGGGCCATTCCTTGATGGCGACGCGCAGGCGCACGCGCGCCGTGGCCTCGCCCATGTCGCCGGTGACCTGGGAAACGGCATTGTACAGCGCCGTGTAGAGGAGCGAGGACAGAAAGTCCTTGTGGTTGAACACATTGACGCGCACGGTTTTCTCGCGGCCGGTTTCGCGTTCTCGAACGGTCATGGTCGCGGGGAGCAATTTGTCTTCAATCTGTCCTATGCGGGCCATGACCGCGAACTGGCCGTCGTGCACCAGCGTGCCGGTCACGCTTGCGGGGTCGCCCATTTTGAACGATGTCATGGCGCTGGCCATCACATGCCGGATCACGC
>Ga0101944_10005832_pt1 | contig 13570 bp, 8 predicted proteins | sample DewCreD2012metaG_FD_75245 | JGI IMG/M metagenome (GOLD analysis project Ga0101944, IMG submission 75245) | Hot spring sediment bacterial and archeal communities from British Columbia, Canada, to study Microbial Dark Matter (Phase II) - Dewar... ... | reverse complement strand
ATGCAGTCGCATTCCGGCTGAATTTCGGTCAGAAAGTTTATATAGACAACTTTCTTATCCGCAAAGGTGCTGAGAACCGCTTTTGCCGCCTCTGCAAGTGAACGCATGAAGCGCTCATCGTGCTTGGGAAGTGAGAGCCCGCCGGACTGGCAGACACGTTCGCACCTGCCACACCTCCAGCATTCGTTGCCGTCCCAATGGAGTTCGTCGTTGACGAATTTGATCACCTCGAGCGGGCAGATTTCCACGCATTGGTAGCACAATGTGCATGCCTCTTTGTCCCACGAGAGCATGCCTTCCCCGATCGTATGCATGGCGCCTCGCCCGCATTTCCAGCCGCAGGTCCGGTGGCTGGAACTCACACCGCCCATCGCGACGTTCTTAATCGCTCCTCCATAGCCGGCCTGAATATGACCTTTTACATGAGAGCAGACCACCATCGCGGGAACATCATGGATCACGCTTGCAACCGCGATTTCACCCAGTATCTCCCCCGCTTTCACCATGAGGTTATCTTTGCCGTAGAGGCCGTCAGCGAGGACGACTGGTGCTCCAACCGAGAGGTGATTAATGCCGTTTTGATTTGCGACCTCGAGGTAGTCGAGCCCCTTGATTCGCACCGTGTCCGTCACGAATGGTTTCGCGGGTATTCTGCGCAGTTCATCAACAACCTTTCGAAGGAATATCGGCCGAACGATTCTATGCGCGCCTTCAGAGCCGAAGTGGGTCTTCACCGCAATCCATTCATCACGCGCAAAGTAGTTCGCCAGGTTGAACTCTCTGAGCAGGGTTTCGAGCTTTCCGGGCATGCTTTCGCCGTATTTCCATTTTCTCGCCCGTGCCGACGCGTAGTATACCTTGGACATTCCTGACCTCCTTAACATGCCTTATATCACTGGTTTTATTATATGAAATCCCACCTGCCCCCGTTTGCCAAATCCCAAATGCGTTCGCTTATGGCAACTAATTCGGAGAAGAACCCAATAATAATTCGGTTCTAAGATTCTTATTATAGCAATTCAGTATTTCAATTGAGATTCCTATCCCTGTACAATGGAGGAAAACAGACAGGAGAACATTATGCATGTATTAGAGAACATCACGATGCAGGAATTCAGGAAATATCTCAGGGTTACGAAAACGATTGTATTCCCTTTCGGGACGGTCGAGGAACATGGTAAACACCTCCCCCTGAACACCGACTCGTTTATCATTCAGGAAGCCCTGAAGGCAGCCGCCAAGAGAAAGCAGTTCTTCCTCGCTCCAACTCTTCCCTACGGAGTCTGTACGACGACGAAAGACCATCCGGGCACGCTGAGCATCTCACCCGATACCCTCAGACGTTTCACGCATGATGTCGTTATGGAGGCATACAAAAAGGGATTGCGCAATGTTCTCCTGGTGTCCGGGCACGGAGGCAGCCTGCACATGTCGGCTCTGAAGGAAACGGCGGAAGATCTCATCGAAAGGCTGAGAGCTGTGAAGATTGCGGTTTTTTCACCCTATGACCTCCTCTGGGGAGAACTGTCTCAAATCGCCGAGACGCACAATGATTCACACGCGGGTGAACTGGAGACGTCGATGATGCTCTTTTTGGCCGCTCACTTGGTCAAGGGACGATCGCCTGAAGAGTACCCGCGAATTCCCAAACCTTTTGTTGTCAGGAACAAGACCCGATACTGGAAGGGAGGCGTTTGGGGAGACCCCGGGAAAGCTTCGGCAAAGAAAGGTGAACAGGCGATCAAGCTGATCAGCGGGAAAATCATCGAGGTGCTCGACATGATGGAGGGCATACGCTGATCCGCTTGATTTCTGCTGCTGCTTCCTTTATCCTTCCCCGTATATGAAAGAAGAACAGGTTGATTTTCTCATTATCGGGAGCGGTGTTGCCGGTCTGCGTGCCGCTATAGAAATGGCGCCGTTCGGGAGCGTTCTCGTGGTCACGAAGGACCGTCCCGCCGAAAGTAGTACTGAATACGCCCAGGGGGGCATCGCCGTCGCCCTGAGCGATGAAGACGAGGTCGGCATCCATTTTGAAGATACGCTGCGGGCGGGGGATGGCCTCTGCAGGGAACAGGCGGTCAGGATATTGGTCGAGGAAGGGCCTGAGAGAATCCGGGAACTCATCTCCTGGGGTGCCGAATTCGATAAAGAAGGGACGAAGCTCGATTTTACCAGGGAGGCGGCGCATTCCCGGAAAAGGATCCTGCACGCGCACGGTGATTCGACCGGACGGGAGCTGGAGCGGGTTCTCCTCGAGAAGGTCAAATCCTTTGCGAATATCAGAAAATATCCATTTGCTTTTACGGAAAACCTGATGGTCAGTGGCGGGGAATGCTACGGGGCATTCATCCTTGTTCAGGGAGAGCTGATAGCAGTCTATGCGAAAGCGACCGTTCTGGCCACCGGCGGAGCGGGCCAGATTTTCTCGAGGACGACGAACCCGGCAGTCTCAACAGGAGACGGGATGGCGATTGCATTCAGGGCGGGGGCCGTCCTTGAGGATATGGAATTCATACAGTTTCATCCGACCGTCCTCTTCGCGCCGTCAGCTCCCCAGTTCCTCTTAAGTGAGGCGATGCGAGGCGAGGGAGCCATTCTCCGGAATAGTAACCGCGAGCCTTTTATGGGGCGGTACCATCCTGATGCCGAACTCGCACCACGAGACGTTGTATGCAGAGCGATCGTATCCCAAATGGTGAGAACGGAGAGCAATCATGTGTACCTCGACCTCACGCATCTCGATGGAAATTTTGTCAAGAACAGATTCCCACGGATTTATGCAACCTGTCTTCAATACGATATCGACATCACGCATGAGCTGATCCCGGTTTCGCCGGCTGCCCACTATAGCATGGGAGGGGTCAAAACAGATGTTCACGGAGCGACCAGCATCGGTGGATTATATGCAGCCGGGGAGGTTGCCTGCACGGGAGTCCATGGGGCGAACCGACTTGCCTCCAACAGTCTCCTCGAGGGGCTTGTCTTTGGCGCGAGGGCGGGGAAATCGGCCGCCGGATTCGGGAGGGAAAGACCTGACCGAAGACCCAATGAAATAGACCTTCATGGGCAGAGGACGGTGAGGGAGATGAGTGCCCGCAAGGCGTCTCTTTCACAGTTTGACCAAGAAGAGATCAGGCATGTGCTGAGGAAAACGATGTGGGAACGGGTCGGCATCGTGCGATGCTCGGAATCATTGGGGGAAGCGCAAAAAAAACTGCACGGGTGGCTCCCGCTCATGGATATGTCTTTCGCGACCCGGCGTGAACTTGAGCTGCAGAACATGATCGAGGTTTCACGCCTGATAACCGAGGCGGCACTCCTGAGGAGGAACAGCGTCGGTGCGCATTACCGCTCTGACTTTCCAGGGAAAGATGAGGGATGGAACCGCCATATCCTGATCAGCAAGCAGGGGGGGATACGCCCGGACAGCGCCGGTGCGTGAGGAACCGGGAGAAATCGCGGATACGATCGGGTACCCGTGAGCAGGTGAAGAAATAATGTTCTATTTTTTCGGAGCAGTGTATAATGAAGCGAATCGCATTCATTCCGGGGTAGAAGAGTTACGATGACCGAGACAGTCGAGAACAATCCTCCCTCACTTAGTTTGATGCGTGAAGTGATAATCAATCTCAATATCGCACGTCGGACTATCAAGGCATACCCGAGAGACCATCCCGCGGTGCAAAAATCCCTCTCGAACGTCTACGATGCCTTCCTGAGATTATTCGATCTCAGCACGCAAAATACCCTGGTCGTCGGGAAGGATACCCTGATTGCCAATGACGTTGCACTCGAAAAGAAAAATGCGATATACAAACAGCTCGCCCAAGATCTCAGAGGTTTGGGGATCGCTCACATCACATTTTCCCAGGGGATGACCCTTGATGATCTCTATAAATTTAACCTGTTCATATCGTCTCAGGAAAAATTCCAGTCTCACCGGCAGGTTCGCGAAGCCCTCAGCAATTATGGCATATCCCACATAGAAGTGAGTTTTATTGATTATGACGCCTTTTCTTTTGAGGAAGGGAAGACTATTGAAGAAATATCCCAGGAAGATCTCTGGGAACAATATATCTCGGCTCTTCTCGCCGGTACGTTAACCTTGGATCACATATCTGAAGAAATTGGAAATATCTCCCTCGATGTCTTTGGTCATTTATTGCGCAGAATCTCCGAAGGCAGAGATGACGGAGGAATCACCAAGAAGATACTGGCCGTTTATCTGAAGAAATACTTTCGGCGACCGTTCCCGGACGAGGAAATACGAAAGATGCTCGATTTCATGGAGACTCTTGATGGAAATCTCAAGCAACAGTTTGCCTGCGAAACCGTTGATGTCCTGTCCGAGGATATCGCCCTCACTGCAAAGCTTCTCCAGAATATATCGGCGGATACAGTCATTGAATTATATAAGAGTATCAGATCCAGGGAAGTAGCATTACCGGAGATACTGAGAAAACTGCTTGACAGTTTTTTGCACGGCCATGATAGCCCGATAGAATTTGCTGCTCTGGGTGGAAGTTTTCTCGTGGATGACATACTGATCCCTGCTGACATCCTTCGCACATCCCCGAAGGGTGAGATGGACGAAACGCTTTCGGATGCGCTGGATACCGCGGTGAGCGGCGAATACGAGGAGGATATCAAGAAGATAATGGAATTCGACCCGTCTGACACGCTCTCAATCACCCTCCAGGAGCTGAAAAAAGAGATCGACGATGACTGTATCCAGAAAAATTACAACATGATCGTTCTTGAGCTTATGTCCTCAAATCTCATCTCGGAGAAGGAGTACCGTCAATTCATCGAGAACCTCAAAGAGCAGTCGCTCCAGTTTGTGCTGACAGGACAATACGGGCAGGTTCTCAAAATAATAAAACTGCTGCGATTAAACAAAGAGCAGGAGAGGTTTCCCGGTATTACTTCCGATGCCCTCGCCTATTACTACGGGGAGGAGTTTCTCTCGGCTTTTACAGATTCCCTCCGAATCATGGGACAGCAATCGAGGGACGAAGCCTGGGAGCTGTGCGAGAATTACGGCGAGGTTATCATTCCAAACCTCATGGATATGCTCATCAGCGCAGACTCCCGGGCTTCCAGAAGTTTGCTCCTCGGCCTGATCAGGCAATTTGGGGAGGGACTCGTCCCTGAGGCTGTGAAGCGTATGGATGATCCAAGGTGGTTCGTGAAGAGGAACATGCTCTATTTGTTGAGTGGCTGCAGGAACAAGGAGTTAATACCAACTGTCAGAAAATATTGCGATGATGAGAACCAGAAAGTGAGTTTTGAAGCTGTCAAATGCCTCCTCAGCATGGAGGACGGGTATGGGATCGATGTGATCAAAAAAAGTCTCGCCTCCGGTTCCAAAGAACAGGCGGAGCAGGCAATAGCACTTGCAGGCGCCTACCGGCTTAAGGATATGGTTCCCGACCTTATTCAGATACTCGAGGGGACGGCCACCAGCAAGGAGAATGTGCATCTGAAGGTCGCGGTCATTAAAGCCCTCGGTAGTTTAGGGGATACGCGCGCTCTCGAATCTTTGAAAAAGATCGTGTTCAGCAAGAGGATCTTTTTTAAAGGGCTGAATGAAGTTTTGAAAGAGGAAATTTACCGGACGCTGAAAAATTATCCGTATCCGGACATAGAAGATATGGTTCAAGCGGGGCTTAAATCGAGGAATGAAGATATCAAGACCGAATCGATCCGGTTGCGCATGATGAGGCACCGGTGATGGATCCTGTCATCAGATTCCTTTCAACGCTGACATCGGCTATGTCCAACTGTGCGTTGTATTCGAGGGAACATGCCTCCGTGGCTGAATGCGCCCGAAAGAGCCTTGCCATATTGGAAGAAGTTCTTGCTTCATCGGATCATGTGGAGATCATGCTGATCGAGGATGATCTCATCGTCAACAAGGCTTCATTCAAGGAAATCGGTTTGCAGACGAGCAATCTCATGAAACGGATAAAGAGAAAAGGGCTGTCCCGGATTGAATTCCTGCCGGGGATAACGTTTGAAGAGATGCGGACGTTTATCCCGGAGATTTTGGAAGTCGACAGGAAACTTCCCGACTTTCCGCATATCAGAACCGGTGTGCTTGATATTCGGACTGATGAAGCTTCGAAGACTGATGATGAAGTCGGCGGTGATGTGATGAGTTTTCTGTCAGAAAAGATACACATGATCAAGGAGATATACCGGGATATCGTGCAGTTCAAACGGCTGAATATCGGCGCAATGAATAGCGCGATGGAGGGACTGGTAGCCGGTTTCAGCACGAAAGCGAATATTCTCAATTTGCTGGGTTATGCCACTTCACGTGAGGAGTATGCCTATATTCATGCGACCAACGTGTCGGTTTTATCTATTTTTCAAATGAAAACACTCGGCATATCGGAAAAGCTTTTCTTGCGGGATATCGGGCTTGCCGGACTTCTCCACGACATCGGCAAGCTGAGGATCTCGAGAGAGGTGCTCGGGAAAAAGACCGCACTGTCGGATAAGGACTGGGAGGAGGTCAAACTCCATCCCATATACGGGGCGAGGATACTCTCCTCGCTGGACGGACTTCCGCCCCTGTGCTCGATCATAGCATTCCAGCATCACATGCATTATGACGGTAAAGGATATCCGAAAGTGCAACTCTTTCCCATGAGGCAGCATGTGTGCAGTCAGGTGGTATCGATAGCGGATTGTTTCGACGCCTTAAGGAGCGCCCGGCCTTACAAGAAAAGGCTCAAGATAAAAGAAATCTTCCCTCTCATGCAGAAAGACTCGGTGAGAGCCTTCAATCCTTTCCTCCTCAAGAACTTCATGTGCCGGTTGTTGAAGGCCTTGTCGTAGCGCCCTCAAACGCAGGGGCACTTTCTACGCATATACCGCTGTCTTTCGCCTTTTCAGGGTCCTGTCCCTGGGCGACTTCTATCTCCTATTTCCCGAAAACCTGCTTCAGGAGGTCGGTGACCCTCGCTGCGGGATCGGTCCGAATCTTCTTCTCCTCCTGGCCTATCATGGTAAAGAGTCCATCGAGTGACTTATTCGTCACATAATGATCGAGATCTACGGACTCCCTGCTCACAAAAGGAAGTGTCTCGTATTGCCCCATCATATCCTTATACGATCGGGTCACACCAACGTCATTCATGCTGGATGACACGATTGGCTTGAATGCGGCATACAATTTATCCTGTGTCTTGCCCCTGAAGAATTCGGTTGCAGAGGTATCCCCGCCATTCAGGATTTTCATGGCGTCTTCAATGGTCATTTCCCTGATAGCGTCCTTGAAAAAAGAAGCCGCCTGAGGCGCCGCCTTTTCGGCTGCCCGGTTCATGCTCAGGACGAATTCATCAACTTGCTTCTGATAGCCAGCCATTTTAAGGACTTCAGCCACTTTCTGAATCTTCTCCGGCATGAGAATCTTGATGAGTTTATTCCCAAAGTACCCGTCAGTTTGGGAAACACTCTTTACGGCATTCTTCGTCCCAATGGCGAGGGCCTCTTTCAATCCCGAAACAACGGTTGCGTCGTCGGCAGCTCGCATCTGAGGCGTGCTTCCCAACCCTTTCATGACATCATCAATCGAAATTGCGAAGGCGCTGCCGGCAAGGATGATGCATGCTGATACGAGACAACATATTCTCTTCATAGCTTTCCTCCTCAAAAGAGTTTGTTACTGCTTTTTCCGCCGTCATGCGACCGGCTGATCAGCTTCAGAAAGTCTTCGTAGGAAATAGTCCTGACCCCCAGCGAGTGCGCTTTCTGTAATTTTGAACCGGGGTTTTCTCCCACGATCACATAATCAGTCTTTTTTGAAACAGATGATGCAGCATGACCGCCGAGGCGTTCGACCATCGCTTCAACCTCTTCCCTCGGCTTCGGCAATGTCCCGGTGATAACGAGGGTCTTACCCGTCAGAGGACCCTTTGCCTGCTCGGCGGCCTTTCCGGAGAAGTCCGGGTTGGTGATCTTCAGGTCCTGCGATGCAAGGGTCTCGAGTGTCCGGATGTTCTCGGGATCATGAAAGAAGTCCGACACGGATTGTGCAATCTTCTCCCCCAACTGCTTTATCTGCATGATTCGCTCGGGTTCTATGTGGTAGAGGTCTCCCAGTTTCTCAAAATTACGGGCGAGCAGTTTTGACGCATACTCTCCGACGTGGGGAATGCCAAGCGCATAGAGAAACCTGGAGAGGGTTGCATGTTTGCTCTTTTTAATGGCCTCAATGAGATTCTGCGCAGATTTTTCCGCGAACCGCGGCAGCCTCAGGAGATCTTCCTTTTTCAAGGTATAGATGTCTGCAAAATGGGACAGAAGCCCGTTTGAATAAAGGAGCTCCACGTTCTTTTCGCCGAGCCCTTCGATATCCATTGCGTTCCTTGATGCGAAATGAATGATCTTCTCCTGCACCTGGGCCGGGCAGTTCAGGCCGACGCATCGCACGGCAACCTCGCCTTCCTCTCTGCTGACCCGTGAGCCGCATACGGGGCATTTTTTTGGAATGGGGAATTCCCGCTCATTTCCGGTCCTCTTGTCTTTTATGACGGCAATAACGTGGGGAATAACATCCCCCGCGCGTTCCACGACGACAGTATCGCCTATCCTGATATCTTTTCTTTTCATTTCATCCCAGTTGTGGAGCGTGGATCGCGAGACGGTCACTCCCCCAATCCGCACCGGTTCAAAAATGGCAAATGGCGTGATGACACCGGTTCTCCCGACGCTCCCCTGGATGTCCAGTATCTTTGTGGTGCCCTGGTGAGCGGCGAACTTGTAGGCGATCGCCCACCTGGGCTCTCTTGTTTTTATCCCCAGCTGTTTTTGCAGGGCGAAGGAGTTTACCTTTACCACAGCACCATCCGTTTCGAATGAGAAGTGTTGCCGTTTCTCTTCGAGTGCCCGTATGGCAACAATAATGTCTTCAATTCCGCGATGTTTCTCAACAATGGCAGGAATCGGAAATCTGGCCTTTTCGAGCCACACGATGAATTCCCACTGGCTTCCGAATTCTATGCCCCGCACTCCGCCTATTCCATAACATGCGAGGTGCAGTCTCCGGGAGGCTGTAATTGCGGAGTCGAGCTGCCGAACTGACCCGGCAGCGGCATTGCGCGGATTGGCAAAAAGGGGCTCCCCACTTTTTCCCCGTGCTTTATTCAGAGCATTAAAGTCCTCGATGTCCATAAACACTTCACCGCGAATATCTATTTCCTCAGGCACGCGTGCGACATCGGTTATCCTGATAGGTATCGATTTGATTGTCTTGATGTTCAGGGTCACATCTTCTCCCTCGTAGCCATCCCCCCTCGTAGAAGCCTTGTAGAGAAGGCCATCCCGATAGGTCAGTTCAATGGCCAAGCCGTCGTATTTGGGCTCAACCGTGTATTCGACTTCCTCACCGGTCCGGAGAAGCCGCTTGATTCTCCGATCGAATTCCCGAAGGTCATCGAATGTGAAAGCATTGTCGAGTGACAGCATCGGTTCTGTATGTTTCACCTTCTCGAACTTTTCGAGGGGAGGCGCGCCAACTCGCTGTGTCGGCGAATGCGGCAAAATATAACCATAGCGGGTCTCGAGTTCTTTCAGGCGGACGTAGAGACGGTCGTACTCTTCATCCGAAATGACCGGGGCGTCAAGGACATGATAGCGATAGCTGTGGTAATTCAGGTCATGAACCAGACTTTCTATTTCATCTTTGATGTGTTCTGTCAATTTCTCTTTCATCTGCGGGATGTGCTTCGCTCCCCTGCCGCTCTTGCCGCGGTGTCAAGCAGGAATTGGAGCGCCATGAGAGAGGCTTTTTCCTTGATTGTTCCCCTCGTGCCTTTCAGTTTGATCTCCGTCGATTCGGTTCCCCCTTTCCTGCTGACCGCCATGAAGACCAGCCCCCGGGGCTTTTGGTCGAGCACATCCGGCCCAAGATTCCCCGTTGTTGAGAGAGAATAGTCCGAATTCGTCAGTTCCCGCATCCTCTCGGCCATTTGACGGGCGGTCTGTTCGCTTACCACTCCGTATTCGGCGATGCACTCAGGTGAGACTCCTAAGATGGACTCTTTCGCATCCGCCGAATACGCCACAACACCTGCCGTAAAAAAACGGCTCGCGCCGGGAAGGATGGTGATCAGGTGGCTGATGTAGCCTCCGGTACAGGATTCCGCTACCGAGAGGGTAGAGCGTTGACGGGTGAAGAATTCATGAATATCCTCTATTATCTGCAGGCCCTTGTAGGTCATATATCTCTGCCGGCTGTATCCGCTATAATTATATATGAAATTGTTTTTCCTCTGTTTCCTGTTATGTCTGCCGGTAATCTGCTCTGCTCAGCGGGATGCCGAGAAAACTCCTATTGCGCATGATGATGCCGAAAAGCACCTGAGAAACATAACCCAGATCACCTTCGATGGGGACAACGGTGAGGCGTATTTCAGTCCGGATGGGAAGAAATTGATATTTCAGTCGAACCGCGGCGGGTATGCCTGTGACAAGATCTGGATCATGAACATCGACGGTTCTGATAAGCATATGGTCAGTTCTGCCCGGGGAGCACATACCTGTTCTTTCTTCTTCCCGGACAATCAGCGTATCATCTATGCATCGACGAACCACTTGCCGGGAGACTGTCCTCCGAAACCGAATCTCCCCCAGATTGGCGGGCATGTCTGGCCCCTCTACCCGTATGATATTTTTGTCGCCCGGGTTGATGGCACCGATGTCCAGAAAATCACCGATAACCCGGAATATGATGCCGAGCCGATCATATCTTCTGATGGGAAGCGGATTGTCTTCGGATCGAAGCGGTTTGGTGATTTTGATGTCTACGTGATGCATGCCGACGGTTCGAATCTGCGGCGCTTGACCGACCGTGTCGGATACGATGGAGGTCCGTGGTTTTCTCCCGATGGATCCCGCATTGTCTGGAGGGCATGGTATCCCGAAACTGAGGCGGATAGGTCGTTATGGCGGAATTGCATGGAAAACAATTATATTGTCCCTGTTCCTCTTGACCTCTGGGTGATGGATTCCGACGGATCGAACAAACGCAGAATCCTCCACAACAAGGCAACCAATTTTGCTCCTTCATGGCATCCTGATGGGAAGCGGATTATCTTCTCGAGCAACATGGATGATTGGCGGGAGGATACCGGGAGATTCGGACATAATTTCGAGCTATACCTGATTCATGCTGATGGATCGGGATTGGAGCGGCTGACATATAATACGGTCTTTGATGGTTTCCCCATGTTTTCGCCCGACGGGAAAAAACTGGTATTTGCCTCAAACAGGAATCCTCAAAAACCGAGGGCGACCGATATTTTCATTGCCGATTGGGTTGAATAATGCCGAATCTCAGCAGGCCTGCCCTTGCCATTATACTATTCGCTGTTTCGTGCATCATCTGCCTGCATCAGTTCCCACTGAATGCCGGTGAACAACCGTTCGCACCATCACTGATCCATCATGAAATCCATGTGGTCATTTCCCCGGTGGAGCGCCGTTTCTCGGCAGAAGATACGCTGACAGTGCCTGATCATTTCCCACGGAAGTTGCGATTCACCATGCATAGAGGGTTGAATCCCGTAGCTCGATCCAAAGGCGTCAGCATCCGCCGGGATGACGCACTGCTGCCTTACGAGGACCTTGAAACGTACCGGGTAGGTTTGCCTCACGACGTGAAGAGTTTTGTCATAAGCTATGGGGGTATTATCGATCATCCCCTTGAGCAGGTCGGAAAAGAACAGGCAAGGGGTTACAGTCACACCATGGGAAAAATTTCTCATGAGGGGGTATTCCTCTCGGGGCTTTCTCACTGGTACCCTGTTTTAGATACGGAATTGATTTCTTTTACGCTCACCATAGAGCTTCCTCGTGAGTGGGATGCGGTGAGTCAGGGCGAGCGAACTCTTCACCTGAAAGATCCCGATAAAACACTGGTTCGTTGGTCGTCTCCCGAGCCTCAGGAGGAAATATACCTCATAGCGGGTCAATTCCATGAGTATGGGAAAGATATCCTCCGTTCCCCCGTTCCCCCCGCCGGCGGAGAAGGCGTGAGTATCCGAGATACTATTCGGGCTATGGTGTTCCTTCAGTCGCCTGATCAGGCACTGGCTGACAGATACCTCGATGCCACTGTTCGCTATATCCCCCTCTATGAAGAACTGATCGGTCCTTACCCCTATAAGAAATTTGCCCTTGTCGAAAACTTCTGGGAGACCGGCTTCGGGATGCCTTCCTTCACGCTTCTCGGGCCGAAAGTAATCCGTTTCCCTTTCATCCTGAATACATCATATCCGCATGAAATCCTCCACACGTGGTGGGGAAACAGTGTCTTCCCGGATTATTCGGTGGGTAACTGGTCGGAAGGATTAACGGCGTATCTCTCTGACCACCTGAATGCGGAGCAGCAGGCGGAAGGCAGGGATTACCGGCAGGCAACTCTCCAGAAGTACGCCGATTATGTGTCGGCGGGGAAGGACTTTCCGCTCACGGAATTCCGCTCACGCCACAGTTCCTCTTCGGAGGCGATTGGATACGGCAAATCGCTCATGTTTTTTCACATGCTTCGCCTGGAACTCGGTGACGAGGTTTTCATTCGGGGACTTCGGGATTTTTACCGCGAGAACAAATTTCGAGCTGCTTCATTCGACGACCTTCAGAGAAGTTTCGAAAAAGTTTCGGGGAAAAAGTTGGAGAGCATGTTCACACAGTGGGTAACCCGTACAGGCGCACCTGAATTATTGGTCAAAAATGCCGAGTCACATGACCAAGACGGTTTACACGCGATGACCGTATCTCTTGAACAGGTTCAGAGCGGAGCACCATATCGGTTGCTTGTACCCATTGCGATTACCATGGAGGGCAAGGAACGGGCTTTTCAGACCAACCTGCTCATGGATAATCAACATGAGGTTTTCACCCTGGTTCTTGAATCGAGGCCCCTCAGAATCGATATCGACCCGGAATTCGATATTTTCCGAAGGTTGGACCATGCTGAAATTCCGCCTGCTATATCACAGGTTCTTGGCTCAAAAAAACTCCTTGTTGTTCTTCCGTCTTCTTCAGCGCCATCTCTTCTTCAGGCTTACCGGGCGTTTGCTGAAGCGTTGAGCAAAACAGGGCCTGATCAGGTTGAGGTTAAGCTTGATCGGGAAATCCTGTCACTGCCTTCTGACAGAGCAGTATGCATCATTGGCAGAGAAAACCTTTGGATTCAAAAGCTTATCAGTCCGCTTTCGCGATATGGTCTCCGTATGGATCAGACACACGTGCATATTGCAGGCTCTGTAATCCCATTCGCAGATCATTCGATAGTGCTGACAGGCAGAAACCCTGAGAATCAGGATAGCGGGCTCTTGTTCGTCAGTTCTGACATACCTGAAGCACTGAAAGGGTTGAGCAGGAAACTTCCCCATTATCACAAGTACAGTTACCTCGTCTTCAGGGGAGTTGAGCCGGAGAATATCGCAAAGGGAAGATGGCCGGTTTCTGATTCTCCGTTGACCGTTTACCTTCCGGACAAGGGTGGAACTTCCTCAAAAGTTGAAATGGGAGGCCTGCGGGTGAGAAAGCC
>Ga0101944_10005831_pt1 | contig 13570 bp, 9 predicted proteins | sample DewCreD2012metaG_FD_75245 | JGI IMG/M metagenome (GOLD analysis project Ga0101944, IMG submission 75245) | Hot spring sediment bacterial and archeal communities from British Columbia, Canada, to study Microbial Dark Matter (Phase II) - Dewar... ... | reverse complement strand
TCACCGAGACGCCCCACCCTATCGACATTCGCGAAGTCTCGATGAAAATGGACGTCTATCCCTACCAGCCCGACGGCGCTTTCCGCTGCTCGGACGACCGCCTGAACCGCATCTGGGACATCGGCGCCTACACGCTGCGCATGAGCGCCCTCGATCACTTCGTGGACTGCCCCTGGCGCGAGCGCACCATCTACGGCGGCGACGTCTATGCCGAAAACCTCATCGCCCACTACGCCTTCGGCGATCCACGCCTGAACCGCAAGACCATGCGCCAGATGTTCGCCATCCAGTTTCCCGACGGCGCCATCCCGCCAGCCGGACCCTACCGGGGCTTTCGCCTCTTCTATCCCGCCTGGTCGGCCTATCTGGTCCTGGCCTATATTGATCACTACTGGCTCACCGCCGACCGCGCGCTGGTGGACGAACTGTGGCCCAACGTCATCCGCTTTATGGACTGGACCGAAGCGCAGTTGCGCGCCGATCCCAAGGGTCTGATCGGAGAGCCGGAAAAACGCTTCAGCCACGATGAATGGATGCAGGCGCCCAAAGTCTCTTATTCGGCCTGCCCCAACTTCGCCGCCTACGCCATGCTGCGGCGCTTCGCCGAACTGGCCGCCCTCCTCGACCGCAAAAAGGAGGCCGCCCACTATGACGCCCTCGCCGAATCCATGGCCGAAGCGCTCCGCAAACATCTGATTGACCCGGCCACCCAATACCCCCGCGTCCTTGGCCCGCGCGGCAACAAACGCCACTCGGCCCAGTATGACGGCGGAATGCTGCTATGGTCGCAAATGCCAGACAACGTCTGGGGCCAGGGCGTAGCCCGCCGCTGTTTTCATCCCGACACCAGCCGCATCAGCGCCCCCTTCCACGGCCTGTTCGTCGCCGAGGGCCTGTTCGCCTATGGCCACGACACGCTGGCCGTGGATTTCATCCGCGATTACTGGGGCGCCATGATGGACCGCGGCGCCACAACCTGGTGGGACAACTTCAGCCTCGACTGGCCGCCCCAGGCCCTGGCCGACCGCAACACCAGCCTCTGCCATGGATGGGCCGCCGGCCCGACCTACTCGCTGCCCGCCCATGTCCTCGGCGTCCGCCCGATCGCCCCCGGATTCGCCCAAATCCTCATCGAGCCGCAACCGGCGGACCTGCAATGGGCTGAGGGCGCCGTCCCGACGCCACATGGGCCCATCCGCGTTCACTGGACCCGCAACCGCGCCGAGTTCCGCATCGAAGTCGAAATCCCCAAGGGTTGCTCGGCCGTCATGGCCCTCCCCCATCGCGAAACCGGACGCGCGCCCCACCTGCTGCTCGACGGCGCCGCCGTTCCGCCCGCGCTGTGGCGCAATGGCCGGCCGGCCCTCGAAATCGGTGAAGGCCTTCATCACGCCGCAATTCAACAGACACCGGCCGCGGGCCTGTCCTGCTCCACCTGAAATCGGGCCATTGTCCCCGCGGCGTAAGACACTATCCGCTTCGCTTCCCGAAGGGAGAGTGTCATGGAAAAGTCACGCCGTCATTTCACGCCCGCGCAAAAGACCGCCGCACTCCCAATCGCTGGCGCTCGCATATCGGGCATCATGCCAGTCGGCCCGAAGCGCATTGCGCCCGACGGGCCACCGCGAATTTTCGCTTTTTTTTCGCTTTTGGCTTGACCGGGCCAGCGCCCGGAGCAGAATGGTCCTCACGAGCGGCGCACGATACCAAAACACGAAAAAACCGCGTCGCCCGAAGAAAACGACAATGTTCTGCCATTTGCACGTCCACAGCCAGTTCAGTTTCCTGGACGGCGTTCTGCGGCCAGGCGAGATTGTTGAATGGGCATGCCGTCAGCGGATGGCCGCCATCGCCCTGACGGATACGAATGGCTTCTACGGGGCGATTCCGTTCTGGAAGAAAGCCCGGGCGCTGGGCGTCAAGCCGATCATTGGGGCGGAAGTGGATGAGCCGGACGAAGCGGCGCACGCGGAAAAGGCGGAAGCATCGGATGAATCGGCCGGGGCCGGGGGAATGGGCGAATGGGGCGAATCCTGCGGATTGGATGGGGAAATCGAGGGATTCGAGGGGGGAGGGACGCCGACGATCCGGCCGCTCAACCGCCAGCGGCGCGCCGTGTTGCTGGCGCGCGACCGGACCGGCTACGCGGCCATCGGAGCGTTGATCACGCGCCGCCAGTTGCAGCCGCAACGGTTCGATCTGGCGCGCGAGCTCAACCGGCTTCTGGAGGAATCGGGCGAGCGCGCTTATGTTCTGACCGACGCGCCGGATCTGATCGATGAGCTGGGCGGGGCGCGGCCGGGGCTGTTTGCGGAGTTGGTCCTGACGCCCCGGCGGCGGGCGGCGAACCGGCGGCTGTATGAGGCAGCCACGGCGCGGGGGGTCCGCGTCGTGGCGACCAACGACGCCCACTTTGTGGCGCCGGGGGACTTTGCGGCCCACCGCCTGGCGCGCGCGGTCGCGTCGCGGCGCACGGTGCACACAGTCGATCCGAACTGGCAGTCGGAGCCTGAGAACTACCTGAAGACGGCGGCGGAGATGGCGGCGGCCGTCAAGGGATTGCAGGCGGCGGCGCGGGCCACCGAGGAGATCGCCGAGGGGTGCAACCTGGAATTCACGTTGCGCGACTGGCAGTTTCCTCGCGTGAGCATCCCCGAGGGGGAGACGGCCTATTCGGTCCTTGCGAAGATGGCCTTTGACGGGGCGCGCGAGCGCTACCGTCCGTTGACGCCGAAGGTGACGGCGCGGCTGGAATATGAATTGAAAGTCATCGACCAGCTTGGATTCAGCGAATACTTCCTGGCCGTCCGCGAGATTGTCGCCGAGGCGGAGCGGCGCGGCTCGCCCGTGCTGGGGCGGGGGTCGGCGGCCAATTCGATCGTTTCATACTCGCTGGGGTTTACGCCGGTGGATCCCATCGGGCTGAACCTGTATTTCGAGCGGTTCCTGAATCCGGCGCGCGGCGTCCCGCCCGACATTGACCTGGATTTTTCCTGGCGCGAGCGCGACGCCATCGTCGAATGGATATTCCAGCATTTTGGCCGGGACCACACGGCGTTGATTGCAACGACGATCTGCCTGCGGGCGCGCCAGGCGCTGCGCGAGGCGGGCAGGGCGCTGGGGGTTGCCGACGGCGAGATCAACGCCTTCACGCGTCCGATTCCGGGCTGGCACGCCGAAACCACATCGATCGAGGAACTGTTGTCATTGTATCCCGAATGCCGTGACCTGCCCGCGCATGAGGCGCCGTGGCGCGAGGTCATCGCAGCGGCGGACCGCCTGATCGGGGCGCCGCGCCATTTGTCGATTCATTGCGGCGGAGTGGTCATCACGCCGCGCCCGATCACCGACTATACGCCGCTGCAACGTTCGGCCAAGAACGCCGTGATCACGCAGATGGACATGCATCCCATCGAGGACCTGGGATTGGTCAAGATTGATATTCTGGGGAACCGGTCGCTGGGCGTGTATCGCGACTGCGTGGCGTCGATCCGCAGCGCCCTGGCGCCGCCGCCGGCTTGCGCGGCGTGACGCGTTGCGCGCAAGGCCATCGCCCCCTGCGCGCCGGAGGGCTTACGGGGCCGACTGGCGGAACGCCGGGCCCTTGTCCTGGATTTCGCGCTGTTCGGCCTCGGTCAGGGGTTTCGGCTTGCCGGACACCTGATACGGCAAGACCGAGGTGGACGAGCCGTCGTCGCTCGTGATCCGGACGTCATAGATGTAGGTGTGCTCCGGTTTGACGTCCAGATCATAGTATGTGTATTGCTGTCTTCCCGCCCCCGGTCCGGCCGCGGGAAGCGGATTGTTCGCGTTTAATGGACCCAACGGCATCATGGGCGCGTCGGACCGGTAAACGATGAAGGCTTTGGCTCGGGGCTTTTCCGAGACGGTCTCCCATCGGATTTTGTTGCGCCACTGGCCGGTTCCCCAGACCAGTGTGTCCGACGAGGCAACCGACGCGTCCGTGGCCGCCGCGACGCTGACGGGCACGGTCGTAAACGCGGCGCGCTCCGGAGCGCCGGCAGTCGTTGTCGCGGAGGGCGCCGCCTCCCGCCGGCCACATCCGGCCGTCCATGCGATCAAGGCAACCATCATTCCGATCCTGACGCAGGCGCCCCGGCAACGGTTGATCCCGAGCTTCATTGTTTCGGTCATGACTCTCACCGCAGAGGGAATCGGTATCGCGTCGCAACCGGCTTTGGTTCAACTCACGCGACGAAAAGCATTATACGCAGTTGCTGCGACCATTTCAATGGCGGTTTCTGTCTCCGGCGCCGAATGCGATTGACCCCGGGGTCTTCGATGATCAGGATCGTCCGAAATAGAACCTGTGTCCTGCCGCATCCGCGCGCTGGCGCCGCATCCAGAAAGGAAGGAAGGCCCGATGAGACTCATGGAACCGATCAGGGAAAGCGCAAAGGGGCGCCGGATTGCCGGACTTGTCGTTCTTGCTTTAGCCATCGCCGCGCAATCCGGTCCCGCCGCCGAGCAGTGGAATCAGTGGCGCGGGCCGGCGCGCACCGGCATTGACGCGGACAGCCCCAAGCTGGCGGACGCCTGGCCGGCGACGGGGCCGCGCCTTATCTGGAAGAATACAGAAATCCCCAGCGGACAGGAGGGGGGCTATGGCTGCCTGTCGCTGGCGGATGGGCATGGCTTTATCTACGTCAATTGGAAGACGCGCACGCCCATTCCGCAGCGGAAGATCGACGAGAACGGACTGAAGACGCTGGGCTGGTCGCCCCAGCCGGTCCCGGAGGAATTGTTGAAACCGCTGGAGGAGGCGCGGCTGTCTGAGGAGCGGGCTGCGCTCAAAGGCGACGCGCTCAAGAAGTGGATCGACCAGTGGGTGGCCGATCATGTGAAGGAGGACCAGAAGAAAGATTTCGGCCCGTTTGTCAGCAATCGCCTGACCAAGGGCAGGCAGGCCCTGGCCATGCTGACGCTGGAAAAACTGGCCACGATCAAGGACAAGGAATTCCCCACCCAGGACGCGATCGTCGCGTGGTTCAACCAGAACGGAATCGAATCGCAAGACCAGCGCGCCATATTGAAAGTCATCCCGACGACGCACGACACCTCCGAGGACGTGGTTGCCTGCGTGAGTCTGACCGACGGCAAAACGGTCTGGAAAAAGGCCTGTCCGGGCCGGGCGACCACGTGGGGCTCCTCCTGCACGCCATGCGTCGTGGATGGCCGTTGCTACGCCGTCAGCGAGCGGGCGCTGTATTGTTTCGACGCCCGCAGTGGCGAGGAACTGTGGAAGGCGCCTCTCAAGGGCAAGGACACCTCTTCATCGCCGGCGGTGGTCGATGGCGTCGTGGTTGTGCTCGCGGGCCAACTGCGCGGGTTTGACGTCAAGACCGGCAAGGAGCTGTGGACCGCCGAGAGCATCAAGGGCGAAAACGCCTCGCCCGCCTTGTGGACCAAGGACGGCAAGACCTATCTGATCTGCAACGGGTGGGATGCCGGATGCGTTGATCCCCGGACGGGCAAGGTGTTTTGGACTGTGCCCGGCGGGGGCAACGGCACGGCGGCCATCGACGGCGACATCATGCTGATCGTCACGATGAACGAGAAGGTGGGACTGGTCGCCTATCGCATGTCGCTCGAAAAGGCCGAGAAACTCTGGGATGCGCCAATCTCTGACCGTGGCACGACGCCGATCCTGCATGACGGCCACGCCTATATCATGGCCGCCAAAAAGGGCGGAGCGGCAAAGACAATGTGCCTGTCGCTGGCGGATGGCCAGATCAAGTGGGAGCAGAAGGTCAATGGCGAGATTGCCTCGCCGGTCCTGGCCGATGGCAAACTGATCGGCGTGATTGAGGGAGGCAAAACGCTGCTGATGTTCCGCGCCACGCCCGAGAAATATGACGAGCTGGCCCGGATCAAGATGGGCGTCGCTGCGGTCACAACGCCGGTGCTCGAAGGCGGCCGGATGTATCTGCGTTTGGCCGATGGCATCGGCTGCTTCGACTTGGTCAACCCCGGGCAATAGCGGCGAAGCCTGTCACGCGCCTTGCAGACGGCCCCGCCAGCCGGCGGGGGGGCCCTGTTCTCCGACGGCGGCCCGGACAAGGCGGCGCGGTTCAGGCGCGAGCCGCAATCCGGGCTTTTTCCATGACCGCGACGCGGCGCCGGGCGCGCCGGCATCCCAGCCCAATCGATCCACTGCCATTCGAGTTTTGCCCGCCGCCCTTCATTCCGCCGGACGAACGACAGTCGCGATATTCGGTCCTGCCCGCACGCCACGATGTCGGACAGATCGATTTCGAAGGCAACGCTCAATTCTGCCCCCGCAAAGCCCGCGAGCCACGATCCCCTGCGAAACTCGGCGTTGACAGAGCCACGGCGCGCCTCAAACACTGAGGACGCCTTGCCGACCTTGTTCTGTGGGAGACCGTCATGCGGATTCTTTACTTTGATCTCGATTGCATCCGGGACGACCATCTCGGCTGCTACGGATACCATCGCGACACGTCACCCGTCATCGACGGCATCGCGCGCGAGGGCGTCCGCTTTACGCGTTGCTACACGAGCAACGCTCCCTGCGCGCCGTCGCGAGCCGCCCTGTTCTCGGGCCGGTTCGGGATCAACAATGGCATCGCAACCAACACCGACGCGCCGCTGCGCTATCCCGGCGGCATGGCGCCGCGTGACGCCCGACGCCTGGCCCCGTCGTGGATGCGCCATCTGATGGCGCATGGTTTCCACACCGTCAGTTTCTCCAATTTTGCTGACCGGCACAAGGCGTGGTGGTTCCATGAAGGATGGTCCGAGTTCCACATGATCAACCTGCGGTGTGGCTTTGAGACGGCGGACGAGGTCAACGCCAAGGCGCTGCCCTGGTTCGAGGCCTTCGGCGCGCGCGACAACTACTTCGCCCATATCCACTATTGGGACATCCACTTCCCATACCGACTGCCCGACATGCCCCGGCACATGGAGCGTTTCCGCAACGATCCGCTGCCGGCCTGGCCGGATGAAGAAACCATCCGCCGGCAGTATGCGTCGATCCATGGCTCGCGGACCGCGTATGATCTGTGGGGCGGCAACTTCGGCCATCTGCGCCAATGCCCCTGGATGCCGGAAAAGGTCTCGAATCTGCAGGAATTCCGGCAGTTGATCGACGGCTACGACGCGTCGATCCATTATGTGGACCAGCACATGGGACAGATTCTGGATGTGTTGCGCCGGCAGGGGGCGCTGGACGACACGGCCATCATCATCAGCGGCGATCACGGCGACTGCTTTGGCGAATGCGGCGGCCATTACATGGACCACACCATCGGCAGCGAGCCGGAGCTGCGGCGGCCCTTGATCATCCGGTGGCCGGAAGTCACGCGACCGGCCGTGCGCGATGAAATGATCTATCTGCTCGATCTGGCGCCGACGGTGTGCGAACTGGCCGGACTGCCTGCGTCGCCGCCGCTGTGGGATGGCCTGTCGTTCGCTCCCGCGCTGCGCGATCAGGCATTCAGCGGACGCGAGTTTGTGGTGCTGGAAAGCGGCATGGGGGCGCTGCAGCGCGTGGTTCGCACGCGTGACCACGCATTCGTTCGGACGCTCCATCCCGGGTTGTATCCTATTGATGAACCGGACGCCCTGTATGACATGCGGACCGATCCGGCGATGACGCGCAACTGCGCCGCCGATCATCCGGAACGGGTCCAGCAGCACAAGGCCCTGCTTGCCGACTGGCTGGCCGAACAGTTTCCGCGCCATGCGCCGCATCCGGATCCGCTGGAGGAGGCCGCCGGTCATGGCGAAAAAGGGTTTGTCCTCCGGGCCCGACAATATGCGGAAAAACTTCGGGACGACGGGCGTCCGGAGCACGCCGAGGCGTTGCTGCGCCGCATGGAGCGCTGCCATCCCGGCGTGAACTGGAAAACCGAATTTTAGACTTGAGCGCGACCAGACGGCGGGATATACGTTGGCAACCGGAATCTGGACTGCCTTGCGCCTCACGGGCGCGGGAAGGCGGCTGGAAAGCGCGGAGAGAAGGTTCTCATGGCGGAAAAATCGGCATATGCGGTCTTGGGCGTTCGCAAGGACGCCACCGATGAAGAGATAAAGAAAAACTACATCGAATTGGTCAAACGCTATGACCCGGAGCGTCACACCGACCGGTTCATGGTGATTCAAAAGGCTTACGAGCGCCTCAGTGATCCCCGTCAACGCGCCCGGGAAGACGTCTATGCGTTCAACGCCATCGCGGGGCAGTTTGTCTTTTCTGCCGAGGAGAAGGAAGGCGGGACGCTCGAAGAGATTAACGCCCAGATTCAGGCGCTTGTGGCGCGCGAGTCCGAACTGGCCACGGATCAGGCTCTGCGCAAGCAAATGGTGGATTTGCTGATGCGCCGCAGCTGGCTGCAGGTCAAGGCCCGCGCCTGGCGCGAGGCCATCAAGGATTGGAAAGGCCTGCTGAAGATCGATCCGGCCCACCATCGCGCAAAGAGCAATCTGGCCTATGCGCTGATCCAGCTCGGCTATTCCTACGTTCAGCATGATCTGTATGAAGAGGCGATTGGCGCGTATGAAGCGGCCCTGAACCTCAACCCTGACAACGTGGACGTGATCCACAATCTGGCCTTGGCCTGCGGTCGCGCCGGCAAGAAAGATCAGTGCTTGAAATACTGGCAGGAAGTGCTCAAGCACTGGCGCGTCGAGCTGGAAAAGAATCGCGACGACACGTATTTGAAAGAGCGCCTGGTCGAAGCGCACAAGTATCAGGGCGATCAGGCCCTGGATGCGGCCGAGGGCGGCCGCGCGCCCCAGGCGGCGCAGCGCGAATACGGGGAAGCCCTGAAAATCGCTCCCGACGACTTCCGCGCCCAGTTCCAGATGGCCGCGACGCTGATGAGTGAGCGCAATTTCAAGGACGCGGCCGAGCGGTTGCGCCAACTGCACGCCAAGCATCCCCGCAATACCGAGGTCCTCAACCTGCTGGGCTGGGCTTATATCAACGCCAGCGACCACGAACGGGGCTTCCAGACCTGGCGGCGCAGTCTGAGCCTGGATCCCGACAATCCCGAGACCAAGCAGAACATTATCAAGGCCCGCATGCAGCTGGCCGCGTCGCTGCGCGCCAAGGGCCAGTTCACGTATGCGCTGGTTCACTACAAGGAGCTCCAGCGGCTGCTTCCCGACAGCGAGGAGGTGCAACTGGAAATCGCCGAGACGTTCAAGAGCCGCGGCGACAAGCGCTCGGCCGAGCGCGAGTATCGCCGCGTCATCGCCATGAATCCCGCCAACAAGCAGGCGCTCAAGGGCCTTTCCGAAATCCGGATGGGCAGCTGATCCCCCCGCGCGCAGACCAACATGAAATCGCTGCTCAACAAACTGTTCGCCGGGGAATTCGTGATTGACGAGAAGCCTGTTGCCGTCATGGACCGGACCGAGCCCGCTTCCCGGGCGGAGGCGGACAAGGACGATGCCGCCGCGCGCGAGTCTGAAGACCTGCTCAATTCGATTACCACCCTCCTCAAGGACCGGGAGCAGCTGTCGGATCTGGCGCGGGAACTGAAGTCGCGTGAAGGCGCGGGAGAGTCCCTGGAGCCTTTTCTGTTGAAGATGCTCCCCTTCCTCGACAGTTTCGACCGGATTCTGTATCTGGCCCGCAATCATTCGGTTCCGGATGAGATCGCCAACTGGCTCAAAAGCGTCGAGAGCGTGTATTATCGCATCACCCAGCTGCTGGAGTCGTATGGCCTGATCGGCATCAAGTCCATTGGCCATACCGTCAATCTGGATATTCACGAGGTCGTCGAGATGGTTGACGCCCCGGACCGGCCCTCCGGGACCATCATCGCCGAACGGCGCAAAGGTTACGTTTTCCGGGGCAAGCCACTCCGGTGCGCCAGTGTCGTCGTGGCCAAATGATAGTGCGTCGGATTATGCAAGAAAAACGACTTGCGCGCCCCCGGCCCCTTTTCATAGACTTGCGCCAGCAAGACCACGTAAGGATGCGCTCCCCATCGGATAACCCAGATTGCACAAAAGGAAAGGACCCGGACAATGGCTCGTATTCTCGGAATCGACTTGGGCACTACCAACTCGGCGATGGCCGTCATGGAAAAGAACGGACCCATGGTCGTCCCCAACAGCTTGGGCGAGCGCATCACGCCCTCGGTTGTGGGTTTCACCAAGAGTGGCGAAATCCTCGTCGGCAAGAAGGCCAAGCGAGGGGCGGTGATGAACATTGGCCGCACGGTTTTTTCCATCAAGCGCCACATGGGCACGGACTATCGCGTCCGGATCGAAGGCAAGGAATATACGCCGCAGGAAATCTCGGGCATGATCCTGCAGAAGATGAAGACCGACGCCGAAGACTACTTTGGCGAGGAGATCAAACAGGCGGTCATCACGGTGCCGGCCTATTTTACCGACGCCCAGCGCCAGGCGACCAAAGACGCGGGCGAAATCGCCGGATTCAATGTCCGCCGCATCATCGACGAACCCACGGCCGCGGCCCTGGCCTATGGTCTGGACAAGGAGCAGGACCAGACGCTGCTCGTGTATGACTTCGGCGGAGGCACGTTTGACGTCTCGATCATTGACGTCGTTTCGGGCGTCTTCCAGGTGCTGGCCATTCAGGGCGATTCACACCTGGGGGGCGATGACATTGACAAGGTCATCATGGACCATCTGCTGGAGGAGTTCAAAAAGAAGGAAGGCGTTGATCTGTCGGACGATCCCATCGCCATGCAACGGCTCAAGGAAGCCGCCGAGGAGGCGAAGATCGAGTTGTCCGAGGTCAAGGAGACGCAGATCCTTGTCGAAGCCGTCTCAATGACCGAAAAAGGCCCGCTCACTCTGGATACCGTTCTGACGCGCTCGCGGCTGGAAGAGATGATCAAACCCATCGTCGATCGCACCGTCGATCCGGTCAACAAGGCCATCGCGGACGCCAAATTGACGCCCGACAAAATTGACAAAGTCCTGCTGGTCGGAGGCACGACGCGCATTCCAATGGTGCAGGGCTACGTCAAGAAGACGCTCGCCAAGGAACCGCAACGGGACCTGTCGCCCGAGGAAGTCGTCGCGTTGGGCGCCGCCGTGCAGACGCTGGTCTTGACCGACCTGGAAAGCGTCAGCGGCGAGGAACTGGCCACGCGCTACGGCAAGGAAAAGCCGGTGATTATCCACATGACGCCGTTCTCGATGGGCGTCGGCTTGCAGGGCGACCAGTTCGGGGCGATCATCGAACGCAATTCCACCTATCCGACCGAGGCCAAAGACATCTTCACCACCACGCGCGACTTTCAGGAGGCCATTTCCTTCCCGATCTATGAGGGCGAAAGCCAGCAGGCTTCGGAGAATACCTTCCTGGGCCTGTTGCGCATCGAGGGCATCACGCCCGCGCCGCGCGGCGTTCCGCGCGTCGAGGTGACCATCCGCCTTGACCCCAACCGCATTCTCGAAGCGCGCGCGGAAGACCTCGCGACAGGACAGGAGAAAGTCATCCGCATCGAGGCCACCGACAACCGCCTGTCTGCCGACGACAAGAACCGGATGACTCGCGAGGCGCGCGACCGCATCACACAGCAACTGCGCGACCGCATGAAGGAATCCGCAGGCGCCAACGCGTGAGCGGCAACCGGCCAACCGCCTTGTGCTGCATCATTGCCGGGCCGACCGGCGTCGGGAAGACCGCAGTGGCCCTGGAGCTGGCCCGGCGATGGCGCTCCGAGGTGATCTCTGCGGACTCAATGCAGGTTTATCGACGGCTGCGCATTGGCACGGCGACGCCCAGCCGGGAAGAAACCGGTTCCATCCCCTATCATCTCATCGACTTCCTCGATCCCCTCGGGCCGGAGGGGGCCGAACGGCGGTTCAGCGCTGCGGAATTCGTGCGCCTCGCGCGACCGATCATCGACCGTCTGCTGGGCGACAATCGCCCGCCAGTCATTGCCGGAGGGACAGGGCTGTATTTGCGCGCCCTGACCTTGGGATTGTTCACGCACGCTCCTATTCCCGTCGCGGAACGGGCGGCGCTCGAACGCGAACTGGCGCCCCTGCCGTCCCCTGAGATTCATCGCCGCCTGGCCGAAATCGACCCCGAAACCGCCGGGCGCATCCATCCCAACGATCGCATTCGGCTGGTCCGGGCCATGGAAATCATCCGCGCCACCGGCGCCACCCCTTCGGACCTGCGCGCCCTGCAGGCGGCGCGCCCGGACGCGTCCATAGATTCGCTCCCGGCCGACCGCTATGCCTACTTCATCCTGAACGCGTCCCGCCGCGATCTGTATGAACGGATCAACCGGCGCGTCGAAGGCATGTTTGCCGCCGGACTAGCCGGCGAAACTCGATCGCTCCTGGCCGCGGGCGTTCAGCCGCACATGCATTGCATGAAAGCGCTGGGATACGCGCATGTCGCCGCATATCTGCGGGGCGAGCTGACACAGGGCCAGGCTCTGGCCGCCGTCCAACAGTCGCATCGCAACTACGCCAAGCGCCAGCTGACCTGGTTCCGGAAAGTCCGGGGCGCGCGCTGGATTTCCACGGCCGACAAGAGCCCGCAACAAATCGCGGACGAAATCGAGAATTGCCTTGCTTCGCGCCCGCCGGAACTCCCATACTCCAGCGCAAGATTACGGTGAACGCGCCCGCGCGACGCCAATGCTGCGGATCGCCCGCCGTAATCGCGGAAGGGATTGACTCGAGGTTTTCTGGGGGCGTCATGGGAGGGGCCATCGGGGGTATGTCGAAGAGTTGCGCCAATTTGCAGGACAGTTTTCTCAATCACGTGCGTCGTGAAGGCAAGGCCGTCCGGATCGTCCTGACCAACGGCGGCGAGCTGGAAGGCATCGTCGAGGGATTTGACAACTTCACGGTAATCGTCCGGGCCTCAGCGGACAAGCATCTGGTTTACAAGCACGCCATCGCGCAGCTGATCGCTCCGCGCGGCGCGCACATCGAGATCGCCGAGTCCGCGCCGGAACGCAAAGACCGCGAGCCGCGGCCCGCCCCCAAGGGTGGGAATCTTTCCCCCGACGGTTCGCGCGACAATTCATCCGGAGGAGGAAAGGCGCGCGGGTTCAACACGTTGGACCTTTCCCGTGTAACTCTGGCGGCGGCGTCGAACAGCGCCCGCGAGGGGTAGTTTTCCCCTCGTCTTTGCTGTTCGGAGCCTCCGCGTTTCCGCGCACGCATGCAGGCTTGCGCGGAAGACGACACAGCAAACCCCTAGTGATGGTCCCGGGCGCATTACGAAAATGTCCGCCGCTGATATCATACACAAGATCGTGGATCATTCCACCGAAGGGCTGGGAGTCAGCCATTCGGATCTGGATGAACTCGTGGCCTCGGTTCTTTCCGAGGACATTCTGGCTGCGGCGCTGTTGTCGTTCGACACGAGCCGTTCCGCGGGCGGCCCCGACCGCGACCTGCCAGCGGGAGACGGCGGCGACGGGTCGCACCCGGTTCCTTCTTCGTCATCCTTCGCGTCCTCCTATGGCCGATCAACCGAAGCCGGCGCCGCCGCGGCGGACGCGCCGTCCGGGGCGGCGGCCCGGGGGGCCGCTGCCGGCGTCAGTATCCTGGCGGCGCGCGTGCGAATCGG
>Ga0101944_10005830_pt1 | contig 13571 bp, 15 predicted proteins | sample DewCreD2012metaG_FD_75245 | JGI IMG/M metagenome (GOLD analysis project Ga0101944, IMG submission 75245) | Hot spring sediment bacterial and archeal communities from British Columbia, Canada, to study Microbial Dark Matter (Phase II) - Dewar... ... | reverse complement strand
TGTGCTGTTTGACTATGAGGGCATAACCGTTGACCGTCTTGACCTTTCTGTATTGGGTAATCCCCCGGTTGGCAGCTTTTACGAAATCGGGGATATTCGCACCAAAATACTCGGCATAACACAGAGTATTCGTGGATTTGCCGGCACCCTGATATTTACCAACATGGTAAAGGCGCAGGAAATTCTTAAAACGCCGCCGGGTCGCTGCAAAGCCATTCTGATAAAACTTTCGCCGGGCGTTGAGAGCGCTGCATTCATGAGCGTGCTGCAAAAAATGTTTCCCCGCAACGAAGTTCTTACTACCGCCGAGCTTTCACGGCGAACGCGCTCATATTATATAAAAAATACCGGCATCGGCGGCAGCTTCGGATTTTCAACACTGATTGGCGCAATCGTTGGCATTGTCATAATTATGCTCACTATGTACACCAGCGTGTTGAATCGCACCAAGGAATTTGCCGTATTACGGGCGCTGGGGGCGCGGAAATTTGATATACTGGTGGTAGTTATGTCTCAATCGCTCATAATAGCGGCGATTGGCATTTTTATCGGTTTTCTCCTGCTGGCGCTCTTTCTTTCAAGCACGCTTGACTCAAAACTTCCCAGTTATATGCCCTTGTGGATTCTGGCATATCATGCGTTGTTTACTCTCATTATGGCCATATTAGGCTCGATTCTTGCGATGCGCAAGGCAATAAAAATTGAACCGGCGACGGTGTTTAGATGATTACAAGGTTTTGGATTGAGGATGTAGAGTTTAGCGTTTTATTTTAATGTTATGGCTGAGGCGATATTAAAACTTGACAGTATCACCCGGGATTTTTACGACGGCAAGCAGTTGCGGCGGGTGCTGAAAAAAACTGATCTGGAAATTTTTCCGGGAGAGTTTACCGTTATTGCCGGTCCGTCCGGCAGCGGCAAGACAACGCTGATGACCATTATGGGACTGGTGCTGCAGCCTTCTGAGGGTGCCATTTACCTCGGCACTAAAAAAGTGGCAAGGTATTCAGACAGCGAACTGGCCAATCTGCGCATGCGCAACTTTGGCTTTGTTTTTCAGCAGGCAGAGCTTATCCCGGCATTAACAGTGCTTGAAAATGTGCTCATAGCAGCAGGGGTTCAAGGCGGGTCCATACCCGGCGTGCTGCGGGACAGAGCGGTGGCACTGCTTGAAAATTTTGGACTCAAGGAATACACCTATGTAAAATCGCAAAAGTTATCAACAGGGCAGAAGCAACGCGTCGCAATCGGCAGAGCGCTGATTAATGAACCGAAAGTTTTGCTGTGCGACGAACCCACATCTGCGCTTGATTCAGAAAGCAGTTCCATTGTCCTTGACACTTTGAAACGATTATCAAAGGACAGCAGCCGCGGGGTCATTATGGTTACGCATGATCCCCGGGTTTTTCCGTATGCAGACCGGCTTATTAAGCTTGAGGATGGTAAAATTATTTATGATTCCAGAAGCGTGGAAGAAGGAGGACAGCAGTAATGAGAATTATTAAATGGGCCATAGGCCTGATTATAATCGGCATTCTCATTAATTTCATGGTTACCAGCTTTGTAAAGTCTTCAAAGCCTCCTCAGGTTGCCGTGCCGCCTGCAATCCCTGAATCGCCGGCGCGGGTGTATGGCAAAATAGAGCCTTTCGGGCGCGAAGTGTATGTCAGCCCGCCGCAGACCAAGAGGGTTGTCGGCATATATGTCAAAGAGGGCGATATCGTTACCAAAGGCCAGGTGCTCTGTGATCTGGATTCAGATGTTGAAACGGCGCAACTTAATCTCGCGCTGGCAAAAATCAATTCTGCCAAAAAGTCTCTTGAAATTACCCAGGATGATTATAAAAGAAAAAAGAATTTATTTGCAAAAAATACTGATTCGGAATTTTCTTACACGCAGGCGCGCCTCAAGGCTGAGCTTGATGCAAATAGCATCGCAGTTGCCGAACGCGAAGCTGAACTGGCGAAAGCGCAGCGTGAAGAGCTGCGCCTCAAATCTCCCATAGACGGACTGGTATATAAATTTGATGTGCGGCTGGGAGAAACCCTTGCATCAGGCGATAATTCCAGAATTATTTTGGGCAATAAGGATCGCTGGGTGCGGCTGTTCGTTGAATCATTCTGGCTTGACCGGATAAAAGTCGGTTCGGCCTACAAGGTTTATAATTCGGAAACCAAACAGTATCTTGGTTCGGGAAAAGTGCTTTACGCCCTTCCGTATGTTGGCCGTAGAGATTTTCGAACCGAAGATGCTCAGGAACGGTTTGATACCAAGTTTCAGGAAGTAATATTGACTCTGGAAGACGTCCAGGGCGACGTTCCCATAGGGCTTTCAGTGATGGCAGAGTTGGAAAATAGCAGAGTTCAATAACCATGAGAACAGCAGCTCGCGTCATTTGTTCCGCTATCTTGTGTTTTGTTGCTATAGAAAGCTGCACGCTTTCTTCAAATCCCCGCGATGTTCTCACGCACTATTTGACCGCGGTGTATAAGGGGAAATACCGGGACGCATATACCTATATAGCGGCGCGGGACAAGGCAGTTAAAACAGCCGAAGAATATATGCAGGAACAGGCGACCAATCAGGCATTAAGAGTAGCCCTGGCGCTGGGCATGGCATGCCCGTTTACCCTGAGCGAGGTTTCAACCACTAACCAAACCGCTGTCCTGACGGTAAGCCAGACCGTGCCTGATATGAAGGCGATTTTTAATCGGTTTGAGGACACAGCGTCAGCACGCGTATTAACTGAAAACGAATTTAAAAAACTCACTGTAAAAGATATTCAGGAAAAACTGCAGGGACAGCAGATACCATTAACGATCATCCATAAAACCTATACTCTTATTAAGGAAGTAGATTCGTGGAAGGTTTTTTTTGATTGGAAAAAGCAACTGGCTGAGCAGCGCAAACAGGATGCAATTAATACACTGCTTGCCGAAGCCTCACAACTGCGGCGAACACACAACTATGAGGAAGCCCTGAGAAAATATAATGAGGTATTAGCCATTGATAATAATCTTACGCAGGCTCAGGCAGAAAAAGCCGAAGTAGAAAAGGAATTGAACCTAATTAAAGAAAAGCAGCAGTATCTTTCACAGATTCAATTGCAGAACATACGCATTGAGCGGCAGAGGCAACGGGGTTCTGATACGCTCAAGGACAGCATCATAGGCACTATTGTCAATAAGGGGGAGAGAACACTTTCCAAAGTTAAGATTGCTGTGTTTTTCCTTGACGCTGGAGGCAATGAGATCGATTATCCGGCCATTGCCAGCGAATTTTCTTTTATTTCGGATAATCAATTGTTAACACCGGGGTCAAAAAAAGACTTCGGGTTCACTATTGAGGGCTATGCACCGCCAGAATGGTCAGGAGCGGTGAGGGTGAAGGTTACCGATATTGAATTTTCACCACTTGTGCATTTTTATACAAAGCCGGACCGACCAGCACTGCCTTCTGCCGTTGTTTCACCATCAACCACAGCCGTTGAAAAGGCTTCGCCCGTTTCAATTACCCCAACAGAATCTATGCAGCATATGCCGCGGTATCACGTGGTTAAACCCAATGAAACGGTTTTCAGCATTGCCAACCGGTATGGGCTTTCAACAGAGGAGCTGAGTCGCCTTAACAATTTAAGTCAAAACCAGAACATTAAGCCAGGCCAGAAACTCATTGTCGCTCAATGAACAATGTTTATATTGAGATGTTGTTCGCTACAATTAATAACGCACTGCCCTTACTTCGCCTCTATCGGGTATTTGCCATCAAGCCACGCCTTCCATCCGCCCTTTAGCACTTTCACATTGGTGAACCCAGCTTTTATCAATTTTTTCGCCACCCGGGCGCTGGTATCACTGCTTCAGGAGCAGCAGTAAAGGATAATTTCTTTGTCAAACGGCAGTGTAACAACCCAGTGTGAAAGGTCCTCTGGATCAACCCGCCGGGAACATTTAATTTTGATTTTGCTTTTCTCCCACAGCTCAGAATCCCTCAAATCAAGAATCACCACCTGAGCAGAACACAGTTTTGCATTGAGCTCTTGGGCGGTAATGCGCTCGACTGCGGCAGCGCTGCCGTATGGAGATAAGAGAATACTTATTGGTAATAAACAGAGTATCAGAACTGTTCCAATATTTTTTCCCATGCTAACCCAGTCGTATCACTTTATCAGGGATGCTCCTTACTTAGCGCCTTAAAAATACCTTTCAGCATACCGCTGAAAACCAGCACATGAATTGGATAAAACACATACCAATAGAAAATACCAGAAATGCCCAGCGGGTCAAAAATTGATGTCAGCCTGATGGTAGAATGTGAAGAATCTCCTTTCACCTCAAACTGCAGCCACGCCCTGCCCGGAACTCTGAGCTCGGAAAACAGGCGCATCATGCGATCCTGTTCAACCGCTTCAACTCGCCAAAAATCTATCGTATCGCCGGGAAGCACGCAGCGGGGATCGCGGCGTCCTCGTTTAGAGCCGACGCCGCCGACCATTTTATCTAACAGACCTCTCAGGCTCCACAGCCAGTTAAAGGTGTACCAGCCGGTCTCGCCGCCCACACATTGTATGCGTCTAAAGCACGCAGCAGGAGGGTAGGGGACGGCAATTTCCCGTGAATAAACAAACCGCGAACCAAACCGCGCGCCACCCAGGCGCGACTGATAAACAGGAGATGCGTCAGTCCACCGTGTTTCTGCAAACTCTCGGTCTTCATTGGCAAGCGCCCGTTGAATCGCTTCTTTCACGCCGCGCGGGCGAATACTAAATGTTTCCAGAGCGGAATGATCTTGCACGATCGTTTCATTTTTAACTCCTTCAATGAGCCAGCGGCCCACTTGGTAGTATAAGGGTGTAACCAGGGCGAGCCAGAAACTTGAAAGCCACGGACTCAGCCACGGAACGGGTATAATAAGGCGCTTGAGACCGCGCTGTCTTGCATATTCCCGCATAATTCCTTCATATGATGTTATATCAGCGCAGCCAATTTCAAAAACAGCACTTTCTTTAATCGGCAGATCAAGGGCGGCAATCAGGTAGGCAATGACATCTTCAATGGCAATGGGCTGTGTGCGTGTTCTCACCCAACGTGGTGTAATCATGATCGGCAGCCGTTCCACAAGTGCACGAACCAGCTCAAAGGAAAGAGATCCCGATCCGAGTATGACTGAAGCACGAAATTCAACCGTTGGTATGTGTGATTGTCTGAGGATTGCGCCAACTTCCTGACGGCTTGCAAGATGCGGCGAGAGTTTGTGCCCGGATCCGAGTCCTCCCAAATAAACCATTCTTTTGACCCCGGCTTTTTCTGCTGCCCGTGCAAAGTTTGTCGCTGCAATGCGATCCTGCTCTTCAAACGAACCGCGCGCAGCGAGCGAGTGCACCAGAAAATAAGCGGTATGCACACGGGCCATAGCACGGTCAAGCGCAGCCGTATCAAACACATCTCCCTGAACAATGTCGGTTGATGGCTTAACCCGGTGTGCAATAAACTCAGGCCTACGCACCAGACAGCGCACGCGGTATCCTTTGCGTTCCAACTCGCTCAAAAGACGGCCACCAACATAACCGGTTCCACCGGTTACCAGAATGATCCGTTCATCTACAATAGCAGTATTATTCATTATAAAATAAAATGCCCGACAGTAGGTTGGAATACTGCCGGGCGGTTGTAATTATTACTATTAACTTACCAATCCAAAGGGAACATCAGCCAATGAAAGCGGATTGCAAAGATTTTCTTTTTTATCTGCAAGCCGTCCGCAATTTATGCACATGAAATCCGGTGCCTGCGCCAGCTTCTTTATCTCATCAAATTTTCCCTGGCCTGCAAGCTCACAGATATGCTTGGAATGGTCGCCGCTGCACGTTTCACATACCAGCGGCAGTTCCTTCGTCACTTTGAAATATACCACATATTTTACCAGCGCCCCTGCTCCCGGATAGACGCAACGATTGGCCTCCTCTTTTATTTGCTGCAATATCGGGCCTTCGGTCGCCTCTTTGATTTTTTCCAGATAAAACCGTTTGCCGCTATATCCGTTTTCATTGAATGCATACACCGCATGGGGATTTTCAGTTAAATTGGCATGGGTCAACCGGTCGGTCATGCCAAACACAAATGTGCCATCATCAAGGACATGCGGGCGGGAATAAAATGCAATATTGACTTCCCCCTTTTTATTTGATGTTGCCAGAAAACCTTTACCGCTTGCGCCGCTAAAATAACTCTTGTAGTCCATAAAGTCCTCCTTCCTTAATAATAGTATTAACTAATATGTTTGTTTCAACTATAGAACATAATGTTGGCCTTGTAAAGGGCATATTAGCAGGATTTACCCATAATATTTTATTGATGGAAGAGGAACTGCAGCCGGAGGTTTTTCTGTGCCAGTATGTGCTTGCTTGCCTTTTGTTAAAAGACATTCTATAACAATAACAACGTATCAAACATTGTGCAAAATCAAAATGTTAGAGAGTGTTAAATGAAAAATAAAGTATGTTCATGTGTTGTTATAATTATTTGTTTATTGTTTTCATGTTCCAACTGGCTTGAATCTGCTGACCCCAATGCGTATCACTGGAAAGGGCAAGCGCAGTTCTTTGAAGGATGGTATTTCAAGGTTTCCGATCCGGCTACGTTGAAGTCCTTTCTTTTCATCTATGCCGTTTATAATCCTGCCGCCACTGCGTCAGACAGCACTTCATTTATGATGGCTGGCAATAACAGCCCGGGAACGGCGTCGCTTATCTATCAAGAATACCCTGTGGAAACATTCAGCGCCCGGCACGATATATTTGATATAGCGGTAAGCGCTGAAAATCGTGCCTGGGGAAATGTTCAGGTGCTGCATGCTGAGGGTAGTATTGCAGATGTCTCCCGGCACTGTTCCTGGTCGTTTGACATGGAAATAAGCGAGCAGTGGCCGGACACTATGGGATGGATGGGAAACCTGCAGAATTTGCAAACATACTGGCATGTTGGCGCCATGAAAGCACGCGCAACGGGCTGGATTCAGTGGAATGAAGAATATTTTGAATTTGAAAACATTATAGGTTACCAGGAAAAAAACTGGGGAGAAGAATTTCCCGAATCCTGGTATTGGTTGCAGGCAAACAATTTTGATAAACCGGAAGCCTGCTGCCTTTCGGTGGGCGCCGCCTCTATGCCGATAGGGCAACTGCTGTTTAAGGCCTGCGGTATTGGATTTTATTACCGCGATCAACTGTATACCTTTAGCTTTCCCCAGCAGCCTGCACGCATTAGCGCGGATGTTGCGCCGGGATCGTGGCATATTCAAGGGCGCAGGGGAAATTTTAAGATAGTTATTGATGGAAGCTGCGATTCCGAACAGCTCATGAATCTCATGAATCCGACCATAAGCGGCATCAAGCCCTGGACGTGGGAAAGTGTCAATGGTACGGTTCGCGTGCGACTTTACCGAAAGGGCGTGCTACGGTGGAAGTTGTTAGTTGATGCCACCTCTAACCTCGCAGGCGTTGAATTCGGCGGCAGAAAATGGCTTGGCTGGAATAACGAATAGCTCGCAATGACATCATGCCTTTTTAAACAAGCATCGCAATCTTTTGTCGTGACTGCTATTTGGGAACTTCTGGTGTGAACAAAGCGTTTTTAATAAAAATTTTAATGCTGATGCTTTCGTATTTTGGCTCGCCAGTTGCCGTTGTGTTTGGAGCATCTTTTGAGTTCCTACCAACGTGCTACACATCAGATGAATTACAGCGGCTAAAAAAGTGGGAAGAATTATGGACAGGGAAAAAGATAGATAAAAACAACGTTGATCAAATTGCTGAATTTCTTCCCGACGCGTATGTTTCCCTCTATAAAAATCCAGAATCCTGGGGCGCGCCCGGCGAGGGATTCTATTTTTATATCGTTCCCTACCGGCGAGCGAGTGAAACGTCGGGCATGGTTGAGGCAACAAAGAAATACGCGCCGGTTGTTGCAATGGATGATACCGGTCGCCTGCTTCGCTACACCGATATTGCAGGGAGGCCCTTTCCCAATCCCAAAACCGGTCTGGAAATAGCCTGGAACTTTGATTTTAATACGCACGGCGACGGCTGTTTTTACAACAGAACGGGTTATAACATAATACCGGCAAAGAAGACCGAGCGCGTCGGCGATCAGGATGCGTGGGAACTGTTCTGGATTCATCGGGTTGATGTTGAGCCGCGGCCTGCTTTTCAGCACAACCCAAAGGGCATTTCAAAATCAACGTTCTATCACATGTATTCGCCTCCCGAATATAAAAATACCCGCATGTTTAATCTTCGCTATATTGATTTTGATAAAAGCGACAATGCGTATTTATGGTTTAGCGCCTTTCGCCGAATTCAGCGCATTTCAAATACGGAACGGACTGACTCCATTGACGGCACCGACCTTATTTATGACGATGAATACTTCTGGGATGGCCAGATACTGCGAAACACGTATGCCTGGAAAGGATATAAAGAACTGCTCTGCGCGCGTCATCAGGACATGGCGCAAACGGCGCGTCAGTCCGGCCAGACGCTGTTGAATAATATCACGCGCGAGCGCGCCAAGACGCTGGTCGTTGAAGTGACCAGTAGGGATCCTCATTATATATACGGTAAGAGGATTTGGTATGTGGATCCGGAAACGTTCTTAATATTATGGACTGAAATATTTGACCGGCAGATGCGTTTGTGGAAATGCTTCGAGAATTTAACAAACGATATTACGACGAAAAACGGCGAGAGTAAAAATTTTATAGTGGGCACCCATTTTGTTGACCTTCAACGCCGGCATGCGGGCACCTGGAAAAATTCTCGGGTGGAGGTCGGAATAGACATACCGCAAGATATGTTTACCCTGTATAATCTGCAAAGGGGTGGCTACTGAAGTGTCTCGCAAGAGTATGGCGTACCGGAATCAGTGCTGGAGCATTTTGTTAGCAGGCGTCATGTGTTTAATTCTTGCGCCGCATCCAACAGACGGGCGGATAGTGCTTCTCGACGGTCAGCTTGAGCTTTCCGGATATGCGCGAGAGTATTATTTAATTCGCACGCACATTCCGCGTGCCGAGCAGCAATTCCATAAGTCAAATATGGATATGGCGCTCAGTAGTTTTCTTCTGGAAGGGTTGTATAAAATAGCTGATACTGATGGCCGGAATATACATTTTTTTTGCGGATTAAGATACTGGTATGAAAAGGCGGCTGTTTTTGACAGCAAACTTCGCGACGGCATACCTGCCCAGGCATACAAAGGATATCTTTATCCCCGCTCAGATGAAATCGTCAACGAAGCCTATCTTGATTTTACCCAGGGACCGTTGCGGCTGCTGTTAGGCAAACAGATTGTGGTCTGGGGAGAGACCGATATTGTCCGCACTGCAGACGTGGTTAATCCGCTTGATCTGCGTTACTCGCTGCCAGGGATTGATACCTGGGATGAAATCAAGCGCGGGCTGTGGATGGTGCGGAGTTTTTATAAAACAGAACTGCCGGGCGATATGCTTATTGAGGGCCTTTTTGTGCCAGGCGATTTCCAATATCTGCGACTGCCGCCAGAAGGCACGCACTGGGGCATTAGTCCGGTTGAGACATCATTGACGCCTGGCGCAGGATTTGGCTTTGGGCACTGGTATCTGGAAAAGATGCGCCGCGATGCTCGCGGCTGGAATTTTCGCGACAACTATGAATACGGCCTGCGGCTTCGCGGATATACGCTGGATATTGACTGGACGCTGTTTTACTTTAATACGCGAAGCGATTTAGCTACCCAAAATCCCGCGCGTTCGGTTTCCTTTGCGCTGGCATATGCTGTCGGCGCGGTGAAAGGATTAATAAGCGGCTGGCGAACTGCGCCGCATTTTCCCGGTTATGAAGTATTCAGATATAAGCGCTATTCTGTCATAGGCGGCACTGCGCAGACCCTGATTGAGCAGCTCCACGGTTCGGTGTGGAGAATAGAATGGTTTTATGAGATTGGCCAGCATTATAATAAATCAGCGGGCGGTCAGATGGGCATAGCCTATGATGAAGTCAAACGAAATTCATGGGGCGCCGGATTGAATTATGCGGATAAATTCACCCTACCGGTCATCACTCATCGGTGGTGTAACGATAAGCAGCTTGAAACAAGCATTACTCTCTATTACGAGAAGATTTTTAACTATAACCATGATTTGGTAGTAGATTTTTCGCGCGGCCACCGTATTGGCGACAGCCATGCCGCCATGCTTATCTGGAATTTTGTGCAGCCCATTCAGCATGAGACGTGGATGTTCATTTTTGCTGGCACCTATAATCCAAATGGCATGTATTTCCTGCTACCCCTGCTCAGCTATGCGCCGGGCAACCACTGGCGGGTGGAGACCGGCGCAGCACTTTTCGGTGACCGCTCGGAACGAGCGCGCCATCCCTACCGGGACAAGGATAGCATGATCCTGCGCGTCCGATATGAATGGTAATCAGTAATCCCCACGAAACAGTGCCTCACCATTCCGAAGCTCTTTCTAATTTCCCCTGAAAACATGGCGTTAATTGTCAGATATTTTTAAAAAAAGCTACAGATTTTATAAAAAATAACGACTTGTAAATCTGTAGTTACTTTTGATTGTCACACTATTACAGAGAAAAAGAACAATGGTTGAAAAAAGGTTATCAAAAAGATTCCTTAGACGCCTTAAGGTTCGGTATGGGCTTGACCAGCCAAGCAAGCTTGCCTTTACTGAAGATATATGTGCGACCGGCATATTTATCAGAACATATGATGTCATAAAACCGGGTAGCATTATTAATGTAGAGATTTATTTATCAGAAGACCGCAAAATATTACTAAAAGGGTGCGTTAAGTGGGTAAAAAAGTTGCCTCCCGTAATGGTGGGACAGGCAAAAAAGGCGGGTATGGGAGTGAAAATATTAGAAGTTTTATCCGACGGAGAATCCCTATGGAGAGAATTTATTGAATCCTATGCTTTTCATTTCAAAACATCTGAATGCACCTTTGCAGAACCTCACCCAAATACTACCTTTTTAAAATAATAATCTTATTCAAATAGTTGCCATGACATTTCTGGCTCCTTTTTCTAATTTATAACCAAGTTAATGACATAAAAAAATATAAGAAAATGTAAAAAAAAAAGTATTGACATAATTATTTATAATATGGTAAAAATTGCCAAAATTTTTTGAACCACAGCTTCATTGTCTTCAACAAAGCCTTTTTTTAAAAGGCTGAAGCAACTATCAAGGGTAAATAAATCTTACTATCGGGAATGGAAATTTTGCAAAAATACTGCTAATGAACAGCAATTTTAAAGCGACAATATAACGCAATAGTTTTGAAGGGTTATCAATAGAAACGTATTACAAATTTATTGGAAGGGGAATAAAACAATGAATGCGAGAACACGGGGTGTAAAAGTAGTTTTATTGGCGGGAATGCTACTGGTAATATCGTGGATATTGCCTATGGTTTGTGCAGTCATTCCGGTTTTTGAGGGGTATGCCAATCAGGCTTTTGCCGCAAAAATACAAGGCAAAGTTTTTAATGACGCAAATCAGAATGGTTCTTTGGATACTGACGAGATTGGCATATCAGGCGTTACCGTCACCCTTGACGGCAGCACCACTGAAACCACTGATGGATTAGGCGATTACGCGTTTAAAAATGCAGATAATAATAAAGAACATACACTGTCGGTAACAGATCCTGTGGGATATTTTTTGACCACCCAAAATAATCCAATTACCTTTTATCTACAAGGTATTCGTATTGAAAATTTTGGATACGCTCTAATAACGACTACTACTACATCAATTGTTACTACCACGACGTCAGCAGAAACGACAACCACGACTGAAGAACCGTCAACTACTACGACGACAGAGGAATCCACCACGACCACCTCTGCGGAGCCGACTACGACTACTACGATAGAGGAGTCAACAACCACTACCACTGAGGAATCAACGACAACCACGACAGAAGAATCGTCAACTACTACGACGACAGAGGAATCCACCACGACCACTTCTGAGGAACCGTCAACCACGACCACTATAGAGGAATCAACGACAACCACGACTGAAGAACCGTCAACTACTACGACGACAGAGGAATCCACCACGACCACCTCTGAGGAACCGTCAACCACGACCACTATAGAGGAATCAACAACAACCACCTCGGAAGAACCGACTACGACTACTACGATAGAGGAGTCAACAACCACCACCACCGAAGAATCAACGACAACCACAACAGAAGAATCGTCAACTACTACGACGACAGAGGAATCCACCACGACCACCTCTGAGGAACCGTCAACTACCACATCTGTTGCGCCTGTAACTACCACATCGGTTCCTGGGACGACGTCAATAGTCATTATCACCACGTCGGTGCCGGTTACCACTTCTATTCCTCCGATAACAACCAGTGTGCCGGTGACGACATCGAGCGTGCCTACATCAACAACTACTTCCATTCAGCCCGAATGCATAACCAATGTAGATTGCGAGGATAATGATTATTGCACTGGCACTGAATCATGTGTTGCAGGGGCATGCGTAAGCAGCGGCGATCCCTGTGATCCTGAACAGCAGATTTGCAGCAACGAATTGCAGACGTGTCTTAATATCCTCAAAATACAGAATGTGCCTACGGCGCTTTTGCCTGCCAGAGGCGAGAGAAAACTGAGAGCTCCCGTACTGTTGCCAAAACTGTGTTACTGGTTGCGGGTAACGATTGAAGAATCGAATCATGTTGATATAAATGAGAGTCAGTTCATGATTGAGGGAGAGACGGCAGGCTATACCGGCGTTGAGATAGATAATTCAAGAAAAATCCGCCAGGCATTGCTTAAGAATAATCGCGGCAAGGTTTTCTGGGTGCCTGTTACTGTGTATAAAAAGGCTACGGCAGGAACATGGAAAATTACGATAGAGACTATTGTAACCAATACCGCTGAGCCATTCATTGAGCTTGTGGAAGGCGAGTTTATAATCAGATAAGAGATAAAGGGTAACAAAAAGGCAGGACCAGCGATGGCCCTGCCTTTTTGTTATTCAACAGGCGATGAATGTTTGTTCAATTCTATATTTATAGGGCTATTTTCATTCCGGTTAAAAGGGCATAGGCAAGAAAAAGTATGCCAAGTAGAATCCGGTAATAGCCAAAATGCTTAAAGCCATAGCGTGTGAGGAAAGAAATAAACGCCTTAACCGCAATAGCAGCCACAATAAACGCTATGGCACTTCCCGTCAATAGCAGCGCCACCGCATCAGTGGTCAGCAAATCGCGCGATTCCCATAAGTCCTTCGCCGTCGCTGCGAACATGGTCGTCTCTTGTCAGTCACGTCAGGTTCCGGCAAACGCGGGCCGGACGTCCAGCCATCCCCCCACCCCCCGGCGTTCACTTGCGGGCGTTCCGGCCAGCCGGCCGGCCAGCCCTTCGACGGCTTCGCCGAACGGCCCCCCGGCCAGGGGCTGTCCCAGGCTGACGGCCTCATGCAGCCTCGGCCGGTCGTCAGGCAGCGAGAGCCGGACCGGGCAACCGATGATCTTTTCGAGGTC
>Ga0101944_10005829_pt1 | contig 13571 bp, 14 predicted proteins | sample DewCreD2012metaG_FD_75245 | JGI IMG/M metagenome (GOLD analysis project Ga0101944, IMG submission 75245) | Hot spring sediment bacterial and archeal communities from British Columbia, Canada, to study Microbial Dark Matter (Phase II) - Dewar... ... | reverse complement strand
CGCGGCCGACCCTCCGTCCGGCCTCGGTCCAGGACAGCCCCTCGAGTCGCTTCTCGATGCCCCTGTGCACGCAACCGTCCCGCGCCTCGAGGCGGACGACCGTCTCGCCCTGGGCACGGAACCGGAAATGCCCCGGCTCGATGATCCCGGCGTGGATCGGCCCCACCGGGATCTCGTGGATCCCCTCCCCTTCGACCGGCAGGAAGGCATAGGGATCGGCTGTGCCGTCGTGCGGGATCGGTGCCGCCGAGAGCGGGCGACGCAGGGGCCAGCGACCGTGATCGAGCCAGCCGCGCCCGTCTTCGAGACCCTCGGGCTCGAGGCCGAACAGGTCGCGGATCGCCCGCTCGAGGCGGATCGCCGGGGCATGTAGGCGACCGAGCGAGGGGAAGCGACCCGCCGGGCAGTCGAGCGAGACCACGGCCAAGACCTCGGTTGCCGGCTCGAAGAGGGCGGCGTGGACCCGCCCCGGTTCGCCCCACAGACCCAGAAGGTCGAGCCGGCCGGCGGCGAGGCGGTGGCCCAGGGTCTCCCAGCTGTCCCGGTCGACCGCGTGACGCGCCCAGGGATGATGGCCGGGCACCGCGGGATGGGCGGCCAGGAACTCGGCCAGGGCCACATCGGGGAATGCTTCGGGCGTGGTGGTCATCCGAGCTGCGCCGCGATCGTCTGGAACCAGCGCACGAGGGGATCCGGCAGCCAGATCCCGGCCAAAAGGACGAGGAGGAGATGCGCGAACATCGGCACGTAGCTCGCGTGCACCGGGGTCCGCGGGCCCTCGGGCGGGCCGAAGACGACCCCCACGAGGCGGAGGGTGAGTGCCCCGAACGCCACGAGCAGGCCCAGCACGAGCGGGATCGCGAGCCAAGGCGTGCGCGCGAAGGTCGAGGCTGCGCCTTACGCCGTAGCGGATTCCAAACAACGCCAGCGCCGACACCGCCAGCAGGGCGGTGAGGTACGCCCCGCGCGGGAGAGCCATAGGCACAGCGCGGGCAGGATCCACGCCGGACGCCACGCGCAGCGCGCCGGCGCGTTGAGCTTCCACCATCTCCGGCAGCGCCGGACGCCGTTTTTCGCCACGCTCGTAATACCAAGCGGTGGAAAGCGCGTCGCAAGCGTCGATGCGGCGGTCCAGGATCTGAGCCACTTTGTAAGGACTCGGAATCCGGTTGCGCGTGCGGTATAGCCCCACGCCGAAGGCGGTCAAGGTGAGGGCGGCGATCCAGCGGGCGTCCAGCACTTGGGTCCCGACAATCAGGAGCGCCAGGAAGCCGGCTATGCCGGCCGAAAGCGCGAGGGATGCCTGCTCCAACACGGTGTTCCACACCATGCGCCGCCTGGCTTGCTGAATGAGGTCTTCCAAAGCCGCCACGTCTTCTCTCTTCATTATCCCCCAAGGCGGGAGGCAGACGCGCGCGGCCGGGCTATGGAATGATGGTGTGTTCGCTCGATTCCGTACCAGGCGAGGTTTTCATGTTACGCAATGCGGTTTTTCTGGTTGCGCTGTCCTTAGCCGGAGCCGAAGAAGGCTGGATACCGTTGTTCAACGGCAAGAATCTCGACGGCTGGACGCCGAACGAGAACCGAGGCTCCTGGAAGGTGGTGGACGGGATGCTGGCGGGCGACGGACCGCGCTCCCATCTGTTCTACACGGGGAAAGTCCGCAATGCCGACTTCCGCAATTTTGAGTTCCGGGCGGAAGTCATGACCCGCCCGATGGCCAACTCCGGGGTGTATTTCCACACCCGTTTCCAGAACGAGGGCTGGCTCGACTACGGCTTGGAGGTGCAGGTCAACAACACCGCCACGGGCGAGAAGGGCTACATCGAGCGGAAAAAGACCGGCTCGCTGTACGGCGTCCGCAACGTCTACAAGCAACTGGTGAACGACAACGAATGGTTCGAGTTGCGCTTCAGCGTGCGGGGGAAGCAGGTTCGCGTATGGGTCGACGGCGTCTTGCTGGTTGACTACATTGAGCCGGACGAACCGGCGGTACAGACCAACCGGCCGGGCGGGCGGATTCTCGGGCACGGAACTTTTGCTCTTCAGTGCCATGATCCCGGGTCGAAGGTATTTTTCCGCAATATCCGCGTCCGCCCTCTGCCGGATGACGCCAAGGCGGAATCCGGCGAACGCCCCGTGGTGGACGCGGTCTATAAGGAGTTGCTGCGGCTGAGCGGCGCAAACTATCCGGTGGTCGATTTCCACGTGCATCTGAAAGGCGGGTGGACGCTGGAGCAGGCTCTTGAAAACTCGCGCCGCCTCGGCATCGGCTACGGCATCGCGGTCAACTGCGGAGCCGGTTTCCCGATCACCAACGACGCAGGGGCGGAAGAGTTTCTGCGCGGTATGAGAGGGCAGCCGGTGTTCGTAGCCATGCAAGCCGAGGGGCGCGAATGGGTGAACATGTTCTCCAAGCAGGTCATCGCCAAGTTCGATTACGTCTTCACGGATTCGATGACTTTCACCGACGACAAAGGCAAGCGCATGCGGCTGTGGATTAAGAACGAAGTTGGGGATATCGGCGATCCGCAGGCGTTCATGGACCTGATCGTGAATCGCACGGTGGGCATCTTGCGGAACGAACCGATTGACATTTACGTGAATCCGACGTTCTTGCCCGAAGCGATGGCGTACCGCTACGACGCTCTGTGGACGCCGGAACGCATGCAGCGGGTGATCGACGCCGCCAAGGAGCGGAATATCGCCATCGAGATCAACAACCGTTACCGGATTCCGGGCGCGGCTTTTATTAAGCGGGCGAAAGCCGCGGGAATCAAGTTCACGTGCGGGACGAACAACAACTCGGCGGCGGACATCGGGCGGATGGAGTACTGTTTGGAGATGATACGGGAGTGCGGTCTCCGCTGGCAGGACATGTGGGTTCCCGAAATGCGGAGACCGCGCTGAGGAACAAGGAAGGCGCGCTTAGACGTCGCAGATGGTCATCATCGCGTCGAGCGTCTTGATGGGATCGGCATCTTTGGTGGGCGTGTACTCGTGGCTGAGATAGCCTTGGAAACCGAGGTCGACGATCGCTTTGCAAATGCCCTTGTAGTTGAGCTCCTGCGTGTCGTCAAACTGATTGCGCCCGGGGTTGCCCGCGGTGTGGAAGTGACCGATCCACTGGATGTTTTCGCGGATGGTGCGGATGATGTCGCCCTCCATGATCTGCATGTGGTAGATGTCGTACAGCAGTTTCACGCGGGGTGAATTGACGCGCTTGCAGACTTCGGCGCCCCACTTGGTGTGATCGCACATATAGTCGGGGTGGTTCACCTTGCTGTTGAGCAACTCCATGCAGAGGGTGACGCCCTTGTCCTCGGCGTGCTTCTTCACTTTGTTGAAGAAGGCGACGCAATTGTCCGCGCCTTCGGCGTCGCTCATGCCGCGGCGCTCGCCCGAAAGGATGATGACGTTGGGCGCGCCGACGCTCGCGGCGAGGTCGATATCCTGGCGGACCCGGGCTTCAATCTTGTCGTGGAACTCTTTCCGGTTGATGCCGTCCCGGATGCTGCTGCCGCTGGGCAACATGGTGGGGATCAGCCCGTATTTCTTGAGAGTTGGAAAGGCGTCCTGCCCCACCAAGTCGATCCCCTTGGCGCCCAGGCGGGCGGCTTCACGGCACATCGTTTCGAGGTCGGCGCCGCGCCCGAACACGCCGCGGCACACGCCCTGCTTGAGGCGTCCCTTGCGCTGCACCGTCTGCGCGGCAGCCGGCGAAGCCGCCGCCACGCCGGCAGCGGCAACGGTGGAGAAGAGGTCTCTGCGAGTCATGCCACTATACTAACAATTGATGGGCTTCGCTTTGTGGATTGAAGGCGACGTGGCTTGGGCGCAGGGGACTCATGAATACCGCCCGATGGGCGCCGCCGTGATCGCGCGGAGCGGAGTCTTTTCTCCCCGCGATTTTCATCCCCGCAGGAAGAGTCCGCACCGCCATAGCCCGGAGTTCGTGGGCTTCTTCGCCTCGTTAGGGCAGGTCAACCGCTATTTGAAATCGAACCGTCCCCGCCAGAAGTATGGCGGGATGGCGATTCTATAACGGGAGAATCTCCTCGCGCTGCGGGTCGAAGTTGATGCGGCGCTTCTGCACGTAAGCGATGTTGCCGAGGTGCGACGCCTGCGCCGAACGGTGCCCGATGTAGACGTCGGCGTTGGGCAACTTGCGCGAGCGGACGCATTCGAGGAAGTTCTTGACATGGTCGAGCGTGAAATCGTAGCCGCCCGCTTTCACCACCACCGGCTGAGCGTCGCGCCCCTTAGGCTTGAACTCATAGCGGGAACGGTCGATCCACAGTTTGCCTTCCGTGCCGCAGAATTCGACCGCCGCGCCCGTGATGCCGGGAACCAAAGTGGCTTCGAAGGTGGCGGTGAATCCGGCGGGATACTCCAGCAGGACGTTGATGGTGTCCGGCGCGGTGCGCCCGTCTTTGTAGGCATAGACGCCGCCGGAGGCGACAGCCGACACGGGATCGTCTTTTCCCATGAACATGTGCACGACGTCTATCCAGTGGGTAAACAGATCCGTCACCTGCCCGCCGCCGAAATCCAAATAGGCGCGCCAATTCCAGAACTGCTGCGGATCCCATTCGCGCCATTTCACCGGCCCGAGGAAGCGCGCCCAATCGAGGTTTGAGGGCAGCTTCTGAAGCGAGGCCGGAGCGCGCCGGAGGTGATAGGTATTGCCGTGCCACCAGGTGCGGCACAAGGTGATCTTGCCGAGCGCGCCGGTGTCCATGTACTTCTGCTTGGCTTCGATGTAATGCGGACCCGAGCGCTGCTGCATGCCCACCTGGCAGATGCGATCGTTCACGCGCGCCGCTTTGACGATGCGTGGACCTTCCTCGATGGTGAGGGTGAGCGGCTTTTCGACATAGACGTCCTTGCCGGCATTCAAAGCGTCGATGGCGTTGGAAGCGTGCCAGTGGTCCGGCGTGGCGATTAGCGCCACGTCGACATCTTTCGACTCGAGCAGTTTGCGGTAGTCGGCGTAGGCTCTCGCTTGAGGCGCCTTTTGCTTGGCGAGGTCGATCATTTGCGGATAGACGTCGCACACGGCTCTCACTTCCACGCCGCCGGCGCTTTGAAACAGACCCATGTCGTGGCGCCCGCGCTCGCCCGAGCCGATCAGACCTAAACCGAGCCGGTCGTTCGCTCCAAGGATTCGGGAGTAGGAAGCGGCAGTCACGCCCGCCAGAAACGTCCGCCGCCGGAGGTCGAGATAAGAAGACATAAGCGAATTATATCGCCGCCGCGCACTAACTATAACGAGGCCCCACCAGTTATGTTTCGCATTGTATTCGCCTTGTTCGCCAGTACGGCGTGTTTAGCGCAAGTCCGCCCGGCGCCCAAGACGCAGCCTCCGCCTCCGGCGCATGCGCGTCCGGCGAAACCCGCGCCGCAGGCTTCCAAAGCCGCCGCTCAGACCAAGTCTGACGCCGAAATCGAGCGTGACTTCCGCGAGCGGCTGAAGCGATCCAAGATGTCCGCCAGCGGATTTACGATCCGGGTGCAAGGAGGAGTGGCGACGCTCGAAGGCTCTACCGACGTCGTACAGCACAAAGGCGCGGCGACGCGAATGGCGAAAGCCGCAGGGGCGCGGGCGGTGGTCAACCGCATCCGGGTGAGCGACGCCGCCCGGGCGAAATCGGCGGAAAATCTGGAGCAAGGACGCAGACGCGAACAGCGAACAAGAAGCGAAGATCGCGCCCGGCGCTAGTACCGGGATTTCGGGATCGCGGTACTGCCTTTTGGGGATTTTGGAATTCGCCCCCGGCCGCTATTCTGGGATTTCAAGGAGGAGGCAGAGATGGCGGATTTCTACCAAACAGGCGTCATTACCACCCTGCACCGCCTGAAACCCAACGGCTACGAGCGCCTGGAGGCGGACTTGGTGCGCTTCGCCGAGCACGCGCCCATCGGCCTTGTCCTGCCGGCTCTTTACACCGAATTTGAGAAGCCGGCGATGCAGCGCATCGTGAAGGAACTGCGGCAGGTGCGCTATCTGCGCCGGATAGTGGTGGCCCTGGGGAGGGCGGACCGGGACCAGTACCGCACGGCGCGCAGCTTTTTCCACGACTTCCACACCCCGGTGACTTTACTGTGGATCGACAGCGAGCCGATGCAGCGGCTGCTGAAGAAGTTGGACGACTACGGGCTGTCGGCGGGCATGGACGGCAAGGGGCGGTCCTGCTGGCTGTCGTTCGGCTATCTGCTGGCGGCGCGGGATTGCGACATCATCGCTCTGCACGACTGCGACATCATCAACTATAGCCGGGAGATGCTGGCGCGCCTGGTTTACCCGGTGGCGCACCCGAACCTGGGTTATGAATTCTGCAAAGCGTATTACGCCCGCTACGCAGGGCGGATGTACGGGCGCGTGAGCCGGCTGTTCATGACTCCGCTGATTCGCGCCATGCGGGAAATGGCGCCCGAAGCCCCGTTCTTGCGTTTCCTGGACAGTTTCCGTTACCCGCTGGCGGGCGAATTCGCCATGCGGACCAACCTGGCGCGGGTAAACCGCATCCCCGGGGACTGGGGCCTGGAAGTAGGCGTGCTGGCCGAAGTGCACCGCAACACCACTCCGTCGCGGGTGTGCCAGGTTGACATCGCCGATACATACGAACACAAGCATCAGCCGCTTTCCGAAGACGATCCCAATCGCGGATTGCGGCGCATGACGTGCGACATCGCCAAGTCGCTATTCCGCACCATGGCAGCCGAAGGCGTGGCCTTTTCTCAAGATCACTTCCGCACCCTCGAAGTCCGTTATATCCGGATGGCAGAGGATACCGTTTCGCGGTATTACGCGGACGCCGTGATCAACGGTCTCGAATTCGACCGGCACGCGGAAGAGCTGGCTGTGGCGACGTTTGCGCGGGGTCTGCGGCAGGCTGCAATCGACTTCCTCAACGACCCACTCGGCCTGCCGCTGATCCCTAATTGGAACCGCGTCGTAGCCGCTCTGCCGGAGTTTCCCGGCGAGTTACTGGCGGCGGCGCATGAGCTCGAATGCCCCACCCGGGCGGCCGCATGAGCACGCTCTTCCATGCTGGACACGATACCTCATGAGACCGACATCGTAGTGGGGATCCCGAGCTTCAACAACGCCCGCACGATCAGTCACGTCGTGCGGGCGGCGGTGGCCGGTTTACAGAAGTATTTTCCGCAGTTTCGCGCGGTCATTATCAACTCGGACGGCGGGTCCACCGATGGGACCCGGGAAACGGTTTTGAATACTCCTGCCGAGGACGCCGGCATTCTTTTTCTTCCGACTCCCATGTTTCCCCTGCACCGGCTCTCGATGCCGTATCACGGCATACCGGGGAAAGGCAGCGCGTTCCGCATGATCTTCGGCATGGCCCGGGACATGCGGGCGCGCGCCTGCGTTCTGCTGGACGCCGACCTGCGTTCGGTGACGCCCGAGTGGATCGACATGCTGCTGCGCCCGGTGCTATTCGGCCGTTATGACTTCGTCGCGCCGTATTACCGCCGCCACAAGTACGACGGCACCATCACCAACAGCATCGTCTACCCGCTCACGCGGGCGTTGTACGGCAAGCGGGTGAGACAGCCCATCGGCGGGGACTTTGGCGTTTCCATACGCCTGGTGGAGCGGTACCTGAAGCGCGACGACTGGGAGACGGACGTCGCCCGCTACGGCATCGACATCTGGATGACCACCATCGCGCTCGCCGAAGGCTACCACGTCTGTCAAAGCTTCCTCGGCGCCAAAATTCACGACGCCAAAGACCCGGGCGCGGACTTGAGCGCCATGCTGCAACAGGTGGTGGGCAGCGTCTTCACGCTGATGCGGGAGTATGGCGGCGTCTGGCAGCGGGTGCAGGGCAGCGAGGACGTGGAGATGTTCGGCTTCCGGTTCGAAGTGGGGCTGGAGCCGGTGCCGGTCAACGTCCGGCGCATGCTGGACCATTTCGAACAGGCGTGCGCGGACCTGAAGGATGTTTGGGCGCTGGCTCTGCGGCGGGAGACTCTGGCCGAAATTCTGAAGCTCCGCGCGCCGGCGGCGGAAGGTTCGGCGCAGTTCCATCTGCCGGACGAGCTGTGGGCGCGCACCATCTATGAGTTCGCCCATTCTTCGCGCGAGCGCGGCGTCGAAAGGGGGCAACTGCTGCGTTCGCTCACGCCGCTTTATATGGCGCGCGTGGCGTCTTTCGTCCTGGAGACCGAGTCGGTGAATTCCGCCGACGTGGAGGAAAAGATTGAGAGCCTCTGCCGGACCTTCGAGGAGTTAAAGCCGTACCTGGTCCAACTCTGGACCGGAAAGAGCGCCGCGCCGGCGCAGGCGGCCAGTCCCCCGGAGGCGAGCAAGCTGGAGGTGAAAGCCCATGATTGAAGCCTTGCGTTTGATACTCCGCACAACATTGGACCGTTTGTGGGAGCAGGCGGTGAATTACCTGCCTTCGATCCTGGCCAGCGTGATCATCCTGGCCGTAGCTTGGCTCATCGCCGCGTTGATGCGGTTTCTGGTGCTGCGGCTGTTCCGCGGGGCGGCGATAGACCGTTTCTTGAGGACCAGCGGGCTGAATTCCGTCACCGGAGGCGTATTCTCTTTAGGCGCCACCCGGCTAGCGGCAGCCGTTTGTTTTTGGGGCGTGCTCCTGGTGGGGGTAATGACGGCGCTGTCGACGCTCAACAGCGCGTTGATCGCGCGGCTCACCGAGCAGGCGGTGATGCTGCTCCCGAAGCTTGTCACCGCCGCCATCATCGTTCTGGGCGGCCTGTGGCTGGGGCAGTATCTTTCGCGCAGCGCGTTGATTTGGGCCTGCAACCAGCGGCTGCCGTCAGCCCACAACCTGGCGGGTTTGGTGCGGATCGCGGTCGTGTTCCTGTCGGTGGTGGTGGCCGCGGATCATCTGAACTTTGCGCGCGGCGTTTTCCTGTCGGCATTCGTCATCTGCCTGGCGGGCATTGTGTTGGCGATCAGCCTCTCGGCGGGGCTGGGGCGCCACGATATGCTGAACTGGCTTTCCCGCCGGGAAAGCCGCCCGGAAGAGACGGGGCGCGAGTGGTCGTTATGGAATCACCTGTGAGATGATCTCCGCCCAACCCTCAGGACCGCGCGCGTGTGAGAGGATGGCGGCCGGAAGCGCCTCTTTGAGCCGGGCGGCGTGGGCCGAGTTCACGATGCCGGCGACGTCCATCTCGGCAAGGAAACTCAGGTCGTTGAAGCTGTCGCCGAGCCCGATGCGGCGGAGGGCGGCGCCGGAGCGGCGGTAATGGTCAGTGACGGCGCGGACGGCGAGAGCCTTATCATTGTGGCCGCAAACGTGAAAGAAGCGGCCTCCGCGCGTGCACTGGAGGCCGAGGCGTTCCAGTTCGGCGATCAAAGCGCCGAGGCGCTCTTGGCCGAGGATTAAGAATGGCTCGTCATATTCGCGTTGGGCGGCGAGCGAAGCCTTTTCCGGCGGCAGGCCGGTGGAAGCGGCGACCTCCTGTACGGTCATGTCCGAAAAGCCGCGGACGCGCGCGCCGCTTCGCCGGGCGGCCTCGCGGAGACCTTCCACCAAAACCGGATAGGGCGTCCCGAACTCCAGCCGTTCATACCCACCTGAAGGAAGCGGCAAGTACGCGGCGCCGCCATTTTCGACAATGAACGGATCGCGGTGGCCCATCTCGGCGCGCAACTGTTCCATCTCCGCCCGCGTCTTGCTGGAAACCAGGACCACTGGAACGCCGAGCGCTGCCAGCCGTCCAAGAGAAGGCGCCGCCGCGCTCCAGGAGTATGTGTCATGATCGAGCAGCGTCCCGTCCAAGTCGGTGAAGACGATATCCATACGACTGATTTTCGCGCCAAAATGGCTCTGGAGCGCGGTTCAGCCATGCATCGGCGGATCCAGGTAATTCTATTGACAGGTTTCGGAGGGCTTCTGGCCATCATCGCCCTTCTGGGGATCGGCGCCTTGCGCGAGGCGCGGCGCATCTATGCGGATTCAGAAGCTCTGCATGCGGTGCGCAGCCGCGAAGCCCAGTTGCTCGCCGACCTGCGAGCCGACATCTTGCGTTCGGGCATTGTGATGCGAGACTATCTGCTCGATATCTCGCTCATCGCCGCGCCCGCCTACCGGGAGCAATTACGGGAGTTGCGCGGTTCGACTGACCGCATCATTGAAGAGCTGGCCAAGCGATCCCACCCCGAAGGCAACGGGCGGCTGAAGGAGTTAAGCCGCGCCGTCACGGAGTATATGGACGTCTTCGACCCTGTCTTCGAGTGGACTCCGAAGCAAAAGATGGCCATGAGTTCGGTATTCCTGCGCACGGAAGTATTGCCCCGGCGCCGCGCCGTGGCCGAACTGACCGAGCAGATTCGCCAAGCGATCGAAGAATCGCTGCGCATGGATGAAGAGCGGGTGCGGGAGAGCCACCGGCAATTGCGCTGGCTTTTGGCGCGTCTTACCGGGCTCGGCTTGGCTCTGGGCGTGGTGGTGGCCGGGCTCAGCATTTGGCGGATCTCGCATCTCGAACGGCAAGCCGCGCTGCATATGGCTAAGATTGAGCGCGGCGAGCGGGAACTGCGCAGCCTTTCGCACCAACTCGTCCGGGTTCAAGAGGAAGAGCGCAAGCGTATCTCGCGGGAACTGCACGACGAAGTGGGGCAGATGCTCACCGCTCTGCGCCTGTCGCTCAACCGCGAAGCCACGCCGGAGCAGGTGGAGGAAGCCCGCCATCTGACGGAACAGAGCCTCAAGACTGTCCGTGAAATCGCCATGCGGTTGCGCCCCTCGATGCTCGACGACCTTGGGCTTGGCGCGGCGGTGGAGTGGCTGGCGCGCGAAGTCTCCCGGCGCGCGGGGATTCCGGTCCAAGTGGAAGTCGACGGCGACTTGGATCACCTGCCAGACGGGCATCGCACGGCGGTGTTCCGAATCGTTCAGGAAGCGCTCACCAATTGCGTGCGGCACGCCGCGGCGTCCAACATCCGCGTGCTGCTTCATGGCTCCAGGGAGGCGTTCACTCTCCTGGTGCAGGACGACGGGGTGGGATTCGAGCCCGGCGCGCCGGAGACTTCCGGGCTCGGCATCCTTGGAATGAAAGAGCGCACTGTAGAGTTGGGCGGGGAGATTGAGTGGATCAGCAAGCCGGGCAAGGGGACTCAAGTGCGCCTGTGGCTGCCGCTGGCTCAGGAGGCGGCTCTGTGAGGCCCTTGCGAATTATTCTGGCCGACGACCATGCCGTAGTCCGCAAGGGACTGCGCTACTTGCTGGAAGGGCAGGCTAACCACACAGTAGCCGGCGAGGCGGGAGACGGGCGGGAAGCGGTCCGGCTGTGCGCGGAACTCAAGCCGGACGTGGCGGTGGTGGATATCGCCATGCCCGGGTTGAACGGCATCGACGCCACAGCGCAAATCGTGAAAGCGAACCCTTCGGTGGCGGTGGTCATTCTGAGCATGTATTCGGATGAGACTTATATCCTGCGGGCGCTGTCGGCGGGGGCGCGTGGATATCTCTTAAAGGACTCCGCGGAGGAAGATTTGCTGCGAGCCGTCGAAACCGTGGCGGAAGGGCGGCCGTTTTTCAGCCCGGTCATCGCCCAGACGATTCTGGAGGACTACCTGCGGCAAATGCAAATGCGCGGCGTGCAGGATTCCTATGACTTGCTGACGGACCGCGAAAAAGAGGTCCTGCAACTTCTCGCTCAAGGCAAATCGAACAAGGACGTGGCGGCAATCCTCGACTTGAGCCCCTACACGGTGGAGACCCACCGCAACCGGCTGATGCAGAAGTTGAATCTTCACAACACGGCGGAACTGGTTTTGTACGCGGTGCGGAAGAAGCTGATCTCCTGACCCCGCGTGCTAAACTGGAAAGTTCCCCATCCTTATGAAGGCATTACACATCTTGCTTTGGCCGGCGGCTGCCGCCTGCCTATGGGCGCAGGCGGCCGAAGAGATCCCGTCGAAGACCGTGGTGGCGACCATCGAGGGACGCAAGTTCACGAAAGAAGAGCTGCAACGCATGATCGCCGCCATGGGACCGCAAGCGCAGAAGAATTTCGACTCCAACCCCAAGGCGTTTATCGAGCAGTTCGGCTTGCTCATGAAGCTCAGCAATCTCGCCGAGCAGAACAAGCTGCACAACGAAAGCCCATACCGGGAGCGGATTGAATTCGCACGCATGCAGATCCTCATGCAGGCGCAGGTGGACAGAGTGTCCTCCGAGATCAACATCACGGCAGAGGATCAGAAGAAGTATTACGAGGCGAACCTTGACCGGTATACGCAAGCGCGCATTCGGGTGATTTACATCGCATTCGTCTCAAATCCGCAGCCGACCGCCAGCGCCAGAAAACCCTTAAGCGAAGAAGAAGCCCGGAAGAAGGCCGAAGATCTGGTGAGAAAGCTGCGCGCGGGCGCCGATTTCGCCGAAATGGCCGAACAGCACTCCGACGACTCTACTTCCGCACAGAAGGGAGGAGAGTTCGGGACAGTGCGAAAGAGCGACAACGTTCCGGACCATATTAAAAAGGCTGTATTCGCCCTCAAGCAGGGCGAAATCAGCGACCCGGTGAGACAGCCGAACGGCTTCTATATCTTTCGCGCCGATGAAATCGGCACTGAGCCTTTCGACAAGGCGAAGGACGAGATTTACAAGACGCTCCAGACGCAACTGTTTCAGGAATGGCTGGACGGCACTCGCGCCGCGGTGCAGCTCAAGATCGAAAACGAGGCGTTCTTCACGCCTACACCGGCGCAGCCCGCGCCGCCCAAGCCCTGACCAGCCTTGCAAGTGCGCGTGGCATCTGGCGGGCGTGAGGCTGAAAAAGCCGTTGCGCGGGTGATCCGGCGCCTGCCCCCGGTATGCGGGGAACCGATTGTGGTGCAGCTGAAGGGCGCCTTAACCGCGAGCCGGGGGCGCCTTCTCGAAAACAGCCACGCCGGGGCTCCGGTTCATGCGGGCTCCCATTTGCGCAAGCGAGAGATGGCCATTGAGGCGGAATTGCTGAAGAGTCCGGCGGAATTCGGGCGAATCTTCGTGCATGAGGTGTTCCATTTCGTCTGGCTCCGGTTGGGCAACCGGTTGCGGAGGTCATACGAAGCGCTCGTCGCCGGGGAGATTGCGGGAGGCGCGCGGGGCGAACTGGGCTGGTCCGCCGAATCACGCAAGCAGAGTTTGAAGGCACGGGACTCCGCCGCCCGGAGCCGCCGCTGGCGCGAGTACGTGTGCGAGAGCTTCTGCGACACCGCAGCCTGGGTGTACGCGCCGCCACAGCAGCATCCCGAACACACGCTGGCCCGCCGGTGGAGCGTACGGCGCCGGCGCTGGTTCCAGCAACTGGGCGGCCGGCCGCTGAGGATATGAGAAGGGAACCGATATAATTAAAGAAGGAGATCCCCTGATCCTCATGCATTCCCGTTTACTGCCCGCGGCGGTCTTGTGCTTGGCGATTCTGAGCGCCGCTTGCACCTCTCCCGCCTCACGGACTCCGGAAGGATCCAGCCTGAAGGCTGCCGCGAAACGCCGTCCCGCGCCGGATTTCACTTTGAAAGACGTCAACGGACAGAACGTCAAGTTGAGCGACTTCAAGGGAAAAGTTGTATTGCTCAATTT
>Ga0101944_10005828_pt1 | contig 13574 bp, 12 predicted proteins | sample DewCreD2012metaG_FD_75245 | JGI IMG/M metagenome (GOLD analysis project Ga0101944, IMG submission 75245) | Hot spring sediment bacterial and archeal communities from British Columbia, Canada, to study Microbial Dark Matter (Phase II) - Dewar... ... | reverse complement strand
AGAGTGTATATAATCCGGCAGGTAAGATGGATAATACGGCTACAGCCCAGGTCTGACGGTCTTTGAGCGAAAGCAGGATGCCGCGTTCCAGCACCAGGGCAAGGGCGGCAAAGGCCAGCGGGAAGATGGCCACATTTTTGATGAAAATCGCTATCCCATTCAGCAATCCGGCAGTGATGGCCCAGCGCCATTGACCGGTCTCACGCCAATTCCAAAGCGCCCAGGCGGCGGCGATGATGAGGGTCACCATCAGCGGGTCTGGCTGGAAACTGCGGCTGGCATAAGCGCCAAAGGGTAGGAACAGATAAAAGAGAAGAGAGAGGAACGCGCCGTTGGAGTCGGTCAGTTTTTGGGCAAGCAGGAACAGGAAAATTCCGCCCACCAGCCAGAACAGGATGGAGTAGATGCGCGGGATGGCAAGGTTTTCGCCAAAAGCGCGGTAAGAAACAGCGACCAGGGCTTCTAGCACTGGAGGCTCAATCACCGGCGAGGACTTCCATTGCTGGATGGCAATTTGACGCTGCCATTCGGGCAGGCCAGGAGTCATGGCATAGTACATGCCGCGCGCTTTGAGCATGGAGAACAACTGGCGCGCGGGATTGAAGTCGAGCGGCAAATCATCTAGGTCGTAGAGCCGAATACCCAGCGCCAAGACAAAAACCAGGACGAGGCAAAAGAGCAGAGTTTTGCGGGAGCCGAATAGCCAGTGTTCAGTCATCGGTATTCAGTCATCAGTATCCAGTGTTCAGGATTCAGTATTCAGCGAGCATTTTCGCAAGAAAGAACGAACTCGGGTATAGAGGGGGCGCACGCGATTCAAGCCGAGCGGTGCAAGCAGAGCGTACAAAACGCGGTGCATTTCGGGTAAGACAACGCCCGGATTATACCGGAAAGCACGGGCGTAAGCGGCCAGGCTACGGGCGTAGAAGCCACCGTCGAGCAGGTAGAAGGCATTCAGCCGGTGCGCGCCGGCCAAGATACGGCGTGAGTTTTGTCGAAATAACGGAGCAAAGCGCGAGTCAGTTTGAATCCATTCTACTATTCGAAAAGCTTCGCGGCCAAATTCAGCGGTGTGGGCTAGATTTTTGGCGTCGGCATGATAGCGGGCGGCGGCCAAGGTTTGTGGAAGGTATACGATGGGGGCATGTTGCGCCATGCGCAGCCACAGGTGGTGGTCGAGCAGGTAGTGGTAAGAAAGGTCGAGCAGGCCAGCTTGTTCCAGCACGGCGCGGCGCATGAAAACGCCTGGCTGGCTGATGATGTGGAAGGACATCAAATCGGGCAAGGTATATGGTTTGAAGATTTGCAGATTGAAGGGTTGGGAGTTTTCGTCAATTGAAAGGACGTTGCCATACACCAACCCGGCTTCGGGATGCTGCTGGAAGGCTTCTATTGCTTTTTGAATGGCGCCAGGCTGGTAGATGTCATCGGAATTGAGCCAGGCAACAATCTCCCCGCTGGAGGCCCGGATGCCTTTATTGATAGCGTCAGCCTGGCCCCTGTCTTTTTCAGAGACCCACCCTGCCAGTTTGTTCTCGTATCTCTTGATAATTTCCACGCTGGAATCGGTAGAGCCGCCGTCTATGACGAAGTATTCGACAGGGTAGCCTTGTTCCAGCACCGAGCGGATGGTCTGCTCAAGGTAGCGGGATTGGTTGAAGGATGGAGTGATGATGGAGATTTTCATCAACGGATGGGGGAACGGATGGCCTTCGGCGAAACGGAGAAACGGATGGGGGAACGGATAGGGGAACGGATGACCCTGACCGGGCAGGTCTTTACGCTGATGTGCGGCATTGCCAGCGAGGCGCAAGCGCGCCAGATTGCGGCGGCGGCAGACCGCTACCTGTATGACCCGTCCCTGCGCGGCTACCGGCTGAACACCAATTTTGGCGAAGTACGCCTGAACTTGGGGCGGGCGTTTGGCTTTGCTTACGGACACAAGGAAAACGGCGCGATGTTCAGTCACATGGCGGTCATGTACGCCAATGCGCTCTACAAGCGCGGGTTGGCCGCCGAGGGTTGGCGCGTGCTGTCTGGCATTTACGAACAAAGCCAGGATTTCCCCGTCAGCCGCATGTATCCCGGCATTCCAGAGTATTTCAGCCCGCGCGGGCGCGGCATGTACCCGTACCTGACCGGCTCGGCTTCGTGGTATTTGCTCACGATGCTGACCGAAGTCTATGGCGTGCGCGGCGAACTGGGCGACCTGGTGCTTGCGCCCAAATTGCTGGCAAATCAGTTCGGCGCGAATGGAAAAACAACGGTCGAGACGCTCTTTGCGGGCAAAACCTTGCGCGTGACTTACCAAAACGCGCAGGGTTTGGACTACGGACAGTACAAAATCGGCATGGTACGGGTCAACGGGCAGGAGATGCTTCTCAAGGCGGTGCCGGGCGGCGTGAAAATTGGGCGCGCGGCGATTGAGTCGCTGGCGGAGAATGTTGAGATTTTGGTGGAGTTGGTTGTAAGATAAAAAATTTTTAGGACACGGATTTCACGGAAAAACAAGAAAAAAATTCCGTGTCGCTCCGCGCAATCCGTCCAATCCGTGTCCCCAAAAAAGAATTTTGAAATGCAAATTCATTGGGAGTCGCACTTATGAACGCAAATTTGCTCGAAATGCACGAATATCTCGGCGAGGGCTACAAGCCGTTAATTGATTTCAACTGCTGGCGGGTGGCTGTTTTGCGCTATCTCGACGAGTTGCAGCCCGATAAAATCTCCTACTTTGAGCGCCACAACGAAACCGACGAGGTTTTTATCCTGTTGCAGGGGCAGGCGGTGTTGTTCATGGGCGAAGGGGACGAGACAGTAGAAAGCATCGAACCAATCGTGATGAAAAGCGGTATTCTGTATAATGTCAAGCGCGGCGCATGGCACGCGGTTGCCCTGAGCCGCGATGCAACCATCCTGCTGGTTGAAAACCGCGATACGGCGCGCGAAAACAGCGGTTATCATTACCTATCGCCTGAGCAAAGCGATTTTCTCGTCGAAACAGCCGCGCGTGAAATCCCAGAATGGCGGGTACTCAACAGTAAATGAACTGGGTTGCCCCTTTTTTAGCGTGCTGCGCTCACGGCGGAAAATGTCCCCTGTTTTTGCCTGGAAAACAAAAGTGTGGCAGGTTATGGCCTGCCACACTGAATATTGAAAACTGGATAATTGGGGGCCCTACCCGTAGCGCTCCATGAACTTCTCCATGCGCCGCAGGGCTTCTTCGATTTTTTCGTAAGCGGTAGCATAAGAACAGCGCACAAAGCCCTCGCCGCCTGCGCCAAACGCGCTGCCCGGCACAACCGCCACATGCTCCTCATGGAGCAGTTTTTCAGCAAAAGTCTCTTCATCCATCCCCGAAGCGCGGATGTTGGGAAAGGCATAAAACGCGCCGCGCGGCTCGAAGGTAGTCAGGCCAAGCCGGTTCAGTCCACCAACAATCAACTTACGGCGGCGGTCATACTCGGCCACCATCTCATCGACGTAATTATCCGCTTTGAGTGCCTCAATGGCGGCATCCTGGGCAGTGGTCGGCGCGGACATGATGGTGTACTGGTGAACGCGCAACATCCACTTGAGAATTTCTGCCGGGGCGGCGGCAAAGCCAATACGCCAGCCGGTCATGGCGTGGCTTTTCGAGAACCCACCCAGCAGCACAGTGCGCGCCTTGATTTCTTCTCCCAGCGACGGGAAACAGACGTGCTTGAAACCGTACACGAGCCGGTCGTAGATTTCATCCGATACGACCACCAGGTCGTGTTCGATGGCGATTTTGGCAATCTCTAGCAATGTTTCGCGCTCGGCGACCGCCCCGGTCGGGTTACTGGGATAGCCAATAAATATGACCTTGGTGCGCGGGGTGATGTGTCGGCGGACTTCATCGGGGTCAACTTGGAAGTTATTCTCCATCCGGCTGGGAATTTCCACCGGCACGCCGCCCGCCAGGTACACTTCAGCCTGGTAAGCCACAAAGCATGGGGTCGGGATAATTACCTCGTCGCCGGGGTCGAGCAGGGCGGTAAACGCCAGGTAGAGCGCTTCTGAAACGCCCACAGTGGCGATGATTTCGTTTACAGGGTCATATTTAACGCCGTAGAGCCGCTGGAGATTGTCCGCAATACCCTGGCGCAGTTCTAATTTCCCAGCGTTGGATGTGTAGTGGGTCTCCCCGGCTTGAAAGGAGCGGATACCCGCATCGAGGATGGGCTGGGGCGTGGTGAAATCCGGTTCCCCAATCCCCAATGAGATGACGTCCTTCATCGTGGCGGCGATATCGAAAAACTTGCGAATGCCCGATGGCTTGAGCGCAGCCACCCGCCTCGATATGTATTTCGTGGTGTCGATAACTGCCATTGCGCCTCCTGAAATGGCTGGATGTCCTGCCTGTAAGTAGGACATCATAAAGTAAAAATTCGAGCATCCTTATTGTACGAAATTGTGGGAAAAAATACAGGGCAAGATGTCACCTCGCCCTGCAACGAAAATCCTATAGTTGGATACTGGAGTTGTCGCCGATGTTGACGCTGGCGGCGCGTCCCTTGATGCGGGCATGCCTGCCGACAAACGAACCATCCAGCACAGAGTCGGTGACAACCGCGCTATCGTCGAGGATGCTGTTGCGCAGCACGCAGCCCGAGACCTCGCATTCAGCGCCGATGGAAACATAGGGCCCGACAATAGAACCTTTCAATTTCGCCGATGGATGGACAAAGACCGGCGGAATAATGGTGATACTGGGTCGCTGGACGGCTTCGTTTGAGTTATCGCGGCCATGTTCGAGCATGTATTTGTTTGTCTCGAGCGTTGCTTCGATAGTTCCAGTATCCAGCCAGACATCCACGCTGTTGGTGCGCATCCGCGCGCCATAATCGAGCATGATGTTGATGGCATCGGCCAGGAAATACTCACCCTTGAGGGCAATCCCGCGCTTCATTTGCTCATTAATGGCCGCAACCAGGTCTTCACCTTTCCTGAAGTAGTAACAGCCCACCAACGCCAGGTTGTTTTCCATGGTTTGGGGCTTCTCGATGAGTCTTGAAATACAGCCATCTCTGACTTCCGCCACGCCAAAGCGACGCGGGTCAGGAACAGCCTTGACCCAGGCCACGCCGTCGCATTCTTCGGTAGCCAGGAAGGAGAAATCCGTCTCTAGCAGGGTATCCGAAAACACCATGATAGTCGGTCCATGCAGGTGATGGCGCGCCAACCACAGGGCGTGGCTTTGGCCCTTCATCTCCTCCTGCACGACATAATGGGCCGTAATATGGGGATAGTGCTTCTGTACATAAACAGGAATTTGCTCCCCTAGGAACGGCCCAATGATGAATATATATTCTGTATTTTTGGGGTTTGGCACGGTCTTGAACATGTCCATCAGGTGATCGAAGGATGTTTTCCCGGCCACGCTGACCAGGGGCTTGGGCTTGCTCCAGGTATGCGGACGCATACGAGTCCCCCAACCTGCCATGGGGATAATGATTTTGAGTGTATCAGTCACAAATAGAACTCCTGATTTGTTTAGATTGGTTTTACCTGGTTTGCAAACTTTGCAAAAGATTCTTCGCCCAATGTTCACAACAAGAAACGGTCTTCGAGGCGTTTACGCTAACATTTCCGGCACACCAGCAACCCTTTGCCAAGCGGCACAATCAACACATCTACGCGCGAATCTTGGTAGGCGCGGTGCAGATACAACGAGAGTTGTTGGGTCTGACTCAGGGCGCTGTTGGCAATCAACATGCCGCCCGTCACCAGATTGGGGATGATATGCTCATAACAATCCAGGTAAACATCTTTTTCCGCATCCATGAAGATAAAGGCTGTCGGGGGAAAGCGCGAGATGTGGTTACGCACGTCGCCGTGAATCACCTTAACAATCGAATCTACGCCGGCTTCGGCAAAAGTCTTTTGGGCCATCAGCACTTTTTCTTCCTGAATATCGAAGGTTGTGAGTTTATCTCCGCGCTTCATGCAGGCCAATGCAAGCCACAGGCTTGAATACCCGCCGCTCGTGCCAATATCAAAAACCATCCCCTTGGGGGCGTTGGCACACATCAGAGCAATGAACTTACCAACTTCGGGCGGCACCTGCGCCAGGCGTTGGTCTTTCGGCAGGTTACCCAACCGCTCCACAGCATCGCGCGCTTCCAGGTCGCGCATACACTCTTGAATTTGTGCTGGAATATTATGGAACATAAATCCTCCAAAAATCGACGGGATGAAAACTCCCTAAAGGTGACCCGATTTACTCATTTTATCACAGTCAGGTTGGCCAGGCTGGCCGACAGGCGTTTGATGCCCACGCTTTCGAAGATGACATCCACGATTTCATCCCCGCTTTGAATGCGGCTATCCAGTACAATCCCATCTTTCCATATAGGATGAGAGACGCGCATCCCCACCCGGAATTTTTGTTCAATGATTGGAGCCGGGCGGCCCGGCGAAGGCAGTTTCCACGCATCGTACCCGCTGCTGCCGCCTCGCCGTCTCGCAGCGCGTCCCTTGCCGCTGATTAATTCACCCGGAATATCCTCCAGGAAACGCGACTCTATCGTCTCCTCGGCATATCCCCGCCCGCCCCGGCGCATGGCCCGCACCAGGTAGAGCCTCTCTTTCGCGCGGGTAATGCCGACATAGAACAAACGCCGCTCCTCTTCCATTTCTTCCGGTTCATCGAATGAACGACTGTGCGGCAGAACGCCGTCGTCCAGCCCGACAATAAACACCACGCCAAATTCCAGTCCCTTGGCGGCGTGCATCGTTAAAAGCGTAGGCACATTCCCCTCGCTGATGGTGTCCTGGTCGCTGACCAGGGCCACATTTTCGAGAAACTCGGCCAGCGTGCGGGACTGGTATTCCTCGGCCAGGCGGCGCAATTCCATCACGTTATCGAGGCGGTCTTTGCCCTCCTCAGTTCCATCGTCCAGATGCTCTTTGTAGTTGATGTCGTTCAAAATGCGGTCGAAGAGTTCCGGCACAGTGTAGGTATCGCGCAAGCCGCGCCAGGCCGCCAGCATTCCGCCGAAATCGGCCAGGGGCAGGGCGGCGCGCCCCGAGAATTTCTCCCAATAGGGCGAATCGGAGCCGCGCGCCAGATCCAGCAAAACCTGTCCGGGGGAGATTTTGGCTTCGCGCCCGACCAGATGCAAGGTTAGCATGGTCTTATCACCAATGCCGCGCGGAGGGATATTGATGACCCGGTCGAGCGAAATTTCATCGTCTGGGTTTTGTACCAGCCGCAGGAAGGCAATCACATCCTTCACTTCGCGGCGGCCATAGAAACGCTGCGCCCCAACCAGTCGATAGGGCAACCGCGCCTGAAGAAAAGCCTCTTCGATGAGGCGGCTCTGGGCATTGGTGCGATACATTACCGCGCATTCGCCCGGCTCGAACTGTTTGCTAGCGACCAGTTGGGCGATGGTATCGACCACGAAACTGGCCTCGCCGTAATCGTCGAGCGCCTCGTAAAAGACGACTTTTTCACCCTCTCCACGCTCGGTAAAGAGTTTTTTCTTGCGGCGGCGCGGGGCTTTGTCAATCACGCCCATTGCCGCATCGAGAATCGTTTGTTTCGAGCGGTAATTTTGCTCTAATAAAATGACCTGCGCGCCAGGGAAATCCTGCTCGAAGCGCTGCACATTGCGGTAATCGGCCCCGCGCCATTTATAAATTGATTGATCGGGGTCGCCAACCACGAAGATATTATTATGCACCGAAGAGAGATGCTTGAGCAGCGCGTACTGCGCGATATTGGTATCTTGGAACTCATCTACCAGCACATGCCGGAATCGCTGGGCATATTTTTCGCGCACGTCAGGATGCTCTGCCATTAGGTTTGTGGTCATCAAGAGCAGGTCATCGAAATCGACGCTGTTCGACTGCTGGAGCATTTCCTGGTAACGCTGGTAAATGCGTTTGACAGCCTCATCGCGGTAGGTCACGACCGGGAAATCAACAGGCTTAATCAGTTCGTTTTTGGCGCGACTGATGGCGGCATGGACGACAACCGGGCGGTAGAGTTTGTCGTTCAAATTCAGTTCTTTGATGGCAGTTTTGACCACGTTTTGCTGGTCATCGGCGTCGAAGATGACGAACTCGTTCGAGACGGGCAGCCGGTCCGATTCGCGGCGCAGGATGCGGGCGCAGGTGGCGTGAAACGTGCCGAGTAGCAGCCCACGCGTCATCTCCTCGCCCAACAAGGCCTGGACGCGGTGTTCCATTTCACGGGCAGCCTTGTTGGTAAAGGTCACGGCCAGCATCTGATAGGGACGCACACCCTGATAACCAATCAGATAGGCAATCCGTTGGGTCAGGACGCGGGTTTTGCCGGAGCCAGGGCCAGCCAACACCAGCACCGGGCCTTCCCCGGCCGTCACAGCGGCTTTTTGGGCAGGGTTGAGTGTATCAAGAAAATCCATTGGAGTAATTGGGATTGATTATTCGAGATTGGTTATTCGCTATTCGATATTGAAGATTGAACATTCGCGCAAGGAAAACCAGGCCAATTCTAAAATAAAAACCGGGAATCGGCGGCGTTCCGAGTCCCGATTTCCGGTTATCGAACATCGCACATCGAATATCGAATTATCGCCTTACAGTTGCGAAGTACAGTTAGGGCAGCGGGTGGCCTTGATACTGATGGTCGAGAAGCAGAAAGGGCATTCCTTTGTGGTCGGTTCTGCCGGAGCCGGGGCGGGTTCTTCTTTTTTGGCTTTGTTGGCAGCCTTGACAATCAGGAAGATGACAAAGGCAATGATGATAAAGTCGATGATAGCCTGTACGAACGCGCCCCACCTGACTGAGGCCTCGCCAATCTGGATGGCCTGCTCGGCAAAATTGACTCCGCCCAGCACCAGGCCAATTAACGGCATGAGAATGTCGTTGACCAGTGAGCCGACAATCTTTCCAAACGCGCCGCCGATGATGACGCCGACTGCCAGGTCAATCACATTGCCGCGCATGGCAAAATTACGAAATTCTTTGAGCATAGGTTCCTCCTGAACAAAATAAGTGAGCGTATACCTTGCTATTCCAAGCAAGGCTTATCGGGCTGTACAAAGATATAAATTTGCATCCACTTCTCGGAAAAGGCAAAAAACAGATTCACCGCTCTCAAAATATGCTGAAACCAATTGTAAACGAAATGCGGTCGTCGTATCTTCATAGAAAAGCGGGTCGGGATACTCACTTAAATCATCTGTCCAGGTCAGGGCATACTGTGCGCTGGCGCCCCTGACGGCATCCACCACCTGAGAAAATTCATAGGGAACGCCCTGCTTAGGGGTGCTTTGCGCCGCCTGGATAAATCCGTCCATCTTGCGCATCATTTTCTGCGCTTGAGCAGGATACAGAGTAAAGGAACCCACCAACACGGCAAGAAACGTCATGAAGAGCCATCCCCGAATGCGCTGCCAGGCCCAGGCAGGTTGACGATGATGTTCCAAAATTTGCTGACTGCTCCAACGCAGCAATGCGTGGAACGGCACGAACAAAATAATCATGGGCAGAAAAGTGTACATCGTCAAAAACAAGGTGCTAACAATTTTCTCGGCTGAGTCAGCCGTATCAAGCACGCCTTTGACAGCCACCGCTACCGCCGCTATAAGTGAAGCCAGAACTACGCCAGGCAAAGCATGGTAGGGCAAGTTAGTAATCAGCCCCAACAAAGCAACCGCAAGCATCGACTCAAGGACCGTCTCTGCCACGCTTTGAAAGTTGTAATACAACGGAATATCATGAATGATTAGGGGATTGATGCTGGTCGAAACCACGCCATACAGAAAACCCACCCATGCCCCAAGAAGCAATCCTGACAAACCACGTTTGGTAATCGGAAAATCCATGCTGCACACACCAGGGAAAAATGTTGACGCCTATTAGCAGGCTGCTGTGATTGTATCGCCTGCGGCAAGCCGTGTCAACGCGCAGCAACCGCTAACCGCTTTCCATATTTGCTCTTTTGCTTCTTTTGCCCTTTTGCTTCCTTGCTCATTTGCCAATTTGTTATACAATTCCACTATCGAAATGAACAGGAGGCAAGCATGGAAATTCTCGGCATTGACGTAGGCGGTTCGGGCATCAAGGGCGCGCCCGTCAACACGGAAACCGGCATGATTCTGGTTGACCGGTATCGAATCAAAACCCCCGAAGGCGCGGAAACCGGTCCGGTGGCAGAAACCATCGCGCGCATTGCGCACCATTTCTCGTGGACAGGACCCATCGGGGTCGGCTTCCCTGGGCCTATCAAACACGGCGTGGTCAAAATGGCCGCCAACATCTCCGGCGCCTGGGTGGGAATCAATGTCAATGAATTGCTGAGACAGGCTACCGGCTGCCCGGTCACGGTCATCAACGATGCCGACGCCGCAGGACTGGCCGAAATCACCTTCGGCGCGGGGAAGGGCGTGCCAGGCGTGGTCATTATGGTTACGCTCGGAACCGGCATCGGCACGGCCATCTTCAGCGACGGCAAACTACTCCCCAATGCCGAGTTCGGCCATCTGGAAATCCAGGGATACGAGGCCGAAACGCGCGCATCTGATGCCGCCCGCCAGCGCGATGAGATTTCGTGGAAAAAGTACGCCAAACGCCTAAACCGTTACTTCATCGAGATGGAAAAACTATTCTGGCCTGACCTGTTCATCCTGGGTGGCGGTATCAGCAAATTCCACGAAAAATATTTGCCCCTGCTCAAGGTGGAAACGCCCATCGTCCCGGCCCAATTCCTGAACGAGGCGGGCATTGTCGGCGCGGCGCTGGCAGCCTGCCGGAATGCCTAGCCGATGCCCTACCGTATCGAAATTGAAAATAACAACATTCCATATCAACCACGTCCACAAACTCATCTGTCCAATCACGGTACAGAGAAAACACAGAACGTTTATATTGCTAAAACGCCGCATGAGTATGCGGCGTTTTGGTGGGGCTGGTATAATCTTTTGGTGCCGAAGGAGGGAATCGAACCCTCACTCCTCACGGAACACGATTTTGAGTCGTGCGCGTCTGCCTGTTCCGCCACTTCGGCAAAATCAGCGCACCAAAGTATACCACTCTCAAGCATAAGGTCAAGATGAAACTCGGAATTATCGGCCTGCCCCAATCGGGCAAAACCACCCTGTTCAACGCCCTCACCCGCAGCAACACCCCTACCACCGCCTCCGCCGGGCGCATCGAAGTCCACACCGGCGTGGTCGATGTCCCCGACCCGCGCGTAGACAAACTTTCGGGCATGTTCAGGCCCAAAAAGACCATCTACGCCAAAGTAACCTACGCCGACATCGCCGGGCTGGATGGCACTCAAAAAGGCATCTCCGGTCAGTTACTCAACACCCTGGCCCAGATGGACGGCTTCATCCACGTCGTGCGCTGTTTCGAGGACGAAAACGTGCCGCATCCAGCCGGTTCGATTAATCCGGCGCGCGACGCCGAAAACATGCTCTCGGAACTGTTACTCAACGACCTCGTCGCCGTCGAGCGCAAGTTGGAGCGGCTGGTCGATGAGCGCCGCAAGGGCGGCACCGACAAGGCATTGAACGAACGCCAAACGGTTTTGTTCACCCGCCTAAAAGAAGCCCTTGAAGAAGGCACGCCTCTGCGCAAACTGGAATTTTCCCCCGACGACCAGAAAGAACTCGCCAGTTACGGCCTGTTGACCCGTAAACCGGTGCTGACGGTCTTCAACCTGGGCGAGGGACAGACTGCCCCCACGCTGGAACTTGACCACGCAACCGCAGCCCTGCCCGGCAAACTAGAGATGGAAATTGCCCAGTTACCGCCCGAGGATGCCGAATTGTTCATGGCCGAATATAACATCACAGAACCGGCCCTCAACCGCATGATTCGCCTGTCCTTCGACCTGCTCGACCTGCAAGTCTTTTTCACCGTCGGCGAAGACGAAGTCCGCGCCTGGACAACCCGCCGCCACGCCACGGCCGTCGAATCGGCGGGAGAAATCCATACTGACCTGGCGCGCGGATTCGTGCGGGCTGAAGTCGTTGCTTACGATGACCTCATCGCTCTGGGCAGCATGGCCGAGTGCAAGGCCAAAGGCAAATTCCGGCTGGAGGGCAAGGAGTATATCGTCAAAGATGGCGACATCGTCCACATTCGTTCCAGCATATAAAGACAATTACGGGTTGGAGTGCGCCAACCCGTAATTATTTTGCAAAGACCGCAAAGCGCGATTTTGTGCAATAATGAACTATCTTTTAGTGAAATATCTTGACGAAGGAGTGGCTTATGAAACACATTCGATTTGCCAGTTTTTTTGCCATCCTGTTGCTATCTGCGTTGGCCTGCAACCTGCCCGGTTCCGCCGCCACGCCCCCGCCTGCCGCCCCACTGGTTGACGCGACTAAAATCGCGCTCGAAATTCAAGCCACGCAGCTATCTCTCCAACTAACGCAATCTGCATTACAGGCGCAAACGCCGGTAGAAGCGCCAACAGAACCACCCACAGCCATTCCGCCAACGCCCACGCTTCGCGCGCCAACCGAGATTCCGCCCACGCCAGAACCAGATATTGATGCGCTCGTCCAAAACGCTAACATCCTGCTTTACGAAGATACCCATTGGATTGGACTGTGGGTAGAGGATGCCCTAAACGGCATGGGACTGAAATACAATCAAATGGGCGACCGTCAGGGAGATTTCTTGGGCGCGCTGAACTCTGGTACGAAATGGGACCTCATCATCATCGCCTCCGAACATCGCAGCGGCGTGCAAGGCGAATTTTGGGATGCCATTTTGCCGCGCGTGGTCAACGACAAAACCGCGCTGATTGTCGAGATGTGGTATCTCAATCGCATTGCAAATGGGCGCATCAAACCCCTGCTCACCCAATGCGGCATCGAGTATCAACGGAACTGGGCCTACGCAGAGTCTATTTACTTTCTCGATACCAGTCACCCCGTATTTTCTGAACCCAATCAGGGCTTCTCGCTTATCAATTACGACCCCTATTGGGAAGACGCTGGAGACTTGATACGATTGATACCAGGCAGCAATGCGACCCTGCTGGCCGGCACTTTTCAAAACCGAAAATCAGATTACGGCGTCATCGCATCCTGCTTCGATGGCAGAGTCATTTTCCAAACCTTTTGCAATCACGACTTTCATCGCAGCGATATTACCCAACTCTGGCAAAATTACGTTTACTACACGCTCGAAAATCATTTCCTGGCAGTTCCCTGATATAATTTAGACAAACATCTAACCATTCAGGAGACCGTCTGCATGACCTTCCAACAATCCCCCTGGAGCCTGCAAGACCTGTTCCCCAGCCTCGACAGCCCCGAACTGGAACAGGCGTTCAAACATCTCGAAGTACAGGTGGCTGAGTTCGAGAAATTTCGGCCCGAACTGCTGTCCGACATCTCCACCGAGAAATTTCTCAACATCGTGCGCGAATCAGAAAAAATCATGCGCGCGGGGTATCGGGTCTATGGGTTTGCCAGCCTGTCCTTTGCCGCCAACACCCAGGACCAGGCCGCCCAGGCGCTAATGGGGCGAGTCCAACAGTTTTTTGCCGAACTCCAAAACCGAATCCTGTTTTTCAGCCTGTGGTGGAAAGATTTGGA
>Ga0101944_10005827_pt1 | contig 13574 bp, 12 predicted proteins | sample DewCreD2012metaG_FD_75245 | JGI IMG/M metagenome (GOLD analysis project Ga0101944, IMG submission 75245) | Hot spring sediment bacterial and archeal communities from British Columbia, Canada, to study Microbial Dark Matter (Phase II) - Dewar... ... | reverse complement strand
CGGCAAACTGACCGAACAGCGAAATCGGTACGACCACGCCGCCCGCACTGTCCGTGAGCTTCGTCGCCGCTATCAGCAATTGTGTGAGGCCCGCCAGAACCGACAACGCGAACTGGCGTTGATCCGCTTCGAACGCGAAGACCTCGATCAAGCCCGGCTGCAACCCGGCGAACTCGCGCGATTAACCGCCGAACGAGAAAAGCTCATCCACGCCCAGAGCCTGGCTCAGTTCACCGGTACCGTCGCGGCCCGCTTGGCCGACGACGACGACGCCGTGGCCGTCGTTCTCGGCCGGTTGCTCAAGGAAGCCAACCGCTGGGCCGGGCTGGACCCCAAGTTGCACGATGTTGCTCAACGGCTGGACGCCTTGCGGCCCGAGATTCACGACCTGGCCGAAACGTGCCGCGATCTGGCCGAACAATTCGAAGCCAACCCGGCTCGCCTCGAACAGGTGGAGCAACGCATCGCATTGCTGAAGAAGCTCCAGACCCGCTATGGCCAATCGCCCGATGAGTTAATTGCCTACCGGGCCACACTCGATCAGCGTGAAGCCGACCACTTCCGGCGGGTCGACCACAGTGAACGTCGCCGAGGCGGTGGCCGTGGCTCCGGCGTTGTCGAAGGCCTTGGCTGTCAGGGTGTGGCTGCCAGCGGCCAGATTCGCAAGTGTCCATTCGTACGGAGCGGTGTTCTCGGTGCGGACGAACGTCCCGTTCAAATACAGATCGACTTTGACCACCGAACCGTCCGGATCCGATGCCGTCGCCGTCACGTTGACGTTGGCGGGGGCGGGGTACTGCGCTCCGTTGGCCGGGCTCACGATGCTGACCTTGGGCGGTTGGTTGAGGGGCGGGGGCGGCGGAGGAGGTTGCAGTCCCCCGAAGGTCACGACGGTCGAACTGGTGCCGCTCTTGCCCAAATCTTTGATGACGAATTTTTTCACCTCTTCGAAGCGCTGCACGCCGCCCTTGAAGGTTCGGTAGACGACTTCCAGCGTCGAACCGCCTTTGAAGGGCACCTGGAACATCGCGTCGAAGTCCTTGTGTTCGCCCAGTCCCAGCGCAACGGACGTGCGTCCCTTGGCATGAGACGTTCCGCCGGCGCGCAGTTCGATTTCCACAATCACCGATTCGTCCCGGTAGTCGTCGTTGTAGACGACGAGGCTGCGTTTGACCGTGGCGCCTTGGTCGAGCGACGGGAGGATGCCGTCCTTGTACGGTTTGATGCCCAGCTTGTCATAGGCGATGTCGAAGAGCGCGATCGGTGCGTAGGCTTTGCTTTGCAGGTCGGCCTGCGCCGCCGTGATGCGGCTGCCGGCGTAGTAGACGCGCGGCGCGATGCCGGCGAAGTTCGCATGGCGCAAGCCGCGCGGCCACACGCCGATCCACCAGCCGTTTTCGTTCGTGCCCGGACGCACGGCCAGGATCTCGCCGAGGTATGTCGGCTTGGTCGCATGGTTCAACGACGTCCAGTCGTTGTACATGTCGCCGTTGGGATACTTGACTGTCGGATCCTTCTCGTAGCCTTCGGGATAATGCCGGTTCACCATCACGCCGGGGACGCTGGCGTCGCCATCGTAGTTCACCGGGCGCGTGTTGTCGTATTCGTAGATTTTGTCGCCCAGACGCTTCAGTTGCTCAGGGGGGATGTTCGACAGGCCGCCGAAGGTGGCTTCGTTGCAGGCCGACCAGATCATCACGCTGGCGTGGTTGCGCGAACCCTTGATCCAGGCCGGGATCAGGGTCAGGCAGTTATCGATCAGCTTGACCTTCTGGTCGTGATTGTAATACGGCCTTCCGTAAAGCGCCGACTCGGCCATGATCATGATGCCCATCTCGTCGGCCATGTCATAGGCGAATTGCGGCGCGGGATGCTTGTGCCAGCGAAGCATGTTGGCGTTCGTCTTGAGCATTTCGGTATAGTGGCGTTCCAGCGTCGCCGCATCGGAAATGCTGCCCCAGTACTGGCTGAAGCAGGACCAGTCGCCACGGATGTTCACGCGGATGCCGTTCAGCCGGAACTGGTTGCCTTCGCACCAGAACTCGCGGAAGCCGAAGCGCCGCGTTTCGCGGTCCGCGACATTCGTGCCGCTGACCAGACGGCTTTTGAGCAGGTACAGGTTCGGCTGGTCCGGCCACCAGAGCAGCGCGTTGTTCCAGGAAGCCGTGGCGCTGACCGTTATCCGCTGTCCGGGGTCGATGCTGAAGTCGGCGGTCTGGACGGTCTTCGCGGTCGCTCCGCCCGTCTCCAACACGGCGTCGCCGACTACACGCCCGGTCCACCGCTGCGACGAGCGGTTGGCGATCGTGTATTCGACCTCGATCCGGCTGTTTCGCCAGGAGGTCTTGACGAATGTGTCTTCGATGTGTACCTGACCGTAGGCGCGCAGCCAGACGTCATCGACGATGCCGGCGCGCGCCTTGTCGAGGTCGTTGTAGCCGATCCACCAGAGTATCTTGCCGTCCTCTTTCGTCGGCGACAACAGTTCGCCGCGGACTTCCAGGCGGAGCGTGTACGTCTTGCCGGCCTGCACGAGGTCGGTGATGTCGAAGTCGAAGGGGATCCACGCGCCGTTGTGCGAGCCGATCTTCCGGTTGTCGAGGTAAACGTCGCAGTACCAGTTCACGGCCTGGAACTCGAGTTTGACCCGCTTGCCGGCCCAGGCCGCCGGGACGGTGAAGGTCCGTTCGTACGTCTTGTTGTCGAAGGCGACGTTCTGACTGTCGTAGCGGGGTACCTTGCCGCCGGTGGGCCAGGTGCCGTTGAGTGAAAGCTGCTCGCGCAGTTCCGGTGCGGCGGCGAAGAGGCCGGATGCCAGGAGCGCGGCGGTTGAGAGAAGGATCCAGTTGCAGGACGTCATGCGAAGCCCTCCGGAATGTGCGTTGCCTTCTGGAAAACAGTTAGCGCGGGAGCGGGAGGCATTTCGCCATTTTTTCGAATCCGACCGCAGGGATGAATCGGTCCGATCGGACCGATCCGCCGGATGCTATTCCTCTACCGTAAACCGGATGGTCAGCGCCTGTCCGGCCTTGCCGGGGGCGCCCTTTTTCCCTGCGAAGGGGACCGCGGTTACCGTGTGAGCCCCGGGTACGACTTTCCACGGCGCATAGTCGCCATGATCGTCGCCCAGGAGTGCATACGGCGGTTCCGCTTCGGTATTTTCGTTGGGGATCGGCTCGTTCCAGAAGCGGTAGTCCACCGGTCCGCGCACGACAAAATGGATCCGTGCCAGTTGTTCCGGTTCGGTGTTCGCGCGCAGGTTGATGTTCCGCGTTGGCAGAGCGCTCAGCTTAACCGTCGCACCATCCGGCAGCGGGTCGAAACCCGGCATCGGCAAATCGGTGTCCGTGTCGATCAGGGTGAAGCTGACCACGCGGGCGACTTCGGAAGAGGGTTCCTTCCTCGGAGCGGGCATTGCTTCGATTCTGTTGACCACCGTCGCGATGGGTGCGCTCTGCGAACGCGCCGCCAGCCGAGCGTCGCGCGTCTGTGCGCAAAGCCCCGCGGCGACCCGTATTGCCGCCTGGTCCGAGAAACGCGTGAAGAGCACCTGCCCTTCATGCACATCCAGCCGCGTGAAACCGTCGCGTACCGTCACCGTGAAGCGCGTGCCGATCACCTGCGCGGTGGCATCCGGCGTGGCGACGACCAGCGGTTTTCCATCGGGTTGCGGCGAGACCTCGGCGGTCAGCATTCCTGCCGGCAGGCTGATGCGTTTGCCTTCCTCGGTCTGCAGAATCCCGAAGGACGTTGACGGACCGGCCTTGAGCAGCGTGCGGCCGCGGTCGAGCGCGAGGTCCACGCTGCCGCCCAGCGTCTCGATGCGGTCGCCCGAACGCACGGACATGCCCAGGTGGACCGTTTCGCCGGCCACACGATCGCGCTGCAGGAACGGTCGGACGCTGGCCGTTGCCGGCGCATCCAGCCGAACCACCTGCGCCAGGCCTTTCTCGTCCGCCATGCGGTAGAGTCCTGCGAGGGCGACGAGAAAAATGGCCGCCGCCGCAGCCAGCACCCAGCCGACACGCGATCCCTGCCCCATCCGACGGACGCGCGCGCGCAACGAGGCACGACGGGACGCGCGGAGCGAAGGTTGGGGCCTGGCGAGGTCCGCTTCGCTGGCCGTCAGATCCCGTTTGATCCTCAAACGCACGTGTTCGACGAACTGCGAGCGATCCTTCTCGGCCCGCAGGGCCGCGGCGATTTCACGTTCCAGCTCGCCGGCCTCCGAAGCGCTCCGCCCCGACTCGCGCAGAATGCCGTCCAGCGCGCGGTCGAGCAGCAATTCCTCGCACAAGGCCGGATCGCTCTGCAACGCGTTCAGCAACTCGAGGCGATCGCCGGCGTCGTGCAGCGTGCCGTGCACATAGCCCAGCCAGAGTTCCTCGACGCGTTCGCGGTTCATGCGCCGCCCTCGGGTACGCCCGCGCGCGCCTCGACACAATCGCGGAGCTGCTGACGGATGCGGAAGAGCCACAGTCGTACGGCGTTCTCGCTACGCCCCAGCTTCGCGCCGATCTGCCCGGCCGCCTGCGATTCGTAATAAAACGAACGGACCACCCGCGCGCTCTGCTCGGGCAGCGACTGGATGCACTGTTCGAGCGCCGCCAGGAATCCCGCGTCCTGCTCGACCGGGCGATCCTCGGCCTTCGCCACGCACCACTCGGTCATCGCGGCTTCCAAATCCTCGTTCTCGCGACGAAGGCGCACGCACTCTTTGCGAAGGAAAATCAGTGCCTGGTTGCGCGCAATGCCGAACAGCCAGCTTCGCAGCGCCCAACGCTCGTCATAGGTCTGCAGCGCGCGAAACGCGGCCAGAAAGGTTTCCTGGGCCACATCGTCCACGGCTTCGCGGGAGAAGATGAAGCGGCCCAAGAAGGCGCGCACGCGGCTTTGATGCAGACGCACCAGTTCCGAAAAGGCGTCCACGTCCCCTGCACGCGCCTTGTTCACGAGTTCCTTCTCGTCCATGAGTCCTCTCCTGCCAGGAGTTAGCGTGGGCAGGGCGGTCATTTCGCGAGAACCTTAACAGATTGTATCTATTTTACAATAAACGAGTTATGGCCTTGGTTGTTTATCGGCAATAACGTCCGCGGGCTATGCCTTCCCGGTCGTACTATCTTTCGGTGTCGGGCCGATCGGCTCGACCAGCACCACAATGCCATTCACTTTGACGACGCGGATTTTCGTGCCGGCGTCGACGAACTTCCCGTCGGTCACGACATCGATCCGCTTTTCGCCGAACTGCGCCGTGCCGGAAGGGCGGAGACAGGTCACCGCGACGCCCGCCTGACCGGTCAATTCGTCGGGCGGTTTGACGGTCTTTTTCTCCTTGGGCACGACCGCCGCGACTTCGCTTTCCAGCATCAGCGGGCTCCGACGCATATACTGCAGCGCCAGGTACAGCGAGACGGGAAAAAGCACCGTATTGACGGCCAGCATCGTGTAACCCACCGCCTCCGAGGCGCGGAACCCCATGAAGATGCTCAGGACCGCGGCCAGGACGGCCAATGCCGTGAAAAGCCCCATCGTTACCGTCAGCGCCTCGACGACCATCATGATGACCATCACGATGGAGAAGAGAATCGCCCAGAAGACAAACTCCATGCGTCTGCTCCTCGCTGCCGTAACACCGCTCGAATGTCACCGACCGATGCGACACGGGCAGCCCGTTGAAAAGGGCGGTCGTTTGCCCACTCCTCTCCTCTTTGAAGAGGGCAGGGAGAAGGAGTTTTCGACGGGCGGCTGGCTAGCCCGGCCCGATCTCCCGCACGACCACCTCCGACGCTCGCGCTTCCAGAACGCGGATTCGTGCGCCGGGTTCGATCCACGCACCTTCCGAATGCGCGTCGTAGGTAACGCCGTCGATGCGCACTTTTCCGGACGGCCGCAGCACCGTCTCGGCGACCCCTTCCTTGCCGACCAGGACACGCAGCGCGGACTCCCCGTCGTCGTCCTTCGGCTCGCTTGCCAGCGCGACCGGGGTGGCGCTCGCCACAGACGCACCAACCGTACCGGCGTCGGTCGGGGTCGGCGGCACGGCGACGTCCGTTTTCAGAGACAGGAAGCTCACGCCGGGAAATCGGACGCCCATCCACAGCGCCACTACCAGCAGGATCAGGATCGAACACATCGTCACCGCCGCGTAGGTCAGTCCGCTCGTCAATACCTGCATCTCGAACGGATTGCTCGACGGCCCGCTTTGGAAGAGGGCAGGAAGCGTTCCGGCGGGGATGAAGGCCGCCAGGATGGCCAGCAACATGAACCCGATGCCCGAGATGCCTGCCACGCCGAAGCCCGGAAGGACGAAGAGTTCCACGCCCAGCAACACGATGCCGGCGAGGAACAGGATCAGTTCCAGCCAGCCGGCCGAATCTCCGAGAAAGGCCAGCCAGAAGAAAAGGATCAGGCAGAGCAGGGAGACGAAGTAGCCGACATAGTGCCCGCCGGCTTTCAGCTCGTAGATGAAGGCGACGACCGCCACGATCGCCAGGAGCACCATGAAAATGGGATGGCCCAGAAAACGCGCCAGCCATTCGCCTCCCGTGAGTCGGTTCTCGAATACCACCGCCGGCGCGACCCCCATGGCGGCGAAAAGCGCCCGGCGGTCCGCGGGCAGACAGGAGGCCAGACCGCAGTCGTAGGCCTGCTGCGAAGTCAGCGTCAGGATGGTGTCGGGTTCCTTCCAGGTCGAGATGACGTTGGGCGCCCGGCCACGCACGGTCTCGCTTTTCCGCCAATTCTCCAGTTCGGCCTCGGTCATGAAACGGTGCCTGGGATCGTCCGTTTCGTAGACCCTCAGGCTCGTGTCCACCATGCCCTGCGCGATGGGCGCCGGGTAGCCGTTCTTTTCGCACAAGGCGTGCATGGTCGTGACGAGCAACTCCCGCATCTTCTCGCGCTCGTCCTTGCCCAGATCGCCCAGAAGGCCCACGGCCTGTGCGCCCCCGATCGTGGAGCCCGGTTCCATGACCACGGCGCGGCAGCCGTGCGCAATGATGGCTCCTCCGGAAAAGGCCGTTCCGCGTATGTACGCGATTGTCGGCACGGGGCATTCGGCGATGGCACGGTTGATCCGCTGGCAGGAGTGGACGAAACCGCCGTTGGTGTCGATTTCGAGAATTACCAGGTCGTACTTGGCGGCGACCGCTTCATCGAGACGACGCGCGACGAACTTGGCCTGCCACGGATCGATCATGCCGTAACGCGTCGATTCCCGATCGGTTACGGGAATGACCATGACCCGGGGATTAACGGGTAGCCCCAGTTTCTTCAGATGGTCGTTGCCGGGCATGATGCCCGGAACGGCCGGCCGGTCGTTCGACGAGAGCTTGAGGGGTTCGGCCCCTGCCGCGAGGGAGCCGATCAGGCCGAGCACGATCGCCGGCCATCCACAGATCCGCTGCATGCGTCTTTCTGGACCTCCGCGCGCCACACCCCTATTCCGTGTCCTGCGAACCGTCTTTCGATTCGCCATCATCCTGCCGCAAAGGCGTGCATTGTCCAGAGCCGCACGGGAATCGTCGATTCGCCGCGGAATGGCGGGAATGACACGCTCGTTTTCGAGACGGTGCCGCCGTGCCGCGCCGCTGCGATAACACTCCGGGGCGGAGCGCTAACGTGCGGCCAGCTCTTCGTAGACCCGATGGTAATAGAGCGCGTTCTCGACTGGCGTGTTGGATGGGATGTGGTTGCCCACGGCCATGAAGAAGCCCGGGCAGGATTTGCCGATCGCCATGCAGCGTTCGACTTCCGCGCGGATCTGAGACCGGGTGCCGCTCAGCAGGATGCGCGTGTCGGCATTGCCGATGAAGGCATGCGTCCGGCCGTACTTCTCGGCGATGTAACGCATGTCCGTGAGCGGTTCGAGCACGAAGGCATGCACGCCTGCCGCCGCCACGTCGTCGATGAACTCGGTGTAATTTCCGTCGGAAGTGTAGATGATCTTCTTGCCGCTTTCGCGCAGCGGTGCGAACATCCATTTATAATTCGGGAAGACGTATTGGCGGTACCACGCCGGGCTGATGAACGGACCCGCCGTCCAGACGATATCGTCGTGGATCATCACCACCGGCACGTCCGCTTCGGCCAGCGCCTCGAAGTACTGTCCGATCCACCTGCAGTAGCGGTTCGTCAATTCGCCAAAGCCCTCTGGATCCTCGCCGGCCGCGAGCAGCAGCATGTCCCAGCCGAAGATGTCGATTAGACCCGAGATGCAGGTGATGTAAATGCCGGTCATCCGCACGCTGTCCAGATCCTGCGCCAGCTGGTCGCGGTAGTGCTTTTCGAATCGGGCCACCAGTTCCTTCCGGTCCTTCTTCCCGTACGTCTCCATCGGATCGAGCGCCAGGGCCTCTTCGGGCGTCTTGAAAGGGCACTCGATGCGCGTGTCCTTGTCGACGCCGCCGGCCGCGTAGACGGCGTGACCCATCCGCGTGCGCTTGGCGTCCAGTTCGCCGCCGCCGATGAGCGTGCTCCAGTGGAGGTCGTACTTCCAGGCTTTGTAGAAGGCCTTCTGTGCGGCCCAGCGGGCCTCCGGAGGGCTGTCCTGCGTCACCTCCTGTCCGGTGATTCTGGAGATGACCTCCCAGTGGCCTTCGATGGAGTACTCCGTGCGCGGAACGCGTTTGGGCATCTGGAGGTTGAGGGCAGCCCATCCGTCGGCGTATGGCATGGCAACGCTCCTTGTCGGCTACGCGCCAAACGTGCCTGATGGTAATGCGGTTCGCGAAGCCGGCAATGGACCGGCTTGAGGCCGGGATGTCATTCCTAAAGCCCGGCACACACGAAACCCCTGAAAGGTTGGACGTTTCACAGTTGGGCATTCCATGCCCCGTCAGAAGGGTGGCGACTGCCGTCGCGACGCACGGCGTACACGAAAAAGCGCATGGCGATCGGGAACTCGCCGCCGCGTCGCCGTGGCGAACGAGGCACGTCAGCCGTACGGCCTTGCCTCCATGACGCCCGACTCGTACGACGGTTTGATCTCGTGTCCGGGCGGGACCAGCAGGAACTCGTCGGGATCCCAGGGCGGCCCGCCGGCGAGAAGATGGAAGAGGCGCATATCGCCTTGCGTTTCCTCCAGGCGCAGCCCGCGTTCCCGCGCATGCCGTCGCGCGACGTTCAGCAGGGCGTCATGGTCGCCCAGACCCAGGTCGATGAAAAGCATCCGGTCGTAATGCTTCTTCCACGCGCCCATCGCTTCCATCAGGTACTGCGCTTCCTCTTCGCCGAACTTGCGGACGTACTCCTCGTAGGTCTCGCGCTCTTTCGCGCCGCCCAGGTTGTCGAAGGTCTGGTCCTTGCCGTAGGCGCGTTCCAGCCAGCCGCTGGTCAGGTAATACGTTCCGGGGTGGCTCTTGAAGATCTCGTCGTACTTTCCGCGGCTGCCCAGGAAAAGCGTGATGCAGTCATGCGCTTTGGGGATGACGAGCGGCACGGCGCGCGCTCGCAGGCCGGCCACGCCGTTGTTGCAAAGGCCGTAGGCCATCAGGATGTACTCGTAGCGGTCCGGCGGGCAGGCATCCACGCGCTTCTGCAGTTCGGTGCACATCTGGCCGGACGGTTTGTTGTGCAGACCCTGCTCGACGAACTCCAGTTCGATAGCGTTCCGTGCGCCGGCTGCGGCGGCGCAGCATTCGCGATAGAAGACCTCGCAGACCAGCATCTTCGAACGGCGCGGACCGCCGCCTCCGCCGCATCCGCACGTGTCGGGCACTTCGGGTTGAGACAGGACTCGGCGGGGCGTGGGCATGGTCTTCTTCCTGGGCCGCGAGCGGACCTTTTCGACAGGGTGGATAGGCATAACAGGAAGGGGTGGGAGGTCCACTGCGGATCTGCCATGTTCCCGCCCGTTGTCCGAATCGTCGTCGGCGAATTCCGGTGTCGCCAAGAAAAAAAGCAGGCGGTTTCCCGCCTGCCTTGGAAAGCCCGATGGCGTATTCGCGTCTAGGCTGCGATGGCGGCTTTGAGCTTCTCGGCACCTTCGGCCGCGTCCGCGGCATAGAGGTCCGCGCCGATCTTGTCGGCGAATTCCTGCGTCACCGGCGCGCCGCCGATGATCACCTTGCCCTTGTAGCCGTTCTTCTTGAGCTGTTCGACGACTTCCTTCATGTTCACCATCGTCGTGGTCAGGAGGGCGGACATCGCGACGGCGTTGGCGCCTTCCTTCGTGGCGGTCTCGACGAACTTGGCCGGCGTCACGTCGATCCCCAGATCGACCACCTCGAAGCCCGCGCCGGTCAGCATGATGCCGACCAGGTTCTTGCCGATGTCGTGCAGGTCGCCGGCGACCGTGCCGAGGACCACCTTGCCGCGCTTGGAGGCCGGATTCTTCATGAGGTCGGGCTTGATGACGTCCAACCCGGCATTCATGGCGCGCGCGGCGACCAGGACTTCCGGAATGTAGAACTCGCCGGCGCGGAACCGCCGTCCGACTTCCTGCATGCCTTCCAGAAGACCGTTGTTCAGCATGTCCTTTCCGGCCACGCCATTCTTCAGGCCTTCCGCGCATAACGCGGCGATGTCCTTGCGCTTGCCGCCGATGACACCCTGCTTGAGTTTCTCGAAGAGTTCTGCCGACACGTCGTGTCCTCCTTCAGGTCCGCAGTTCCGGCAGAAATGTGCCGGACAGGGAGACTCGACTGCTCCTTCCGGGCGGATCGCGGACCCCCGCCGCAATCCTGTCGTGTACCCGGCCCATTTCACGGACAACGCTCGACATCATATCGGACACGAATGTCTTGGCAATGGGTATCCTGTCCGAAGACCTATATTCTTCTGCTGCGAGGCGCAGGGAAAGCACGGTTCGACATGATTTTGTAAAAATTCGACATCTTGCTTCGAGGCGCCGACTGCGGGCAACGGCAATGGCATGGACCGCCAAGGCGCAGGATTAGGTACCTTCGAAGGATGTCACTTCCCACGCCCAACTTGCCTGGATGGGGAATATCGGTAAAGTCTTGCGGTGTAAGCCGTCCAGCCAGCGGAGCATGACCCAGGCAATGCAGGATTCCCAGGCGAAAGCATCATGCGCCACCGGTACAGTGGCCGGCCTTGCCTTTCACCATGTCGGCTGTGCCGTGCGCGACATCGAGAAGGCGGTTGAGTTCTACTGCGGGACCTTGGGCTTCAAACGGATTACGCCGCCCGTTCCGGTTCCTTCGCAGAAGGTCAGCGTCTGCTTTGTCGAACTGGGGCCCGGCAACCTGCTGGAGCTGGTCGAAGGGGTCGAGGCCGGCTCGCCGGTGGGGCCGTTGATCGAAAAGACGGGTGGCGGGCCGTACCACCTCTGCTTCGAAGTGCCGGATCTGGACGCGGCGATCAAGGCCTTGCGCAAGAAGCGCTGTTTTCCGCTGACGCGTTTCGAACAGCACGTGCAGGGGCTTTCGCGCTTCGCCTTTCTGCTGACGCCGGACCGGCACCTCTTCGAGTTGTGCGAGACCGAACGGAGTCCCACATGACGACGAAATACACCTTCAACACGATTTTTTTCGAGGCCACCCGGCGCTGCAACATGGCCTGCCCGATGTGCATGTCCTCGTCCAACGATCCCGAGGTGGTCCGAAAGAGCGTCGCGCGGGAACTGTCCACCGACGAGATCGAAAAGCACATCCTCGCCACAGCCCGCGAGATCGGCATCAAGGTGATGACCTGGAGCGGCGGCGAGTTCATCATGCGCGACGACGCGCTGGAACTGGTCAAACGCGCCACGAGATACGGCTACGAGTCCTCCATCTGCACCAATGGACTGGCCATGACCGAGGAGAAGCTCAAGGCCTTCAACGAGGCCGCGGACGGCATGCTGGTCGTCGCGGTTGGCATCAACAGCATCGAGAACGAGAATTCCTGGACGCGCGACGGCGAATGCGACCTGGCGCTGAAGGTGCTGGAGATCTGCGGCCGCCTGAAGATCAAACGCCACTGCGTGGTGAATGTCGGCAAGCACAACCTGAAGACGCTGCCGCAGACGCTGGAGTGGCTCGAAAAAAATGGCATTCCCTACAACCGTTCGCCGTTCACCCGGCGCGGCTCGGGCGGCGGGCACTTTCGCGAACTGGGTTTCACCCGCGAGGAACTGCGGGACCACATCCATCCCCACTTGCGCAGGCATGCCAACGGCTACATCAGTTACACGCCGTTCTTTCTCTCGCCCGAACTGCACGAACACTTTTCGAAGGGGCACAAAAACGTCACCGTTCCGCAGAGCCCGTCCATCGGCTGCTTCTGCGGCACGTGGCTGGCCATCAGCGCCGAAGGCAACGTCTCGCCCTGCGGAATCCTCCTGGACGAACTCGACGCCGGCAACGTGCGCGACAAGCCGCTGCCGAGGATCGTCGACGAGAGTGAGATCTTCCGGAACGTCCTCGATCGCAGCCGGTTGAAGGGCAAGTGCGGACGCTGCCGCTACCAGTACGTCTGCGGCGGCTGCCGCGCGATGGCGCTCTTCCACAAGGGCGACTACATGGAAGAGGATCCGACCTGTTTCTTCGATCCCAAGGACCCCAGCGAGAAGTCCGAGCACGAGGAAGAGACGAACAAGATGTTCAAGCGCTACGTCTTCATGGTCCGCCACGCCGGGCGGAACATGGTCAAGAAGAAGGACGGAGCGGGGAGCGAGTAACGGGTAGCGGGGAGCAAGAACCGCTGGACGCCCCGCGTTCGCCTGGCTGACGTCGGTCGCTCCCGCGCCACGGGGAGGGCCATTCCCGGTCTTACAGCGCCTTCGCCTTGATATTCCGGAACTCGACCTTCATGGGCAGGCCGGGGTGGATCTGCACGCCGATGGGTGCCGGGCCGGGGAAACCGTTGTCGGTCATTTCCAGCACCTTCTGGCCATTCAAAAAGATCTTGAAGTGGTCCCCCTTCGCCTCGATCCGGATCAGGTTCCAGTCGTCCTTCTTGAGCAACTTGTCGACGTCCTGTGCCACGTTGTCGTACTTGCCGCGTGCGTAGACCGAACAGGTCATGTCCTTCTTCAGTTTCCTCGAGACGCCGATCTGGCACTGCCAGCCTTTGCGAATGAAGATGCCGCTGTCGATTTCGCCGCTGAAGCGCACCTCGGCCTCGACCACCAGATCGGTATATTCCTTTTCGGTGAATAGCGAGTGGCCCTTCATCTTCTCGTCGTTTTCGCCGATCAAGACGCCGTCCTGGATTTTCCACCACAGGTTGGGCTCCGGCACTTTCCAGCCCGTGAAGTCCTTGCCGTTGAAGATGCTGTCCAGATCGCTCTGGGCTTCGTCGCCGGACCAGGCACAGCCGGCGGCCAGCAAGAAGGCGATCGGGACAAGGGTCAGGTTGCGCATGGCGGCTTCTCCTTACGGGTTCTACGCGTGAAACGTATACACCACCCTGAGCCGGTTGACCACACGATGGACGGTGCGGCGACCACAACGGCGCAAAAGCGATTGATCGTGTGACGTCAATGGGGGGGCTGTCGGCGGTCGGTCGAACGGCGTGGACACGCCATCACCGGACCATCGGTCCATCCCGGGGTGCGTGACAACCTGCGCGGGCATCTCATAGAGAAAAGCCGTGTATTCCTTTGCGGCACAGGTGGTTCCGATTTCATA
>Ga0101944_10005826_pt1 | contig 13576 bp, 11 predicted proteins | sample DewCreD2012metaG_FD_75245 | JGI IMG/M metagenome (GOLD analysis project Ga0101944, IMG submission 75245) | Hot spring sediment bacterial and archeal communities from British Columbia, Canada, to study Microbial Dark Matter (Phase II) - Dewar... ... | reverse complement strand
ACTGTTCTGAATGCCCGGGCTGCTCGTATTGCCGACCTTTCCGGATTAGAATATTGTATTAACCTAAAAGAATTACGGCTACCCTGGAATCGGATAACCGATGTTTCTTCTGTTTCTCATCTGACTGGATTAGTTGAGATGAACCTTGATGGTAATCCAATAAAGGATCTTTCACCTTTAAGCGGAATAAGCAGCTTGCAAAAATTCAGCCTTTCCTGGAATCCTAATAGTCCCCATTTCCCTCCTTATGTGGATAGCTTAACTGGTTTCCGCTCAGTAAAGGATGTCTCACCGCTCTCTGGTTTAACTAACCTCGTCTCATTGAATTTGAGCTGGAATCAGATCAGCGATATTGCCCCACTTTCATCTTTGACCAACCTCGTTTCACTCGATCTCAGCTTTAATCCAATAAGTGATATTTCTCCTCTATATAAATTACCTGAACTTACTGAACTCAACCTCAGCGGTCTCAACCTCGGAGGTTACCTTAAAGATCTTTCTCAGCTTAAACCATTGACCCAGCTAAAAACACTCAAGCTCTCCTCATACATCGATGATGAAATCGTTTTTACCAGGTGGATTTATCAGGGCTTTGTATCGATGAAACCTCTGGGATCGATAAACGATTTATCTCCGCTCTCCCAATTGACAAATCTCACTTCGCTTGACGTCGGTTGGAATCAAATCAGTGACCTTTCTCCGCTTTCCTCTTTGCAAAATCTGACCGAGCTTTCACTATACGGTAATAGAATAACCGATGTCTCTCCTTTATCCTCACTAAATAACCTGACCACGCTTAATTTGCTTTTTAACGATATTTATGATCTGAGCCCTCTGGCTTCTATAACTGGCTTGAAGAAATTGAGCTTATCCCCGCAAACAAATATAGAATTTGATGCCGCACCTCTTGCATCCCTTACTAATCTAACGAGTCTTTGGCTTCAGGGGAACCAGATAGATAATTTATCCGCTCTTGAGCACCTGTCTAATCTGACGGAACTTCGCACCAGTGACAAGGCATTGGCTCATCTCTCTAATCTGACCAAGCTGGAGAAGGTTTCCCTTGGCGGTCACCAGATTGGTGATTTATCTCCTCTAGTTGAGCTGCCCAACTTAACTGAGTTATTTATCAATAATGGAGATATTAGCGACATCTCGGTGCTTACTAAAATGAAAAATCTGACTATACTCGGTATTGACGAAAACCCTTTAAGCGATATATCTCCTCTTTCATCTCTTACCAGTCTGGAAGAACTCCATCTCAACACCGACAAGGTGGTCGATTTGTCTGCCCTTTCGAACTTAACCGGGCTGAAAATCCTTGACCTTCCTGGTAACCAGATAAGTGATCTTTCACCACTCTCATCTTTGGTTAACTTAAGGGAATTGAGATTGAACAATAACCACATAGAAGATTTGACTCCACTTTCTAGATTAACTAACCTGGAAAAGCTGGATGTCAGCTTTAATAGTATTATTGATATATCCCCTTTAGCTGGCTTGAAAAAACTCCTGGAGTTAAATCTTTCTGCTAATAAAATTAGCGATATAACGCCTGTATCAAACCTTAAAAATATTGTTCAAATTGATCTTTCAAGTGGCGATTCTAATGGCAACCAGATTTCTGATGTTGCTCCGTTACTGTCTTTACCCGATCTTGAGTTAGTTTTTTTAGGTGGTAATCCGCTGAGTGTTAAATCTTTGAATGAGTACATCCCTCAGCTTAAGGGAAGAGGCATTTATGTCATACCTTATATGCAATAATAGGGCCGGTTTTCCGCATTAGACCGCCTGGCATGTCCCATTGTTAGTTACATTCTTTTTAACCGTATCAATGCTTAACTCTCCAATTGTGAGTAAGGCGCATTTACCCCTTCAGAACCTCTATCAGCCGGGATTCCGGGATAGTTTCCTGGCGGGATGTGCTCATATCGCGTAGTTGAACTGTTCCGGCTTTAATTTCCTCTTCCCCAATGATGATGGTGTAGCGCATTCCGGCGGAATTAGCCTGCCTCATCTGGGCTTTCAAGCTTTTATTACCGAGTGCCACGATCAGACTGATGTTCTGTTTGCGCAGTTCGTCAGCCATTTTCAGGGCTTTTTCCTTCGCCGGTTGACCCAGGTAAGCGATGAAAACATGCGGACCTGGAATGGGAGGAATAGGGATATTCTGCCTTTTGAGGTTCATGATGATGCGTTCGATACCAGTCGCGAATCCGATTCCCGGTGTGGGTTTACCCCCCAGTTCTTCAATCAGACCGTCATAACGCCCACCGCCGCCGATTGTACTCTGGGCTCCTTCGATCTCTGGCTGGATTTCAAAGACTGTCCGCGTATAGTAATCCAGTCCCCTTACCAGACAGTGGTCAATTTCGAAAGGCAAATCCAGCAGTGAAAGGTAGTGCTGCATCTGCTCGAAATGTTCGCGACATTCAGGACAGAGCAGGTCTATTCCTTTTGGTGCGGAAAGAGCGATCTGCTGGCAGGTGGTTACTTTGCAATCGAGCAGGCGCAGGGGATTCTTTTCCAGCCGGACTTTACAGTCCGGGCAGAGATTTGGCTGGCAGGTGGCGTAGTACTCTTTCAGGCGGGCAAGGTAGGAGGGACGGCAGTTTTTGCAACCGATGCTGTTGATTTTGAGATGCAATTGCTGGATGCCCAGCGATAGATAGAATTGCCAGGCCATGTTGATGACCTCGGCATCCAGTGCGGGATCACTTTCACCGATAGCCTCACAACCGAACTGGTGATGTTCGCGGTAGCGTCCGGCCTGAGGGCGATCGTAACGGAAAACGGAGGTTAAATAATATAGCCTGACTGGCTGGGGTAGATTTTGCATGCCGTGTTCCAGATATGCCCGGCAGACCGGTGCCGTACCTTCGGGACGCAGAGTAAGGCTGTTGCCTCCTCTATCCTCAAAGGTGTACATTTCCTTCTGCACAATATCGGTTATTTCGCCTACCCCACGGATGAACAACCCGGTATCCTCGAAGGTAGGTGTTTCAATACGTTTATAGCCAAATAATCTGGCTATTTCTTCTGCTTTTTGTTCTACGTAGCGCCAATAGGGCTGGTCTTCGGGGAGAATATCGCTGGTTCCTCGCGGTGCCTGATACAACGTTTTGCTCCTGTAACGGTTAATTCCAGCAATTAGGATACCGTAGCAAACCGTTTTTGTAAAGCAGAGCGATTTCTGCGGCTGGTTTTACGCTGTTCTTCTGCATGCGTTATACTAATAATATCGGTGACATAATATGAATATTGAGCGATTGCTGGAAAAAGCGAGACAGTATCTTCCACCGGAGAAAATAAGCCTGGTGCAGGAAGCTTATGATTTCTCTGCAAAGGCTCATGAGGGGCAGTTTCGTCTTTCCGGAGAGGCTTATATCGAGCATCCTTTACAGGTGGCTTTAACTCTGGCAGACCTTCAGCTTGATGCCAGTTCGCTGGCGGCAGCTTTGTTGCACGATGTCCCGGAGGATTGCGCAATACCGATTATTGATATCGAGACTCGGTTTGGGCCTGAGGTTGCCAAACTGGTGGATGGGGTGACCAGACTGGGGAAGATCGCCTGGGCTGGGGAAGATATCGCCCGTAGTGAGTCACAGGCAAAGAACCTGCGGAAGATGCTGGTGGCCATGGCAGAGGATATCCGCGTGGTCTTTATCAAGCTGGCAGACCGTCTGCACAATATGCAGACGCTGCATGTACAGCCACCGGAAAAGCAGAAGAGTATTGCCCAGGAAACACTCGAAATCTATGCTCCGCTGGCACACCGGCTGGGGATCTGGGAGTTAAAATGGCAGCTTGAGGACCTTTCTTTCCGTTATCTGGAGCCGGAGAAATACCGCCAGATTGCCAGGCTGGTAGCTGCCCGGCGGGTACAGCGGGAGAACTTCATCGCCCAGGTAATTCAGGTTTTGAAAGAAGAATTTGCCAAAGCCGGCCTGAAGGCTGAAATCTCCGGCAGGCCCAAACATCTCTACAGTGTTTACCAGAAAATGCAGAGATACGAGGCCATGGGGAAGCATTTTGATGATATTCATGACCTGCTTGCTATCAGAGTTCTGGTCTCCACTGTATCCGATTGTTATAACGCTCTGGGAATAATCCATACCCTGTGGCATCCTCTGCCGGATGAATTTGATGACTATATCGCCAACCCGAAGCCCAACGGCTATCAATCCCTGCATACCACGGTAATGTACATGGGCACGACCCCGCTGGAAGTCCAGATCCGCACTTATGAAATGCACCATTTCGCCGAATACGGTATCGCAGCCCACTGGCGTTATAAAGAGGGAGAAAGAGGGGATATCCGTTTTGAAGAAAGGATATCCTGGCTGAGACAGTTGATCGAATGGCACCGCGAGTTCAGCGGAGCAGAGGAATTCCTGGAATCTGTTAAAACGGATATTTTTAACGACCAGGTGTTTGTGTATACGCCAAAGGGCGAGATTAAGGATCTGCCGAGGGGTTCCACGCCGCTTGATTTTGCCTACCGCATTCATACCGAGCTCGGTCATCACTGCGTGGGTGCCAAGGTTAATGGCAAGCTGGTACCCCTGAATTATAAGCTCAATAACGGTGATGTCGTGGAGATCATGGCTGTCAAGGGCGGGCGGGGGCCTAGCCGGGACTGGCTGAGACCGAATCTGGGATACGTCAACACCTCCAGTGCGAGGGAGAAAATCCGGCAGTGGTTTAAAAAGCAAAAGCGCCAGGAAAATATTGAGCGCGGCAGGGAGCTGGTTGAAAAGGAGTTCAAAAGGCTCGGTATCAAGTTGCCTGCTCTGGAAGAGCTGGCAAAATTATTTAAATACGATAACCCGGATGATTTTCTCGCCGAAGTCGGTTACGGCGGTATCAGTCCACATTCGGTAGCGATAAAGCTGGTATCCCAGATAGAACTGCCCAGAATGATCAGCACTCCTGTTGCGAAAAAGCCGACTTCAGCAATTAAAGTGCTGGGAGTTGGGGATATGCTGACGCGCCTGGGAGAATGTTGTCATCCCATGCCCGGGGATCCTATTATCGGTTTCATAACACGCAGTCGTGGAGTGACTGTGCACAGGCAGGATTGCCCGAATATTATTCACGAAAGGGAGAAGGAGAGGTTGATCGAAGTGGAATGGGGTCAGGCGGAAGCCATCTTTCCAGCCAAAATACAGGTGGAAGCCTGGGACAGGATGGGGCTCATCAGGGATATTACCACTGTTGTAGCAGAGGAAAAAGTAAACATCGCCTCGGTGAGCTTTGATAACAGGGATAACCACACGGCGTGTACGTTGCTCAGTCTGGAGACAAGCGGACTGGCGCAGCTTTCCCGAATCATGGAGAAAATTGAGGGCGTCAGAGGGGTCATCAGTGTTTCTCGGGTGCCTGATGATGCCGTGCTCAAGCCTTCTTCACACAGCGGTACCGATCAAAAAGTTGATAAAAATCCGCAAAAAGGATAGGATAACTCTAGAACTAGTTTCAGGAGGAAAATTTGCCAAGTACCAGAACTGCTGAAAAAGAATTGCGAGTTGCCCTGAGAAGAAGGGCGCGCAATAAATCAACCAGAAGTGCTACCAGGACCAGGATCAAGAAAGTTGAAAGCCTGATCAAATCAGGCAATCTGGAGGCAGCTCAGGCGGCCGCAAAAGTGGCTATCAGCGCCCTGGATAAAGAGGCAGAAAAAGGAGTATCCCACAAAAACAACGCTGCCCGCAGGAAATCCAGATTGATGAAGAAATTAAATGCCCTGATCAAATCAAAAGGGGCAGAGAATAAACCTGCCAGCTAGTTAAGAGTCCTTCTACCATTCTGTGAGGAGTATTTCTAACCTGTTTAGGGTGATTATTTGACAAATACACCTTAATGGTGTATTGTTGGTCTTAATTAGAACACCAGTTCTGAAATTTGCTTCCGGAAGGGTTTAAATGGACGGATTATCACCACGGCAGCAGAAAATACTCTCTTTTATCCGCGCTTTTCTGATGGAAAGGTCTTACCCACCCACTATCCGGGATATTGTTAGAGGCTGTGGTATCAGTTCAACCTCAGTAGTTGACTATAATCTTGGGATACTGGAGAAAGAGGGGTACATTCGCCGCCACCGCGATGTCTCCCGCGGGATTGAGTTGCTCAGGGATGAAATTGCCAGAAAAGCAACCGTCTCCATCCCCGTCATCGGACAAATTGCTGCCGGTGAGCCGATCCCTGTACCGGGTTCTGATAGCTGGAATAACAATGATTTTGTTGATTCACTGCAGGTACCCATAGAACTTTTAGGCGGTAAAACCGCTGTTTATGCACTGAAGGTGAAGGGCTTCTCAATGGTAGATGCTTTGATCAATGACGGTGATATTGTCCTCATGCAAAATGTAAAAACGGTAGAAAACGGTCAGATGGCGGCAGTCTGGTTAAAGAATGAAAAGAAAGCCACTCTGAAGAAAGTTTATTTCTCACCGGAAAAAGTACGCCTTCAGCCTGCTAATAGCCAGATGGAGCCTATCTATGCCAGCCCGGAAGATGTGGAAATCCAGGGAAAAGTAATCGCCGTTATCCGTCAATTAACATAACCCTCAAGATTTGATTTTTCCTTCCAAAAGCCTTACATTGTTAGCAGTCGAGCAGAAGATCGTTTCAGGGCTTAAGGTGGAAAATGTTTTTAAACCAGTTTCAAAATGTCGGGCGATGGTTGTTTTTGCGTGGATTGGTTTCTTCCTCGAGTGGTAATCTCAGTATCAGGTTGGGAGACCGGTTGATTATCACCCGCCGCGGTAGTAATCTCGGGGCACTGCAGGAAAAAGATCTGGTTGAAACTGGCATTAATAAAAATGATAGGTCTACTCCGCTGGCTTCAAGCGAGCTGGCTGTTCACCGTGCGATTTACCAGAATACAGGCGAGGGCAATTGTTCACGCTCACCCACCCCATGCTACCGCTCTTTCCATGCTGGAAAAAGCGATCAGTTCCATTCACCTCAGAGAGTTCTGCGGACTCGATCAGGTGCCGGTAGTGGGCTGGGGAATTGAAATTAAGCCCGGAGCCATCCCGGAGGTGATTTCGGAGAGTTTAAAATCCCACCGCATTGTTCTGGTACACGGGCACGGTTCTTTCGCTACTGGACAGTTGCTGGATGAAGCATTTAACCTGACTACCGGACTTGAGGAAGCCTGTCAAATTCTCTGTCTTCTGAAGTCTATGAATGCGGGAATCCCGTCCGGCGGTTAGCTCTGACATCTCTCCGGTTTTAATCCTGTCAGCGCGGGGAAACTTGCTTTTCGAAACTTGCTTTTCTATTCGGCGGTTGCTTTTTAAGATTGCTCTCCGGACCTGACTTGTCTTCCGTTAAACTAATAGTTATAATTGCTTTATCTTGCAGGGAATTATGAAAATCAGCGAAAGGAAATAAAAATGCCGCAGTACGCTTATTTTAAGAAACAGTTCATGCCTCTATCGGAGGCTAATATCAATGTCATGGCCAACTTCATGCATTATGGCACGGGAGTCTTTGAGGGTATCCGTGGCAACTGGAATAATGAGGAGCAGCAGATTTATATTTTCAGATTGAAGGAGCATTACGAGCGCCTTCTGAACGGCTGTAAGCTGTTAAAGATAAATTTGCCTTACACGCTGGATGACCTCTGCCGGATTACAGTTGAACTGGTGGGGCGCAGCGGCATACGCGAGGATCTGTATATCCGACCGCTGGCCTATAAGAGTTCAGAATCTCTGGGCGTCCGCCTTTTTAATCTGGACGACGATTTTCTGGTATTCGTGATTCCCTGGGGTCCCTACCTGGATTCGAATGGTTGCCGGGTGATGGTTGCTTCCTGGCGCAGACCCGGCGGTAATTTTGCCGCACCGCAGGCCAAACTGACCGGGCAGTACGTCAACAGTGCCTTTGCCAAAACAGAAGCCCATGATGCGGGTTTTGATGAAGCAATCCTGTTGAACGAATGGGGAAGAGTTGCTGAGGGCAGCGGTGAGAACATTTTCCTGTTAATTAATGGTAAGCTGGTCACTCCCAGCATCAATGAGAGTGCTTTGATCGGCATCACCCGCAATACCGTGATCGAACTGGCTAAAAATGAGCTCGGCATCGAGACTATTGAAAGACCCGTTGACCGGAACGAACTGTATATCGCTGAAGAGGCATTTTTCACCGGTACCGCTACGCATGTAGCCGCCATTACCGAAATTGACCATCGCCCTGTTGGCAATGGTAAAATAGGTCCGCTGACCAAAAAGCTGCAGGACATCTACTTCGAGGTTATCAAAGGCAAGAATCCCAGATATAAACACTGGTGCACACCGGTTTATTAGGAAGCCTACAAAATCAGCATGGCATCGCCAAAGCTGTAAAACCGGTAACGCTGTTCAATTGCTTCCCTGTAGGCTTTGAAAATCAGATCTCTGCCGGCAAATGCAGAAACCAGCATCAAAAGGGTTGATTTCGGCAGGTGGAAGTTGGTGATTAATGCATCGGTGATCATGAAGCGGTATCCGGGATAGATGAAATCGTTAACCCAGCCATCCCATGCTTTGAGGTTGCCGCTTTTTTGTGCATGGGCAGCGGATTCCAGCAAGCGCACGGATGTGGTGCCCACACAGATTACACGGCGACCCTCAACCTTTGCCCGGTTAATTTCTTCTGCTGCCTCTCCGCTGATTACCCCGTATTCAGGGTAGATCGGATGTGAGGAGATCTCTTCTGTTTTCACGGGGCGGAAGGTATTTAAACCCACATGCAGGGTAACAAACAGGCAAATCACGCCCATTTCCCTGATTTTTTGCAACAGTTCACGAGTAAAATGCAGACCGGCGGTTGGTGCTGCCACGCTGCCTTCCTGCCGGGCATATACTGTCTGGTAGCGTTCCGGGTCCGCCAGGGGTACGCGGATATACGGCGGTAAAGGCACCTGACCAATTTGTGGCAGGGCTGTTTCATCGGAGAAACGGACGATCCGGATGCCGGCTTCCTTCAGGGCGATTATCACTGCTTTCACCTCCGGATTGCCTTCCAGCACTGCCTCCATTCCGGCAGTAACCTTTTTCCGGGAGCCGATCAGGGTTTCCCAGACTCCCTGTTCGATCCGCCGCAAAAGCAGAATCTCGATCCTTTTACGGTTATCCAGCCGGGTGGCGAAAAGCCTTGCCCGTATGACACGACTGTTATTGAAAACCATCACGTCGCCGGGTTTCAGGAACGCCGGCAATTCGTAAAAAATGCGGTGCTCCAGAGAGCCATCCACCCGGTTTACCACCAGAAGGCGTGAATGATCCCGCGGCTCAACCGGCGTCTGGGCAATCAGTTCCTGCGGCAAAAAGTAATCAAAATCACTGGTTCTCAGGGTTTGCATCATGAATTTATCTCCCTGAATCATTGTAGCAATTGCGGGATGGCTGGACAAATAGCTGTGGCTCAGGGATGAAATTCTGCTGCTGATATTTTACCGGGGGTTTACCAGAAGGAAATCCAGTCTATTCCTTCCCTTTCCTGAATGATACGGCTGAGCGTGCTTTTAGTTTTGCCATCCTGGATCGGTTCAATCAGGGAAACAGTAATGTCCGCTTGATTTCTGCGGTAATGCCATTTAGAGATAAAGCCGGGCACCAGCACGTAATCCCATTCTCCTGAGCCGCAGCAGGAAGATTCCAGTACCGCCCTGCCCGTGATGTAAAGCACCTCCCTGTCCTGAAAATTCAGCCGGCATTCTTTGCGGGGGATGTAATAACCTGCCAGCCCCTGGTATTCTTCCGCGGCTGGCTGATGTACATATTCAATCAGTTTGCTGATTATCATTTCGTTTTCTTTTCCGTTAGGCGAGTAACTATCTCAACTTACTGCAGATATATTATAGTCTTTCCGGAGGAGATAATCCCGTGATTCGTCTCTGGAAATAATTACGGATAATCTGCAGCCCTGTAGCCAGATTAGCCAGTTCGGTCGCATTCGACTTTGCCTGTTAGCTTCAACTTTGATATACTGAAGATGTTGTGCCCCCATCGTCTAGCGGCCTAGGACAGCGGCCCTTCAAGCCGCCAACACGGATTCGAATTCCGTTGGGGGCACCAGTTTTTTCTTCAGAACTTTCCCCTGAGCCGTTGATAAATATCTTCCATTGATTCGGATATCACTCTGGTATCTGCGATTACCGGCATAAAGTTATTATCGCCATTCCAGCGGGGCACGATGTGAGTATGGATATGGTCGTCAATTCCAGCCCCTGCAACGCGTCCAAGGTTCATCCCGATATTGAAGTTTTCGGTTTTACTTGTTTCCCTCAGGATTCTCACCACCCGGCTGACGATTTCATAATGTTCATTCCGTTCTTCAGTGCTGAGATCTTCCAGCCTTCCGATGTGGCGATACGGCACCACCATCAGGTGGCCAGGATTATAGGGATAGGTATTCATGATGACAAAATTCAGATTTCCCCGGAACAGGATAAAATTGGCAGCATCCCGGTTTTCCTGCGGTTTGATGCAGAAAATACACCCCTCTGGTTTTTCCTGCCGGATATATCCCACGCGCCATGGCGCCCAGAGTCTCTCCATATTCTGCTCCCTGCTGTTTAATGATTAAACTAAGACATATTCTAATTATCTTATCTGAAATTGTAAAAATCTGCTGGTTGTTTTATAGTGAAAATTGTTATTATGGAGAATACGATCACATTTCTGGGCACCGCCGGTGCCAGAGTCATGGTGGCAAATCAGATTCAGGCTTCCGGTGGTATGTGGTTAAGCTTAAACGGCACAGAAATCCTGGTGGATCCTGGACCGGGATGTATAGTTCAGACCACCAAACGCAAACTCCGGGCTGATAAGTTGCAGGCAATCATCCTCAGCCACCGTCATCTGGATCACTCCGGAGATACCAATATCATGGTAGAAGCCATGACTGACGGCGGATTTAAGCCTCACGGAAAGGTCTTTTTACCTGCAGATGCCCTCGGACCAGAACCGGTGCTCTTTTCGTACCTGAAGGAATATATTGACGGCGTGGAAGTTCTGCAGGAAGGTAAATCTTATCAGGTGGATAGTGTAACCTTTTCCACTCCGCTGCGCCACATCCATCCCGTGGAAACTTACGGGCTTAAATTTGCCGTCGGCAACCATACCTTCTCTTATATCGCGGACACAAAATACTTTGATAAACTTATTGAAAAATACCAGTCGGAATTGATTATTATCAATGTCGTTTTTATGGAAAACCATTTCAAAATAGATCATCTGGCTATCGGAGATGCAGAAAAGATCATTACCGGTATCCGACCCAAAGTTGCTATCCTGACTCACTTTGGCATGCAGATCTGGAAAGCCCACCCCTGGGAAGTAGCAGAACAGCTTTCCCAGAAGACCGGCGTCAGGGTAAAAGCCGCCCACGATGGTATGAAATTTGATCTGGCAGAGTTGGAGGAGGAAAAAGACGGGGATGAACCAGCTAGATGAAATTCTGTTCCAGGTAGCCAAACCTGCGCGTTATACCGGCGGTGAATGGAACAGCATCAAAAAGGATTGGGAAAAAACCAGGATTAGAATTGCCCTTAGCTATCCTGATCTCTACGATATTGGCATGTCCAATCTGGCAATCCCCATACTTTACGATATCCTGAACCGTATTCCGGATGTTCTGGCGGAGCGGGTTTATGCACCCTGGAAAGATATGGAAAGTGCCATGCGTGCGGCAGGGATTCCCCTGTATGCGCTTGAATCGAAACGTCCTCTGCGCGATTTTGATATCATCGGGTTTTCCCTGGGTTATGAGCTCTGCTATACCAATGTCCTGAACATGCTGGATCTGTCCGGTATACCGGTACTTGCGGCAGAAAGGGATGAATCCCATCCGTTGATTATTGCTGGCGGCAGCAGCGTACTGAATCCCGAGCCGATGGCGGATTTTATCGATCTTTTCGTCATCGGGGATGGCGAGGAAGTGGTGGTCGAGTTTATTAACCTGTTCCGCGAATGGAAACAGAGCGGCTCTTCCAGGAGCGAATTCCTGAAGCAAGCCGCACAGTTAGAAGGAATCTATGTTCCCCGTTTTTACACCCCGGAATACCTGCTGGATGGCAGGTTGCGGAGCTTCACCCCGCTTGTTCCGGAAGCAAAATTGCCTGTTCATCGGCAGATGGTAAACCAGCTTCCCCCTCCCCCCATCCGTCCCGTGGTGCCTTTCGTAGAAGTTGTCCAGGATCGGGCGGCAATTGAAATCCAGAGAGGCTGCACGCGGGGATGCCGCTTCTGCCAGGCGGGCATGATCTATCGTCCGGTGCGGGAGCGTCCCCAGAGTGAGATTATCCAGGCGGTCAGGGAAATATTGGAAAACTGCGGTTATGATGAGATATCGCTGGTTTCCCTGAGCACTTCTGATTATCCGGAGATTGATAAGCTGGTGGCGACCCTGGCAAAAATGTATCCAAATGTGACTTTTTCCCTGCCCAGCCTGAGAATAGCAGCTTCCTCTATCCAGTTGATGGAGGCTCTGCCCTCTCACCGCAAGACCGGGTTAACCTTTGCTCCTGAGGCGGGCAGTGAAAGGCTGCGCCGTGTGATTAACAAGTGTATCCCGGAAAACATCCTGCTGGAGACTGCGGCGATTGCATTCCAGAGGCGCTGGACCACCCTGAAGTTGTATTTCATGCTGGGACTGCCCGGTGAGACCATAGATGACGTGCGCTACATCGTCAGGTTAATTGAGAAGGTGCATGACCTGGGGAAGGAATACATGGGCAACCGGGCAAAGGTTGGGGTAAGCCTGGCGACCTTTGTACCCAAGCCTCACACGCCTTTCCAGTGGGTTGGGCAGGAGACAGAGGAGCAGATCAACATCAAGCATGAGATTGTCCGCAGTGGACTGGTAAGGCGTGGTCTTAAAATTTCCTGGCAGGATCCCAAAACCAGCCTTCTCGAAGCGGTGATTTCCAGAGGTGACCGCCGTTTGGGAAAGGCAATCCACCGGGCCTGGCAGCTTGGCTGTACGTTCGATGCCTGGAGCGAGCATTTCAGATGGGAGAAATGGCAACAGGCATTCGCAGAATGCGGGCTGGATCCAGCATTCTACGCCCAGCGGGTGCGCGAGCTGGACGAAATTCTCCCGTGGTCGCATATCGATATCGGTGTAACCACAGGGTATTTAAAACGTGAATATCAACGTGCCTTCAGGTGTGAAGAGACCGGCGATTGCCGTTATGAAGGTTGTAATGTCTGTGGCTTTGAAAAGTGGTTTCCCGCCTGCCAGGCAAGATTAGAACACGGCAGTAATCAATAAGCGGCATCGAGGTTGATTGTAAAGGAGAATAAACAATGCAGAATAGACCAGGATTCGATGTGATAGGATACGGTCATCAGGTGATTTTTAAATCCATCGGTTTTACGTCTAAAGAGCTGTCACTACCGCGGATTGCGGTTATCAATTCCTGGAGCGAGCAATCGCCGGGTCACTCCCACCTGAGAGAATTGGCAGAGGGGGTAAAGGCAGGCATTCGCATGGCGGGCGGCATGCCTTTTGAAATTAATGTTACCGGGTTGTGCTCGGTTCCTTGCAAGACATCTGAGGATATGCTTTATGATATGCCTCA
>Ga0101944_10005825_pt1 | contig 13580 bp, 7 predicted proteins | sample DewCreD2012metaG_FD_75245 | JGI IMG/M metagenome (GOLD analysis project Ga0101944, IMG submission 75245) | Hot spring sediment bacterial and archeal communities from British Columbia, Canada, to study Microbial Dark Matter (Phase II) - Dewar... ... | reverse complement strand
GTGGTGCTGGTGCAGCTTCTGCAGCCGGGTCACCGCATGATGGTCGGTCACTTTTCCTTGCCGCTCAATATGAACACCGGCTCGCCGGCGTTTGGGCAGATCGACGCCTCGCTCAACAACCTGATCTTCAACCAGATGTGGCGCTACTACGGGATACCCTGCGGCGATGGCAGCCCCGGCTATGTCAACGCCAAGCGTATCGACTACCAGGCAGGATATGAGAAGGCGCTTGCGGCGATCATATCGGCCCTGTCGGGGGCCAACTATATCCTGCTCCACTTTGGCGTTGCCGCCGAGATCACGGCGCACCCGGTGCAGGCCGTCCTGGATGATGACGTGGCGGCGATGGTGGGCCGCTTTATCGCCGGCGAGCAGGTCGATGATGAGACCATCGCCCAGGACCTGATTGCCCAGGTAGGCCCCATCCCCGGTCACTATCTGAACACCGCCCACACCCGCAAGTGGTGGCGGCGCGAGCACCATGTGCCCCGGGTGGCCGACACGTCAACCTATCCCGAATGGCAAGCCGGCGGCAAGAAGAGCGCCCTCGACTATGCCCGGGAGAAGATGGAGGCCATCCTGGCCGGCCACCAGCCCGCGCCGCTCACGGCAGCCCAAGAAGAGGCCATCGAGCGCATCCTGCAGGAGGCCAGAGCCTACTACAGTAGAAAGGAGCTCACGTAGCATGGCTAGCGCGCCGGCGATTCTCACCATCGACGTGGGGACCTCGGCCCTGAAGGCGGTCCTCTACAGCCCGACAGGACACGTGGTGGACCAGAGCACCCAGCGCTATGCCTATCGCACCGAGCAGCCGGGCTGGGCAGAGGGCGATCCAGAGACGTGGTGGCAGGCCCTCCAGCATGCTCTGGTCGATGTAGGTCAGCGCGTTGCCCTCGATCAGGTCCAGGTCGTCGCCTGCACCGGGCAGATGCACACAGCAGTCCTCCTCGACGGTGCGGGGCAGGTTTTGCCGCCGACGATCCTTTGGTTGGATCGGCGGGCGGCTCAGGAGGCCGAGGAACTGCAGCGGCATCTGCAGTTGCCCCCCTACCAGATCAACAGCACCTATACCCTGCCCAAGCTCCTCTGGCTGGCGCGCCGCAGGCCGGCCCGGTTCGCGGCCGCGGCCCGAATCTGCCATGCGGCCGACTTTCTGGTGGGCCGCCTGACGGGCTGCTACGATGTGAGCGACACCTCGAATGTGCTCAAGACGGGTTACGACGTGGCCGACGGCCGGTGGCCCGCCTTCTTCGCCGACCTGGGGGTGCCGCTGGGCAAGCTGCCGCGCGTGGTGCGGCCCGGGGAGCCGATCGCGCGGCTGACCACCCAGGCCGCCGACAAGACCGGGCTGTCGCGCCTGGCCATCGCTGTGGCGGGCGCGACCGACGGCACGGCCGGCTTCCTGGCCTCGGGCGCCTGCGATGTGGGCCAGTGGTGCTCGACCCTGGGCACCACGCTCGTGCTGCGCGGCGTCAGCCGGACGCTGCTGCGCGACCCCCTCGGGCGCGTCTACTCCCACGCGCACCCCGAAGGCCACTGGCTGCCGGGCGCGGCCTCGAACGTCGGCGGCGAATGCCTCGAGGCGAGGTTCAAGGGCAGCCGCTTGGCCGCTCTCGACGGGGAGGTGAGCGCGCACCTGCCGAACCCGCTCCTCCTCTATCCGCTCGCGCGGCGGGGCGAACGCTTCCCTTTCGTGGACCCCGACGCCCGGGGCTTCGTGCAGGGCAGGGCGCGCGGCAGGGCCGAACTCTACGCTGCGCATCTCGAAGCCGTGGCCTTCGTCGAGCGATGGGGCTATGACATTCTGGCCGGGCTGGGCGCGCCCATCTGTGACCCGGTCTTTGCCTCGGGAGGCGCCGTGGCGAGCGACGTGTGGCTCCAGCTCCGCGCCGACGTGCTCGGGCGCCCGCTGCGGGTGGCCGCGGATGCCCATTCGGCCAAGGGGGCGGCCCTTCTCGCGGCAGCCGCGGCAATGGGTTCCCTCAGCGAGGCGGTCCGGCGCATGGTCAGGTTCGAGCGAAGCTTCACGCCGCGACCGGGCCTGCGCGCCTATTTCGACGACAAGTACGGGCGGTTTCGGGCGGCCTGTGCCGAGCGGTATCCGGCGGCGGGCGCTTAGCCTGCGGCCTCACGGCGCAACGGCCACGGGCGTCGCGGCCGGGCAGGCTACCCGGAAGCCGACGTTGTAGACCCCCTGCCAGCTGTGGTAGCCGAGCCGGAACGCGGAGCGCGAGCGCTTGGGCCGGTCGAACCACGATCCGCCGCGCGCCACCTTCAGGCTGTCGGCAGAGGGCAGGTTGCGGCCGTCGCCATCCACGTAGGGGTAGGGTCTGTAGGCCGACAGCGTCCACTCCGCCACGTTTCCGTGCATGTCGAGCAGGCCCCAGGGGTTGGGCTGGTACTTGCCTGCGGCGCACACGATCATCTCGCCGTCGTTGAAGCGCGCCTCCTTCGGCAGGAAGTCTTGGAAGGGCGTGGGGTTGGGGATCGGCTTGGGGTTGACCCCCGTGACGGCCATCCTGCCGAGCGACGCGTCGGCGAGGTTGGCGTGCCTCGAGAAGTCCGCGTCGAGGCCGCCATACGAGAGCGGCGTGGCCGTGCCCGCGCGGCAGGCCCATTCCCACTGGGCCTCGGTGGGCAGGGCGAACTTCTCGCCTGTCTTGCGCGAGAGCCAGTCGCAGAAGGCCATGGCCTGCTGCCACGACACGCGAATGGCCGGCTGGTCGGGGTGGTTGGCGGGATAGCCGGGCGTGGTGTGGTCCTTCCAGTGCTGGTCAATGAAGCGGCTGTCGTGGGTCGGGTCGAAGTAGCGGAACTGGGCGTTGGTGACCTCGGTGCGCGCGAGCCAGAAGGGGCGCTCGATCCTCACGCGCGTCACGGGCCGCTCATCGGCGTCGCCGTCCGCGTCGCCCATCAGGAACTCGCCGGCCGGAATGAGCACCAGGTCGAGCTTGGCCCCGCCGCCGAGGTCAACCGTCCGCGTGATCTGGGGCCCGGCGGCCGCCTGGCGCTTCCTGGCCTCGGCCGCGTCGAAAGGCCACCCGTCGCATCGTGGGATCGGTGTCTTCTCTTGGCTGCCGGCTGCCGATGGCTGAGTGCCGACTGGTTGTGGTGGCCTGTAGGTGCTGGGGACGATGGCCTCGGGGTCTTCGTCTATGCTGGCGAAGAGCTTGCGGTATCTGGCCCGCGATTCGCGCTGGGCCTTCACCTTGGCATCGCCGGCCTGCTCGGTCCAGGTGCCGTGGTCGGGGGCGTTCAGGTCAATCCAGGTGTACAGGCGGTCCCAGGCCTCCGGCTCCAGCCCGACGCCGTGATGGCCCTTCTGGAGCGTCTGCACGAGCTCGCTGGTGTTGGCGAAATACTCGGCGGGCCGGAGCAGGTGGTAGTCGCTCTCGGGGCCGGGGCGGCGGACGTAGGGGTGGAGGGCGAGATAGGACTTGGTGAAGCCTCCCTGGCCCTTCGCGGTGTCGGCGAAGTTGGGCAGGCTTGCGCCGTTAGGGCGAGGTTGGCCGTTGTGGCAGCGGGTGCAGTGGGCATCGAGGACGGGCTGCACGTCGCGCGCGAAGCTCAGGCCGCGCGCGGGTCCGTGCCAGGGCTCGATGTCGCGCGGCGGGCGCTGGCTGGCGGCGGTGTGCCGGTTGCCCGTGGCGGCTCCCTGCGACTCGTGGCACCCGACGCACGAGAGGGCTTCGCCCGGCATGCCCACGAACCAGCTCCGCATGAGTTGCAGCGCGCGGCCATCGCCGTCGAGCGGCTGCACCGCGAGAGGGGTGTTGGCCGGCACGCGGAAGAGGGCCGACCCGTCGGCCTCGACGGGCACGGTGCCGAGGATGCGTTTCGGCTCCCAGCCGCTCTCGACGCCGACGCACTGGTGGCCGCCGATGCCCTGGTAGGCGTAGTGCCATTCGAAGACGCGCAGGGCCTTCACCGTGCCGCGCGGCACGCCCTTCAGCCCGTCGCCGGCGTAGATGTCAATGAGGTAGACCACGGCATCCCTGCGGGCCAGATTCACCTTGTCGGGGATAGCCGGCGGGCGCGGCGTCTTGCGGAGCGGCACCGGCTCGAACAGGCCGTGACCCGCCACCTCGCACAGCAGCAGGCGGTTGTCGAACACGTCCACAAGGTAGATGCCCCAGAGCGCGCCGTTCTGCGGCATCGAGGCGACGAGGAAGTACTTGTCGCTCAGCGGCCAGGGATGGACGAACTTCGGCCACGAGGCATTGACGAGGCCATCGGCGATCACGGCCTCGACTTCCTTCCTGTGGCCGAGGATGCGCTGGATCACGCCATCGGCCTCGCGGCGGCCCTTGGCGGTGTCGAACAGGATCAACTCGCCCATGCGCGGCACGCCGTGGTGCCCCGAGGCCACGGCGACGATTTTCGACGGGTGGCCCGGGATGGGGCGGGCGTAGAAGGTCGAGTTGGGCCAGTACGAGTTGCTGCCGCTCAGCTCCATCTGCTGGGTGCCGTCGGGGTTCATGCGGAAGAGCAGGCGCGTGAAGTAGTGCGGTGTGTCGCCGTACTCCCAGCGGCTGAACATCACGCGGCCGTCGTTCATCACCGTGGGGCACCAGTTGTGGTCCTGGTCGAAACAGAGCTGGCGGACGCCCGAGCCGTCGGGATTCATGAGGAAGAGGTTGGCCACGTGGTCCTTTCCGCCCACGCACGGCACCCCGTGCATGACCGCGGCGGAGGCGAAGACGATGCGGCCGTCCGGGAGGTAGCAGGGGTCATAGTTGTCCACCTCGGCGATGGGGCCGGTGGTGACCTGGCGCAGGCCGGAGCCGTCGGTTCTCATCTCGAAGATCTGCCAAAGGCCTTTGTCGTTGACCGACGAGAAGAGCAGGCGGTCGGCGTCGAAATGGAGGTCCACATCAGCGACCATGGCCCCTGCGGGCGGGCGGTAAAGGGTGGTGAGTTTGCCGCCGGGCCGCGCGGGGCTCAGGACGGCGATCTCGTCGTCGAAGCCGCCGCGCGGCAGCGAGCAGTTGCCCTGCCAGTTCTGCGGCATGCCCATCTTGGGGCTCTTCGCGCTGCGCTGGATCAGGAGGAGCTTGTCGAAGTCGAGCAGCGGGTTGTCCAGAAGGGCGTCTCGCTGGAGGGCGACGAGTTGGGAGGCCAGCTCGCGCGCCTTGCCGGAATCGGCCTGGGCGAGGGCCGCGAGGTCGGCCGCCTCGAGGGCCTCGAGGCGCTTCAGGTACTCCGCGCCGCGCGGGTACTTCTCGCCGAAGGTCTGTGCGAGATCCTCGATGGCGTGGCGCAGGGCCTTGAGGTTCACGCTGCCGGCCTGGGCGAGGTTCTGAGCCGCCTGTTGCGACTCGTGGAACGCCCTGGCGAGGACGAGGAGCTCGGCAGGCGTCTTCGCTCTGCCCGCGGTTGCACGAAGGGGATGCGAGGAGGGCAGGGCATTGGCATACCGCTGGGCGACCCTGGAGAGCTGGCCGATGGGCCAGTCGGCGTCCCAGATTGCCCGGGCGCGTTCGGCGGCGATCTCGCTGGCGGCCTCGGGCGTTGGGAAGTCGCGCCCGATGAGGCGCCAGAGCGTGGCGCGGTCCCTATCGCGGGCAGCGGCCTCGGCGAGGGGCAGGTGGCTCGCCCTGAACACCATCGTCTGGGCCTTCTTGCCGCCGAGCACGGCCACGTCGGCCTCGAACCAGTCGAACTGGCCATCGAGGCGGTAACACAGTTCCCCATCGGACTGGACTGCCAGGCCCTTGGTTATCTCGTGGCGCCCCACGCGCACGGTGCGGGCGCGTTTCCTGCCCCTGCCCTTGGCGGCAGCGGGCTCCTCGTCGCCGAGGACTTCCATCGTGCCGCGCGAGACCAGCGGCTTGAGGTCGAGGAGGCTCGACTTCCCGCCGCCCTTGCCCGTGAGAGTCGGCTCCCCCCAGATGCCCTGGGCCCCTGCGTCGGCCGCTGCGGCCGCCGCGTGGCTGAGCCAGAGAATGCCGAGGCAGCTCACGCGCACCTTGACGTGGCGGGGGCCCCTCTGACCGGCATCGGCCTCGACCGCCAGCGGCTGAAAGCTCTCGGGCGGATTCTTCGTCACAGGGTCGGCGAGCTTCTCGATGCGGGTCTGCTCGGCGGCCGTCAGGGCCTCGCGCGAGGCGAGCATCGTCTCCTGCCAGGTGGCCCGGCGGGCGTAGAAGGCGGGGTCGGCGGCGGCCGCGGAAATGAGGCCCAGCAGAAGCCCAGCGAGCCATCTCATGGAGCCGTTCCTTCCGGGGGGGGTGCGTGGATTTCGGGCGCGCGTTCGCCCAGTTGCTCGCGCAGCAGCTTCACGGCGGCGTTAAGTTGCGGGTCGGGAAGCCTCGCCCCGGGCTCGAGGCTATTGCGAAGCTTCTCGCGCTCGTCGGCAGACAGGGGCTGGACGACGAGGTCGGGTTCCAACCCGGCGCCCTCGATGGAGCGCCCCTTGGGGAGGATGTACTTGCCTGTGCTCAGGAGGATGCCCGAGCCGTCGCCGAGGGGGAAGCGCTTGCTGACGGCCCCCTTGCCGTAGGTCTTGGTGCCGACGAGCTTCGCGCGGCCGCGGTCCTGGAGGCAGCCGGCGAGCACTTCGGCGGCGCTGGCGCTGAAGGCGTTCACCAGCACCACGAACGGCACGTTCTCGGCCGGGCCGCCGGGGGTGGCGTGGTAGACTCGGTTCTCGTCGGGGTTGCGGTTCTGGGTCGAGACGATGACGCCGTCGGGGAGGAAGAGGTCGGCGATGCGCACCGCCTCGTCGAGGAAGCCGCCGTCGTTGTTGCGCAGGTCCAAGACGAAGCCGCGTGCTCCCTTCGCGCGCAGGCCGGCCAGGCCGTCTGCCACTCTCTCGCTCGCGCCGTCGGGGAAGTCGCCCAGGCTCAGGTAGCCGAGGTCGGGTTCGAGGAGCCGCGCCTCGATGACGGGCCGCTTGACCTCGCCTCGCACCAGCGTGACCTCGAACTCCTCTGCGTTCTTGGCCCTGGGTGCGTCCTTGAGGTCGGGCGGCTTGCGCGGCCTGCGGATGCCGAGGGTGACCTGGCTGCCCCTCTCTCCGCGGAGGATGTTGGAGGTGCGGTTGAGGTTCCTGACGGTGCCGAAGTCGCGCTTGACGGGCTCCCTGAGGCCGTCGGGGTCGTGCTCGATGGCGTAGAGAATGATGTCCCCCGCGCGCAGGCCGGCCCGGGCCGCGGGCGAGTCGTCGAAGACCTGGTTGATGACGAGCCTCTCCTCCTTCGTGAGGCCGATGACGACGCCGAGGCCGGCATACCGGTCGGTTTCCTTCTCCTGAAGCCGGCGATGGACGGGCGGCGAGAGATAGGCGCTGTGGCGATCCTTGAGGCCCTCGATCATCCCTTCAACGGCGCTGTGGACGAGTTCCGAGGCCGGGCGCGGCTCGACATACTCCTCGAGGCACACATCCAGCGCCCGGCTGAAGACGGCCAGGGCGCGATAGCGCCCCGAGACCCACGAACGGATGGGGCCCTGGAACGCGTGGAGCGCGATCAGGAGAAGCAGGACGATGGTGAGAAAGGGCAGGTGCTGCGGCGGGGCAGGGGAGGCAGGCGTCTTGGTTGGCTCGGCCATCGCGACGAATCCCCTCGGACTCACGGCGCCGCCAGGGTCCCGGGAGGCGCGAACACGAGGACTTGCGGCGTGACGCGCCGGCCCGCCCTCGACGCGCGATCCGCCCTCCGCAGTCGGGAGTCCCTGCTCAGCTCGCCAGCAGGGTTAGGACCAGGTTCGCGCCCTGACCCTTCTTGTCCTTCTCGATGATCTCCTCGAAGCCGTCGAGGGGCGTGAGGGATTCGAGGACGACGATGGCTTCTGCCCTGGTGACGCGGACCTCGGCATCGGTGCCGAGAAGCTTGCGCAGAGCGACCTGGGCCGTGGCCTTGGCGAGCTGGGCCTCGAGCCTCTCAGCGGCCTTGGTGTCGCGCGCGGCCAGGCGGATGGTGAGATCGATGTTTGTGCCGGCGATCGTCGCGGCAAAGAAGGCGGCTTGAAGCCCCTCGCCGGCCTCGGCGAGGAGGTCCTTGAGCTTCGAGGCGACGATCTTCGCGCCCGGCTTCTCGAGGCGGTAGAGGAAGGCCCGGCGCGCCAGCGCGGGCGAGAAGGCGGCGGCGAACGCAGGGTCGTCGAGCGCCCGTCCCCGCACGCCGGCGCGGCCCTTCAGGAAGCGCCGCACGCCCCAGCGGTTGCCGAAGCAGACCACGCTCGAGCCGGCGGCGGTGAAAGCATAGTCCACGCCCTCCTGGTTGCAGAAGGCGTAGGTGTGGCCCTCGACCTCGGCCTGCTGGATGAGCAGGCGCACGGGGGCCTGGCGGTTTCGGTTGATCTCCTTCTCTCGCGCCTCGATGGCTTCTTCAAAGGAGTCGCGGAGGCGATCGGGCCGGAAGCGCCCGACGAGGATCGTGCTCTCGTCGGTGTCTATGATGGTGGCCACGTCGCGCGGGAGGCTGATGCCCAGCTTCTCCTCCTTGCTCTCGAGGGCGGCCAGCAGGGGGTGGCTGGCCGCGGCGAGCATCTGGTAGAGCGGGCAGTTGAGGAAGCGGCGGACGTCCACCACCTGCGCGAGGGTCTCGCCCCTGGGCACGAGCTCGAGCGGGGCGCGATGGGGCGATACGAGGAGGATGACGAGCACGATGAGCACCACGAGCGCGCCGCCCGCCCAGAGCGCGAGCTTCTGGTGGTGGGGGCTGAGCCCCGCCGCAGCGGCCCGTGGCTGCGGTCTCGAGGGGGGCTGGAGCGGCGGCGGGCCAGCTTCGGTCTCGCTGGCGAAGCGCGCCGTGCGCTGCCGCTGCCCCGAAAGGGCCAGGAGCGGCCCGAACCTGCGGCGGCATCTGCCCGAAGGGAACATCCTCGCCTCCTGTCAGGCCCCCGCCTCGTCCTCGCCGCGCGGCCGCGGCGACGGTCAGCGAACGCCGCGGGCCAGGGCCACGCGCCCTGTGCGGCAGAGTTCCTTGATGCCGAACGGCCGCACGAGGGCGATGAACGCCTCGACCTTCTTCTCGGGCCCCGAGAGCTCGACCATGAGCTCCGTCGGGCTCACGTCCACCACCCTGCCTCGGAAGAGCGTGACCAGCTCGACGATCTCGCCGCGGCGGCCCGACGGCGCGTTGATCTTGACCAGCATCAGGTCGCGCTCAACGTAGTCGCGCCCCGAGAAGTCCTGCACCTTGAGCACGGTGATGACCTTGCGGAGCTGCTTGACGACCTGCTCGAGAATCTGTTCGTCGCCCTCGACGACGATGGTCATGCGCGAGACGGCGGGGTCCTCGGTCTCCCCCACGGTCAGGCTGTCAATGTTGAAGCCGCGTCCGGCGAACAGGCCGGAGATATGTGCGAGCACGCCCGTTTCGTTCTGCACGAGCGCCGAGATAATATGTTTCACGCTGAGCGTCTCCGTGGTGCGCCTCGCCGCCTGCGCCGGCCGAGGTGCCCTGCGCCTCGCTGGCGCAGGCCGGCTGTCAGGCGTCCGGGTTCTCACGCGTACTATCCTAGCGCGAAGCCCTCCCCCTGTCAAAGCACGCGAAGAGGCGGGTGCCCGGGGGCGCATGCCCTGGGCGTGTCATGGGGCCGGCCCGGGCAGCGTGAGGCCAGGCGGGGGCAGGGTCCCCTTGCCGTCGCAGTCGGGGCAGGTGATGCTCTTGGCGCCCTTGCAGCGGGCGCAGGGCGTGGTGGTGGTGAGGGTGCCCGTGCCCTTGCACTTGGCGCATTCCAGGTTGCCGTCGCCCTTGCATTTCGAGCACCTGACCCGCCGGGTGCCGCCGCACTCGTTGCAGGGCAGGCCGAGGGGCCCTCTGCCCGTGCCATTGCAGCTGGCGCACCGCAGGAAGCCGGTTCCGTGGCAGAAGCCGCAGCGTCCGCCGCCCTTGCCGCCGCATTGATCGCATTCCTGGCGTTCCACGCGGGCGACGCCCTTGCCGTCGCAGTCGGGGCAAAGGATGCTCTTGGCGCCTTTGCAGGTCGCACAGTCCCGGGGCGAGAAGCGCTCAAGGAGGGCGGCCTCGCGGGCCACGTCGGCCCCCGCGATGCGGGCGGCGCTGATGCGCTTGCGCGCGCCCTCGTAGTCGCGCTCGGCGAGCAGGAAGAGGCCGAGCTTCGCGTCGGTCTGCGGGCCCGACGCGCCGTAGCCTCGGGTGGCCAGCTCGATGAGGTCGGGGGGGTGCAGGTCGGTGAAGCGGCGGGCGAGCGCCACGCTGCCGATCTTCATGGCGATCCTGTCGTCGCTGACCTCCACCACCTCGCCCGCCAGACCGCCGAGCCGGACCTGCTCGCCCGGCTTCAGCTTCTTCGCGCCGAGGCTCACGTTGGTCCAGACCTCCGTGGCGGTGCGGACCAGGTGCTGAAGGTCCTTGACCTCTTCGCGCACGGAAGCGAGGGCGGGGTTCACGACGGCGGCGTCGACCTGGGTGCGGGCCTCGCGGAACTGATGGGCGGCCAACTGATCGAGGATCGTTCGGGCCTCCTTCACGTAGGTGGCCCTCGCGGTGCGCCGGGCCTCGGCGAGGCGCTTGCTGTGCACCTCGTCAATTGCGGTGAGGGCCTCCTTGGCTCGGGAGGCGACCTGGGGCACCAGGCAGGAGGCGAAGGCGCCGTAGAGGGCCCTGGCTTCGTCGAGCTGGCCTTTCTCGATCAGGTCCTTGCCCTGGGCGTCGCGGGCGTCGAAGAGGGCGAGTGCGCGCTCGCGCCAGAGGGCCTGGAGCTCGAGGAGCCTTGCGGCGGCGGCGCGGGTGCGCAGGGAGGCGGGGAAGGCGTCGAGAAGGGCGAGGGCCTCGTTGATCTTGCCCTCCTCCAGCAGGGCCGTGCCGCGGAGGACGCGGTCCTGGAGGTCGGCAGAGGCGGCCTTGTCTAGCTGCTCCTGGATGCGCCGGAGGCGTGCCTCGGTCTGCTCAAGGAGGTCCAGGCCCTCGCGCGGCAGCTCCGCACGCCGCGCGGGCGGGAACTCGTCGAGGACGCTCTGGAGCTTCGTGGCCAGTGCGGGGAGGTCGCGCGGGTTCTGTTCTTCGAACTTGCCGGCGAGTTCGACCGCCCGGAGGAGGTCGCGCATGAGGCGGTCCGCCGCCGTGGGCCGGCTCGTGTCCACTGCCGGGGCGCTGGTGGCCGGCGGCGGGGACGCCACGAGGCTGCTGCTGTTCTCCTGTGCGCGGCCCTGGCCGCCGGAAGGCTTGCGGTGCTGCGAGCGCAGGACGACGAAGGCGAGCGCGATGAGGACGAGCAGGACCCCCGCCACGGCCACATGGGTGGCGGTGTGCGAGGGGTGCCGCCTGGGCGCCACGAGCTTGTGGGCGAGGGGCTTGGGCACGGGGGGCCGCGGCGCCGCCGCCGCGCTCTCGAGGGCCGCGACGAGTTCGGCCGGCGTGGCGTAGCGCTGGGCGGGGTTCTTGGCGGTCATCTTCTCGACCACGCGTGCCGTGGCGGGCGAGACGTCGGGCCGCAGGCTGCGGATGGGGGGCAGCGGCTCGGCTACGACGGCGGCAGCGATGGCCATCGGGTTGGCGCCCTTGAACGGCAGCTCGCCCGTGAGCATCTGGAAGAGTGTGACGCCCAGGGAGAAGATGTCGGCGCGGCAGTCAATGCCGGGCTCGGAGCGAATCTGCTCGGGCGCCACGTAGGCGGGGGTGCCCAGGAAGCGCTCGTCGTCCGTGCCGTCGGGCGCGCCCTGGCCGATGGCCTTGGCCAGGCCGAAATCGGTCACCCGCACGCGGCCGTCGGGCGTGACGAGGATGTTGTCGGGCTTGATGTCGCGGTGGATCAGGCCCTTCTGGTGGGCGTGGTCGAGCGCGCGGGCCACGTCGGCCGCGATCCGGAGGGCGCGCGCCTCCGGCAGCGGCCCCTCGCGAGCGATCAGCTTCGCCAGCGTGTCGCCCTCGGCGTACTCCATGGCGAAGTAGTAGAAGCCCTGGCTCTCGCCCACGTCGATGGCCGACACGATGTTGGGGTGGCTCAGGCGCCCGGCCGACCGGGCCTCACGGAGGAAAGCCGCGACGAAGTCGGCGTTGCGCGCCAGCCGGGGGGAGAGGACTTTGAGGGCGACGAGACGGCCGAGTTCCTTCTGCCGCGCCTTGAAGACGCTGCCCATGCCGCCCTGGCCGATCTTCTCGAGGAGCTCGAAGTTGCCCAGCTCGCGCGGGACCTTGGTGGCGACCTTGCTCGCTGCGACAGCCTGGTGAACGAGGGCGATCTGGCGCTCGTCGAGCAGCCCGCGCTTGAGGAGGACATCGGGTGCGGCGGCGGAGCCGCCCAGGGCTTCGATCTCGCGGAGCGTGGCCAGAGCCTGGGCCGCCTGGTCCTGGGTCAGGGCGCCGCTGGCGACGGCGAACCGAATGAACTCCTCGTCCCGCGCGCTCGGCATCCGGCCGCCTCACTTCGCACTCATGGGATGCGGGCGAACAATGCCACCCTGGCCCAACCTCAACTATACGAGCCGGCTGGCGGGAAATCAACTGAGGGCCCTGGGCAACCCTAGCCGCCGCTCCGTTTGGTCATCTTCAGGTAGTTGCCGCGGGCAGGGCGCGGGCGGTGCTCAAACTCGGTCATGTACTCCACCGCCGTGGGAAAGGCGGCGCGGCTGAGCGTCTTGCCGTGGTCGGCCAGGCGAATGGCCACCGCGTCCTTGTGGCACAGCACGAGCATCTGGATGGTGCCGTCGCTGTTGCCGTCGTAGGCCTTCTGGTGAATGACCGTGCAGACCTCGGCGATGGCGGTTTCGAGGCGCGCCCGTTCGATGTCCGTGTAGCCGCTCCAGGCGGGCAGGCTGGCGACGAGCCGCTGCACGGCCTCGAGCACGCGCGGCTGACATGGCACGGTGAGTTCGAGCGGGGCGCCGGTGCGCGGGCGGCCCGGGATGGCCTGGGCGGCCGGGGTGACGCCGTAGACGGCCCCGCAGTGCGGACAGCGGAAGCGGCCCGCCTGCGCGAACTCCAGCGTCACGCCGCACGTCGAGCAGTCCGCCCGCAGCGGGAAGGTGCCGGGGGCCGAGGGCGCCGCCTCTGCCGCCGGGCGCTTCTCGGGCGCTGGCGCCGCTGCGCGCTCCTGCGGACGGCTCAGGTGTTGCCGCGCTTCCTCCAGGGTGTTGAAGATGGGGAGCACGCTGTTCACGCCCACCATTTCAATGATCACCAGCACGCGATGCTGGGGGTTCACGAGGACCAGCTCGCCGCCCGCGTCGCGGAACTGGTCGAACTGGATCACCAGGTCGCCGATGGCGGTGGAGTTGGCGTAGGTCACGCGCTCCATGTCCAGGACACATCGGGTGTTGCCTTCGCTGATGACCGACTTGAGCTTGCTCAGGAAGGCGTCGCGCGTTGGCTGGTCGAGCGCCCCGTCCAGACGCACGACCACGCCTTTCTCCACGCCCTGAAGGGGTTCAACCTGAATGTCCAGCGTGCTCATCAATGCACTCCCTGGGGTTCGGCTGCGCGCCCCGCGCCCGGAAAACGCCGTCGGCCATATTACACTTGGCGTCCCAAGGTGTCAAGCGGTGTTCGCCGCCCTTAATCGTTCAGCAGCATCGCGGCCCAGTCGCCGGCCAAGCGGGGAGGTGCCCCGTTTTCGCCGCGACGCGGGGTGGTGAGCCGCCGGCCGTGGCCGGGACGCTTCCGCAGGTACGC
>Ga0101944_10005824_pt1 | contig 13580 bp, 12 predicted proteins | sample DewCreD2012metaG_FD_75245 | JGI IMG/M metagenome (GOLD analysis project Ga0101944, IMG submission 75245) | Hot spring sediment bacterial and archeal communities from British Columbia, Canada, to study Microbial Dark Matter (Phase II) - Dewar... ... | reverse complement strand
TTCTGTTGTCTTCCAGCCCATTTGATATTACGAAACTCTAACTCAATCACTTGCCGGCCGAGGACATTGGTCGACCCCCTGTATAGGCCATGTTTCATTATCTCATAGAGCGGGATTTTCCCGACGTACATCATTCGTAGTGGTATCGGTCGCTCGCTATTACCCATGGAGGCCTCTTTCATGAACGAAGGTCCTATCGTCATACTGTCTGCAAGTTCTAGGTTATCAGATCTGTACATCAGAAATGCGCATCGTTTGCCATCGCAAAACCCCTCCTGACGACCTCTCACGCTCTCTTCTCCAGATCGCGATTCCGCTTTGCCTTTTGCATTCATCAAGTAGTTGGCATAACGTTTGCCGGATTTCGTTTCAATGTAGTGACTGATTGTATCTACACGTCCTTTTACATCAGCAACGGTCGATATGCTCGAGGCGCCGGGGGCGGAGACGAACGTCCAAAAACCGCGCCATTTTCTGGAGGGGGCATCTGCGGTTGGACGGACAAATCCTGCACTCGACCTTGTGGACAGAAAGCAGCAGTCTGAGGGCTGTGCGCTGCAACCGGCGGACGGCTTCGCCATCGGTCGTCACCTCGAGGCCGTCAACCACCGGGGTGTTGCACGAGGTGACCGGCTTTTGCTTTCCCCTGATTTCCACGAAACAGAGGCGGCAGGAAGCGGGCGGATGGACCATGCCATGGAGATGGCAGAGGTTCGGTATGTAGATATCATTTTCGAGACATGCCTCGAGGAGGCTCGTCCCCTCCTCTGCGTGAATGATTCTGCCGTCCACGGTGATCTGAGCCATGCCCGCTCACTCCTCCAATCGTTCGAAGATAGGCGCCAGTTCAGCGGGAGACACCTTCCTCACGGCGTCGTACTCGGCGGGGCATGCCACCAGGCATTCCCCGCATTTGACGCAGCGGTCCTGATCGATGGCCTTCTTTCGCCCACGGGTCGTGAAGATGGCCTCGACGGGGCAAGATCCCACGCAGGCGTCGCAGCCGCGGGCGCACCGATCCAAGTCGATGTAGAAAGCCGTGATGGCCCTGCACATGAGGGCGGGACAGCGCTTTTCGTGGATATGAGCCTCATATTCATCGCGGAAGTAGCGCAAGGAGGTCAGGATGGGATTCGGAGCGGTTTTCCCCAGGCCGCACAGGGACCCTTTCTGGATGTCAGCGCTCAGCGACTCCAGCTTTTCAAGGTCATCCTCCCTGCCTTCCCCCCGCGTGATCCGGTCCAGGATGTTGAGAAGATGCCGGGTCCCGATTCTGCAAAAGGTGCATTTCCCGCAGGATTCCTTTTGGGTGAAATCGAGAAAATAGCGGGCCACGTTGACCATGCAGCTGTCTTCGTCCATGACGACCATGCCACCGGAGCCCATCATGGCACCCGCCTCGGTCAAAGAATCGAAATCGACGGGGGTTTCGAGAAAGCTGCCGGGAAGGCAGCCACCCGACGGTCCGCCGATCTGAACCGCCTTAAAGGCTTTCTGTTTGGGTGGGCCACCGCAAACCTCGAATATCAGGGTCCTCAGCGTCGTTCCCGTGGGAATTTCGACGAGGCCTGGGTGCACCACCTTGCCGACGACGGAAAAAATGGCCGTGCCGGGGCTCCTCGCGGAACCGATGCTCCGATACCAGTCCGCGCCGTTCCTCATGATGGGCGGCACCGAAGCCAGGGTCTTCACATTGTTGATGACCGTGGGCATTCCCCATAGACCGCTTCGAGCCGGGTAGGGCGGCCGATGCAGCGGCATTCCTCGCTTCCCTTCGAGAGACTGAATCAACGCCGTTTCCTCACCACACACGAAGGCGCCGGAACCTTGAAAGACCTTGGCGTCAAGATGAAAATCCGTCCCAAGGACTGAATCGCCGAGAATCCCGTGCTCCCTCGCCTGGGCGATGGCCCTGCCGACGGCGTTCACGGCCAGAGGATACTCCGCCCTCACGTAAATAATGCCCTCACCGGCGCCGACGGCGTATGCGCAAATGGCCAGACCCTCGAGGACCTGGTGAGGATTGCTCTCGAGAATGGTGCGGTCCATGTAAGCACCGGGGTCGCCCTCGTCGGCGTTGCAGATCACGTACTTGACCCTGGCGTCCGCATTGCCGGCGCACTGCCATTTGAGACCGGCGGGAAACCCCGCGCCCCCTCGGCCTCGAAGCCCCGATTCCAGCACCGTGCGAACGACCTCCGAAGGCGACATGGCAAGAGCCTTCGCGAGGGCGGCATAGCCTCCCGCCGCCACATAAGCGTCCAGGTCGGTTGGATCGATCCTGCCACAACCTTCGAGCACCAACCTTTTTTCGAGGTGGAACCTGGGGAAGTCCATGACGCTCGGGATGAGGTCATTTTCCTCCATGGCCCCGAGAACGAACTCGAAAAGTGGATCTCCTTCCTCGAGAAACGCTTTGACCAGCGCTCTTGCCTTGCCAGGCGTGACCTCATGATACGCAATGGGGGGGAAGCCTGGATTCTCAATAATGACCAAGGGCTCGGCATAACAGTGTCCGAGGCAGCCGACGGACTCGATGCGCGCCTGGATGCCTCGCTCCCCGAGTATGGCCTCGAAAGCTTTCCGGGTTTCGATGGCCCCCGCGGCCAGGCCGCAGGTGGCCATCCCGATGGAGATCACCGGAATACCGGGGGTTATCCTGGCTTGAAACCGTTTCCTGCACTCGTCCTGAAGTCTCGCGAAACGCGCGCCCGGGGAATCCTGATCAACTTTCATCCTGGGTCCGACCTTCCCTTTCGGCCTGGTCCCTCATGATCTCAAACCCCAGCAGAATCCCCTCCACCTTGCTGGGGGCCATGTGCCCATGTGTCGTTTCGTCCACCACGGCAACGGGAGCCAGCGCGCAGCAGCCAACGCACGCCACTCTCTCCAGGCTGAACTCCAGGTCCGCCGTGGTCTCGCCGTCCTTGATGCCGAGCTTGCGCTCGAAGTTTTCGAGGATGATGTCTCCTCCCACCACATGACAGGCGGTTCCGAGGCATACCTTGATCTGGTGTCTTCCCGGCGGATGGAAGCGAAACTGGTTGTAGAACGTCGCTACGCCGTAAATCTCCGAAATGGAGACCTGGAGGTGGGTCGCGATAGATTCCATCGCCTGGGGAGGCAGGTAGGAGCACCTCTCCTGAATCATCTGCAGAATGGGTATCAGGCTGTCACGGCGCTTGGGGAAGGCTTCGATGCGGTTGGTGATTTCCAGGATCATTTCCTCGTCGCCGGGAAACATCGAGACTTCGTTCATTCGTCGCCACCCCCGAAAATCGGGTTGTTAACTTGTGAAACAATGGGCAGATAAGCACGCCCCTGCGGTGATGGCCGTGCATCACTTTGTTTATTTACAAAAGTATTATACCATAAACAGGCAAAGGGGTGCACCACTCAAGTTCAGTAGGCCCAGGCGCCTTTGTGGATGCGTCCGCGATAGTCTCCAGCCATCCCCTACGCATCGGCGCCCAACCCGTCGCGCGGAGGTCCTTTAAAGGTCGATTGGAAATCGGTTCAGCACCTCTCCGAAGCGTTCTCCGGCCTCACAGTGCTTCATGTGAAAGTCGATGCACCGTTCGACGATTCGAAGGGTTTCCTCCGGTGAATGGATGCCATCCAGTTCGCGACCCAGCTGGGGGTGACGGCCCAGCTTCCCTCCCAGCTGGATGCGAAATCCCTGTACTCCCTTCACCAGGACATTCCGGGTGCACTGCCGGATGCAGTGACCGCAGAGGAGGCATTTCGACGGGTCCAAAAGCGGGCCGCGCTCCACGTCGAGCGAGATGGCACCTTCCCGGCAGACCTCCACGCACGCCTCGCAATGCGTGCATTCGCCTTCCCCGATCGTCGGCCGGCAGGCCCCCAGAATTCCCACATCCGCGATCTGGGGGCGGGAGCATCCGTTGGGGCAGTCCGAAACCGAGACTCTGAACTCGTGGTGAAGCTTGAGGGGACCACTGACCGTACGCAGGAGGAAATCCCTGAGGTTCTTTCCGCGCAGGAGGGCTTCAAGCTTCTCGGCCATGTTTTCCGCGGCCGAGGCGCGATTGGGGCAGCCGCCGGACCCGAAGCAGGTCTCGACCTGGAAGCCCTGGACTTCGTTTTCCATGTCGTTGAGGTAGCGCCTCTGACAGTCTTGAACGTGCTGGAGCAGCACCACGGGCGCCCCACGGCGGGCAACCTCTTCTTCAACCCTCTTTCTGACGCGCCTTCGGACGAAGAAAGGCACGCGCGCCATGGCTTCTTCAGCTTCAACGGCCCATTTCATCGGATGATTCCCTTTCTTGCCATGACCGGTCCGGACGCTCTGACCCTGGGGCTCGATGCGGTCCCTTTCCATACGCGTCATTGTCCAACCTCTCCCTGGAGAAGATTAGCGCGGATTTCACTCCCATCCATTGACCTGGATCAATTCTTTGGAGATCATGAAGGGGCCGCCCCCGTCAACTGATGCGGAAAGCTTCCGAGGGAGGACGGAAAAGCGTGTAATCGAAAAGTGCGAGAGGAGCATGAAGGTCGTTTTCAGCCGTTCATTCATGGAGTCGCTCTATTGGCGCTACAACCGGAGAGACTGCATCCATCCGGATCCCCTGGAATTCGTCCATCGATACAGAAGCCCCATGGATCGTGAGATCGTGGGGCTGGTTGCCGCATGCCTGGCCTATGGGCGGGTCCGGCAGATCCTCGCCAGCGTGTCCCGCGTGTTGGAGCGCATGGGTCCCTCTCCCAGCCGGTTTCTGCTTGATCATTCGCTGGACCGCATCCATTTCCTTTTCGGGAGCTTCAAGCACCGATTCACCACTGGAGCCGAACTGGCGGCCCTGCTCGGAAGCATGCGCGAGATGCTGTTGCGGTTCGGGTCGCTGGAGACCTGCTTTTTGGCGGGATGCAGTCCTGGAGATGCAACGGTTTTTCCAGCCCTCGAGAGTTTTGCCCATCGGCTGCGCTGTGCCTGTCCGGGTGGACTGGAGGGCATGCTCCTGCCCAGGCCGGTCAAAGGGAGCGCCTGCAAGAGGCTGCATCTTTTCCTCCGCTGGATGGTTCGGGAAGATGACGTGGACCTCGGAATCTGGAAAAGAGTGGACCCGTCCCGGCTTCTCATTCCGTTGGACACCCACATGTTCCGCATTGCGGGGGCCCTCGGGCTCACCGCGCGTCGTCAAGCCGACCTGCGCGCAGCTCTGGAAATCACCGATGCCTTTCGCACCATCAGTCCGGAAGATCCGGTGAAGTACGACTTCGCGTTGACTCGGCTTGGGATTCGTGATGGGGTAGACATCCGCGAGGTTTTGTGAGAATGGTGAGGGAGCGTGTTTCAACCGCGGCGTGTTTCACAGGGAAAGAGTATTTCAAACTGGAGGTCCTAAATGACCCAAAGTAAAGAATGTGATGTGAAGCTTTTTGCATTGACCACTTGTGTCCATTGCAGAAACACCAAGGAATTTCTGAGCGGCTGCGGGGTCGAATACGAATGCGTCGACGTTGACAAGCTGGAAGGTGAGGAGCGCAAGAAGGTCATTGAGGAAATCAAGCAGATCAACCCCAACTGCTCGTTTCCGACGCTCATCATCGGGGACAAGATCATCGTTGGATTCCGCGCCGATGAGATCAAGGAGGCCCTGAATCTGTCATGAACGTTGAGCAGCTCTACGAGATGCTGAAGAAGAGCCAGGAGGCCAAGGGATTCTTCTTCAACCGGGACAGGGAAAAGGTATTCGCCTTGTTGGAGGGACTGATCACCAATCGGGAGCGGTATGGCTACATGTGCTGCCCCTGCCGGCTTGCCTCCGAAGACAGGGAATGGGACAAGGACATCATCTGTCCGTGTGTATACCGGGAACCGGATGTCGAAGAATACGGCAGCTGTTACTGCGCTCTATACGTGTCGAAGGAATGGAACGAGGATAAGATTCCTCATGTCTTTGTACCTGAGAGAAGGCCCGTCGAGAAGACTCTCGGGAAGCTCTGAATTCGCTGCACCCCATCAGGGCGTGCCCCGCCACTTCCATCATGGGCCCGACGCCTCGAAAACGGGTTGTGCCGGGCCGCAAGCCTGGGAGATCCATGAAACGCCACCACACTATCCTCGTCATGCTATTTTTCTTCGTCTTGCCGATGGGTCTTGCCGTCGATCTGCCTGCGGCGGAGTCTCCAGCCACGGTGAAGCCGTCCGCGAAACCGTCAAGGAAGTCTCCCGAGGTCACCCGCACTGAAAGGTCGCGAAGTTCCGACGGCTCGCGAAGGACCGGGCGGGATGCGCCGAAGCCCGGCAGTTCCGACCTTTCTCCGGGGCAGGTCGAGGCCCGGAGCGCCGTGCTGGTGGACGTGGCCAGCGGGGCGGTTCTCTTCGAGCAGAATGCCGACGAGCTCATCGAGCCGGCTTCGTTCACGAAGGTGCTCACGCTTTATCTGGTGTTCGATGCCCTGAAGCAGGGCAAGATCAGCATGAACGATGAAGCGTGGGTCAGCGAAACGGCGTGGCGGACCGGCGGATCCAAGATGTTCGTGGGGGTGGGGACCAAGGTCCCCCTGGAGGAGCTGATCAAGGGCATCGCCGTGGTTTCCGGCAACGACGCGTGCGTGGTGGTGGCGGAGCATCTTCATGGCAGCCTCGACACGTTCGTCGAGGCCATGAACAGGAAGGCCCGTGAGCTTGGAATGACTCAAAGCCATTTTCTCAATCCGCATGGATTGCCGGCCGACGGGCAGATCACGACGGCCCGGGAGATGGCGATGCTGGATACGGCTTACCTGCAGAAGTTCCCGGAATCTTTAAAGTTCCACTCAATGCGTGAATACACTTATAACGAGATCACCCAGTACAATCGGAATCGTCTCCTGCTTAAAGACTCCACCGTGGATGGGCTCAAGACGGGATTCGTGCAGGCGGGCGGCTACCACTTGGCGGCCACGGCGCAAAGGGAGGGCATGCGCCTGCTGGCTGTGGTCATGGGTGCCGAGAAGCCGGCCATCCGAGAGCGCGAGGCCCTGAAGCTGCTCAACTACGGTTTTCGGAACTTCACGATGGTGAGACCTTTTCCCGCGGGGCAGCCCGTGAAGACAATCAAAGTGTGGAAGGGGCTCCAGGACAGGCTGGATCTCCATGCCCAGGAGGATCCGAGCTTCACCGTATCCCAGGCGCAAAAGCAGTTGCTGCGGTGGGAGGTTCGAGCTCCCGAGGAGGTCACCGCCCCGGTCCAGGCCGGTCAGCTTCTGGGTGAGGTGGTTTTCTATGTGGGCGACGCGCCCAGACGGACCATTGCCCTGGTGAGTCGGGACACGGTCGAGCTGGCGGGTTGGTTCAAGAGAACCTGGCAAACGGTGCTTCGCATCGACCAGATCGACTGGAAATGGGTCGGGATGGTTTGTGGCGGCCTCCTTGTATTGCTGGTCCTGGTGCTCTTCATCGCAGCCCGGGGCTCTCGCCATCGTCGGAGCAGCCTCGGAGCATGACTGCACTGGGGAGTGCGCCCTGGACCGGCTTCATGGATGGAATGCTCTGGGACGCCCCGGGGAGCATGGGTGGGCCGCTCCCGTCAATTGGATTGAGGTCCCTGCCTGTCTTTTCGAGTCTTGGAATCGCCGATCCCGCATTGGGGAGACATTCAGGTGTGAATTCCCAAACGGGGCAGGATCCAGCGGTTCAGCACGACCCAACCGGCAATCACGCCAATAAATATCAGAAAATCCCATCCGAACATGGTCAAGCTCCCTTCTTCGGAACGATGCACGGCTCGCTCTCACACGGATTAACCTCCACCGTCAGGTGATGCAGGGTTTCGATGCCCGCCAAAAGCGCCTTGTAATGGTCCGGGTGCCTCGGAAAGTGGGTGACGACGGATACCATGGCCGAAAAGTGCGCCGGCCCCACCTTCCAGACATGGATATCGGTGACCCGATTGTCCGAGTCGTTTTCGATACGTGCCATGATGTCCTGCTTCACCGCCTCATCGCCGGAGCCATCCAGCAGAATGGAGCTGGTCTCCTTGAGAAGGTGCCAGGACCAGCGCGTGATGACTGCGGCCCCGACGATTCCCATGAGAGGATCCATGCGCTGCCAGCCGAGGACCTTCCCCGACACCAATGCCGCGATGGCCAGAACCGAGGTCAGGGCATCGGCCAGAACGTGCAGATAAGCGGCCCTGAGGTTGTGGTCATGGTGGTGATGGTGTGTCTCACGGCGGTCGTCGGTGTGGTCGTGAGAGTGGTGATCCTGCAGCAGAGCGGCGCAGACAAGGTTCACGCCCAGGCCGAGCACCGCGACGACAATGGCCTCGTTGTAATGGATTTCCCGGTGATCGAAGAAACGCGCCACGGATTCCATCGCCATCATCAGCGCCACGACGGCCAGACCTACGGCACTTGCAAAGCCGGCGAGGACGCTTACTTTCCCCGTTCCGAAACTGAATCGGGGGTTTTGAGCGTGGCGCCTCGCATAAGTATAGGCGAAGACGGAAATTCCGAAGGCCGCCACATGGGTCCCCATGTGCCAGCCATCCGCCAGCAGGGCCATGGATCCATAAACATGGCCCGCGATGATCTCGATGATCATGGTGGCGGCGGTGATCACCAGCACCTGCGTGGTGCGTCTTTCACCCTTGAAGTGAATCAGCGAGAAATCGTGAGAATGTTCCCATCTGTCCAGGCTGTAAATGTGCATGCAGTCATCTCTCGGTCGCCAACGGCCGTGAATGCGACGATTGATTTCCTCCATTGCCATGCCAAGAGGCATGAGGCATTCAGAGGAAGTTCACCAAAAAGAAGAGCCGGTCTCCAACCGAGCCATGGCTAAGCTCAGCTGAATCCCCCTGGCGAAGGGCTGCAGCTCGATGAGAGCCTCTCCTTGGAGGAGCAGCTCCGTGCAAACGGCGAAAGCAATTTCTCGGGCTGGCCGCGTTCACACCTGGGGCATTTCAGTGTGGATTCCTCGGTTGAATTTCGTACCAAGACTTCGAAGCAATGGTGGCATTTGCTGCAGCGATACTCAAAAATCGGCATTAAACGGTCTCCCTGGCCTCAATCATTGATCAGCCCGCCTTTTCCTTCAGTGCTCAAACAATCAACCGCACTGTCTCCCCAATAATTATCCTTCCCAGGGTCCGCAAGCGGAAGGGGAGAGACAGGCTCAATGGGGCACAGGCGGTGAACTGTGCCCCGATGTGAGAGACCTCATCGCTGTTGACTCAAGCCCATGATTCGCTCTGGTCGTCATTCCGGCGAGACCTGTCCCGGCATGCTCGAAACCGGAAGCCGGAATCCAGCGTCCCATGGTGGTTTCCAGGCCCCGGCTTTCGCCGGCTTGGCGTCAAGTCAACAGCATCGGGGGAGCTCATGACCTGGGCTGAGCCTCTTCGGCGATGGGCCACTCCCCACGGCTCACCAGGACTTCCTTCAGGGCGGCCAAGGCTGCGTTGACCGCGGGAAATCCCGAGTAGATCCCGATCTGAAAAACCGTCTCCGCCAGCTTTTCCGGGGGGACCCCGACATTCAGCGCTCCATGGATGTGGACCTTGAGCTCCTCAGTTTTCTGGAGCGCGGCCAGCGCGGCCACGGCGATCATCTGGCGCTCGGGGAGCGGAAGGATTTCCCGCGAGTAGAACTTGCCGGTGATGAACAGGGAAAGGTCCCTCGCCAGGTCCGGATCGAAGGACTTCCACAGCTTGTAGGGGACTTCGACGGGCACTGGCCCGGAGAAAAGGCGCTGGGCCGTCTTTTTGGTTTTCTCGATCAGATCTTGAAGATTTGGCTCCATGCTGAAGACTCCCTCATTTCGAGGCAAAGTGTTGTCTCAAGAGCTGCCCTCTGGTGTGAAAGCACATATATTGATGCATGCAGGCTGTGCGCGGTGAACGAGTGGCATGTGGCCTTCCGTTGGAAGTGTGCGGCTGTGAGAGGTTTCCATGCCGCCGAGGTCGCGCTCTGCAAAATGTGATTAATCGCTGATTCCCAAGAAGTTGACAAGGAATAAGATACTCTTTAAGGTAGCCGAGCCTCGAAAGAGGAAATGCCAAGGCTGCGAGTTCAATCCGAGGAGCAAACTGATGAAGCCCAAGTCCTGCGATCCCAAGTCCTGCGAAACCTGTCCCGGCAAGGAGAAGATGTCCAAGGAAGAATCCGTCCAGTGCAAGCTGGCGAGGATCAAGAACAAACTGATCGTCATGAGCGGCAAGGGCGGCGTCGGAAAGAGCAGCGTGGCGACGTACCTGTCGCTCTCCCTTGCCCGGAAGGGCTACAAGGTCGGACTGCTCGATATCGATCTGCACGGCCCGAGTATCCCCAAGATGCTCGGGCTTCACGGGGTCCTCAACGTCACCACCGACCAGAAGATCGTTCCCCACCGGTATCGTCCCAATCTGAAGGTGGTCTCCATCGAGTCCATGCTCGAGGACACGGACACGGCCGTCATCTGGCGCGGCCCCCTCAAGCATGGCGTCATCACCCAGTTCCTCTCCGAATGCGAGTGGGGCGAACTGGATTTCCTGGTGGTCGACTGCCCGCCCGGCACCGGCGATGAGCCGCTGAGCATCGCCAAGTTGATCCCCGACGCCATGGCCGTCATCGTCACGACCCCCCAGGAGGTAGCCCTCTCCGACGTGAGAAAGTCCATCAATTTCTGCAGAAAGGTGAACCTCGATATTGCCGGGCTGGTGGAGAACATGTCGGGGCTCTACTGCCCCCATTGTCAGCAGTTCATCCCCATCTTTAGAACGGGCGGAGGCAAGAAAACCGCCGAGCGCATGAAGCTGTTCTACCTTGGGGAGATCCCGTTCGACCCGGCGGTGGTCGAGGGGGGAGACAAGGGCACGCCGGTCCTCGAGCTCGAAGGCGACACGGCATTCAAACAGGCCGTCGAGCACTTCACGGACCGGGTCCTGGAGCGGCTGAGCGAGTCTTCCGACGACCGGCCCGCACAGGAAAAGACCATCCACTGACCAGGGAGGAGCGCGTCCCCGACATGTTTCACATCAGCTTCGAGCAAGGTACCCTGACCGACGAGCAGAAAGAGACCCTCCAGCAGATGTGGCTTCGCTGCATGCGCCGCATCATCGCCAGCACCACCGTTGCCGGCAGCGGCCATCCGGGAGGCTCCATGTCTTCACTGCACCTGGTCCTCATGCTCTACAGCACCCTCAGGCATCAGCCCGGCGATCACTGCTGGCCCGAGCGGGACCGCCTCGTGGCCAGCATGGGTCACATCAGTCCCTGCATCTACAGTGTTCTCAGCGAATTCGGGTACATCCAGGAAGACAGGATGATCGTCGAGTTTCGCCACGCCGGGTCCAGCTTTGCGGGGCATGTGGAGTGCTGTGTGCCGGGCGTCGAATGGAATACGGGAAACCTGGGGCAGGGCCTTTCGGCGGGAGCCGGCATGGCCCTCGCCCTGAAGCTCAAGCGCAATCCCGCGCGCGTGGCGGTGCTCATGGGTGACGGAGAGCAGCAAAAGGGTCAGATTGCCGAAGCCCGCCGATTCGCCGTCAAGTATGAGCTCAACAATCTCTTCGGCATCGTGGACCGCAACCATCTCCAGATCGGCGGCAGCACGAATCAGGTCATGCCGCAGGCCGTCAGGGCGGACTACGTGGCGGCCTTATGGAATACGCTTTACATCGAGGACGGCCACGACTTTGAAGCCATATTCCAGGCATTTAGGCGCATCCACCGCGGCGATGTGGACGATCCACGATACCCGTCGGTGATCGTCGCCCGCACCGTCATGGGCAAAGGGATCTCCTTCATGGAGAATAAGGCGAAATATCACGGCTCGGTCCTGACCGACGACGAAGCCGCGGCGGCCTTCGACGAGCTTGGGCTGGAAAACCCCTTGCCCATGCTCCGTCAGAAGCGAGCGAGCCTCTATGTTTTCCAGGAACCGTCCTGCCTGGAGGCGGCCTATCCCAACATCGACCCCGGCGAGCCCATCACCTATGGAGTCGATGTCAAAACCGACAATCGTTCGGCCTATGGAGCTGCCCTGGAAGATCTGGCCCGCCACAACAACAGAGAGGATGTCCCCAAGATCCTCGGATTCAGCTGCGATCTGGAGGGGTCCGTCAAGATGGAGGGCTTCCACCGCATCAGCGAAAAAGCGTTCTTCGAGTGCGGCATCCAGGAGCACCATGCGGCGACCGTGGCTGGGGCGGCCAGCCGCGAGGGATGCATCGCCTTTTTCAGCACCTTCGGGGTTTTTGCGGCTTGCGAGACTTACAATCAGCACCGGTTGAACGACATCAACCAGACGCATCTCAAGGTGGTGAGCACCCACTGCGGCCTGGATGTGGGCGAGGACGGCCAGACGCACCAGTGCATCGACTACATCGGGCTCATGCAGAATATTTATGGTTTTTCCATATTCGTGCCAGCGGATCCGAACCAGACCGACCGGATCGTGCGCTACGTCGCTGCGCATCGCGGCAACTTCTTCGTGGCCATGGGGAGATCCAAGCTTCCGGTCATCACCAATGAGGAGGGCTCCCCCCTCTTTGGTGACGGCTACAGGTTCGAGCCGGGCAAGGCCGACTGGGTCAGGAAGGGCGAGGATGGCGCCATACTATCCCATGGGACCACCCTCATCGAGGCGGTCAAGGCTCAGAAGGAGCTTGCCGAGAAACATGGCCTCCGGATGTCCGTCATCAACTTCGCATCCATCAAGCCCATCGACCTGGATGCCATTCTTGAGGCTTCGCGCACGGGGCTGCTGGTGACGGTGGAGGACCACCACGTGGACACGGGGTTGGGCGCTCGGGTGGCTCTTGCCATGGCCGACGCGGGGGTGGCCTGCAAATTCATCCGGCTCGGAGTCAAGCACTACGGTCTGTCGGGCAAGCCGTCGGATCTGTATCGGCTCGAGGGGATTGATGCCGCGGGGATAACCAGGACCATCCTGGAAGCGAAAGGAATGCCGTAGCGATCGCATCGACGGTCGTTCCAACGAAGTCCGTCTCCCAAAGCAGGTGAAATGCGCCCGGCTCGCCCGAGCCGAGGAGCCTGGCTCTCGGGGTGGGATGCGGTGGTACGATGAGCGCTCCGAGGTTCCTGGTGAGGCTCATCGTGAGCAGCGCTTTCTTGAGTCTCATCCAGGCAGGCCGGGCAAATTCCAGCATCAGGAATACCTGAATGAAGGCACAGCGGCTGATAGCGGCGGCGGTGGGGGCGGGCTCCGTTCCCAACATGGCCAGGAGTCTCTTGTACGTTTTCCCCATGAGCTTCCTGAAATGCATGTCACCCTTGAGCCGCCCCAGGAAATCCATGTAGCCGCGGGCGGGCCCCGAACGATCCAGCCACCAGCTCTCCAATTCGCTTTCGAGCCAATGATGACAGTCTCTTCTGTTGAGCCCCAAATGCCGGCATGGAGTGGACCTCAAGGCGCTGTACCCGTTGATGAGGGGGTGCCAGCGGAAATCGACCATGAAATGGTGGGCCATGCCGAGCAACCAGGGTCGATTCAGCAGCCCCTCGCCGTTGATCAGGAGACTCCGCAGGCGCTCGGGAAGGTTGCCGGCATGGACGGGCTCCATAAGACCGTGAAGCCGGTGTCCAATGGCGGAGAGCCGGAAAAAGGGCAGGTCGTAAAACAGGAG